>Ga0265292_1002917_pt1 | contig 11121 bp, 8 predicted proteins | sample Munlanlewell296A_FD_189080 | JGI IMG/M metagenome (GOLD analysis project Ga0265292, IMG submission 189080) | Leachate microbial communities from a municipal landfill in Southern Ontario, Canada - Leachate well 296A | ecosystem: Engineered > Solid waste > Landfill > Unclassified | place: Canada... | reverse complement strand
AAGGGGATTTTAAAGGATCCCCTTATCCACAGGCATCGGCCAGGCTCCTAAAAGGAAATGAACATGAGACGAGTTCATAGACATTGACAGGCTGACCGCTTTAGGGAAGCCGTATGAGCTGCGAATAACTCGGTGTCGGTTTGCGAGATGCCAGCCGCAGGTCACCGCGTGCTTTGGCACAGTGTCGGCTTGCTGAGCGATGAACTGGGGAACCCCGCACACTTCATGGCACGCAGCCGGCTTGATAGGGTCGCAAGATGCATCCCATCCTAATGGTTACACTCATCGCTATCGCGATGCTCGTATTCTCGACGAGCATGATGTTTCGTTTCTCACTCCTTTTCAGGGCACGAGGCAAAGCAGGCGCTAGATTCGATCACCCCATCGCGCGCGCGGTTGGCGTTATAAAGAACGGATTTGCACAAAGGAGGTTTCTCCGCCGCGACTGGAAGTGGGGGCTCATGCACTTCTTCATACTGTGGGGATTCATCGCGATAAGTCTGCGATCGATCACCCTCTTCGGCCAGGGCATCGCGCCGGACTTTCAGCTCCCCCTTATGCAGGGCATCCTTGGCCACATATATATCCTGGTAAAAGATCTCTTCGAAGTGCTCGTACTCGTCGGCGTAATTGCCTTCCTCTACCGGCGCACGGTGATGCGTCCAAAAAAACTCACCTTGTCCGCAGAGGCAGTGATCGTGCTCGTGGCCATCGGCGTCCTCATGGTCACGGACTTGATAATGGAAGGCACGGGCATCGCAGCAGACTGGTCGCCGGGCGCAATACTCTCTCCCGTGGGCATGTGGTTTGCGGGAATCTTCACTGCGGCGGGCGCTTCACCGGATTCGCTGCGGCACTGGTTCACGGCCTGCTACTTCATCAATACCGTAGGCATCCTGCTCTTTCTCAACTGGCTCCCCTACTGTAAGCACTTCCACATCATCACCGCCATCCCCAACGTCTTTCTCCGCAGGCTGACCCCTTACGGCAGGCTCTCAAAGCTCGATCTCGAGGATGAAACCGCGACGAGCTTCGGCGTGGAGAAGGTCCACGAGTTCAGCTGGAAGCAGATGATGGACATGTACGGATGCACGGAGTGCGGCGCATGTTCCGAGCAATGTCCGGCCACTGCGACCGGCAAGAAACTCGATCCAAAAAAATACAACAACGCGATGCGCGACCACCTCTATCGCAGCGGCATCGCCATCGCGCGCGGCAAGGGCGCCGCGCAGAAGGGCCTGGTGCCGGAGGTGATCGACCCGCAGGTCATCTGGGACTGCACCACCTGCCGGGCATGCGAGGAGGCGTGCCCCGTGTTCATCGAATACGTGGACAAGGTTGTGGATATGCGCCGCCACCTCGTCCTCACCAAGGGCGAGTTCGCGCCGGAGGCGCAGCAGGCGATGCGCAATATGGAGACCAACTCGAACCCGTGGGGAATGAGCTACGCCGAGCGCGCGAACTGGGCGAACGGGCTCGGGGTCAAGACCCTGGCGGAAGATCCATGCGTCGAGTATCTCTATTTTGTAGGCTGCGCCGGGTCGTTCGACGAGCGCGCAAAGAAGGTGAGCCGCGCGATAGTAAAATGCCTGCAGGCGGCCGGAGTCTCCTTCGGCATATTGGGCGTTGAGGAGAAGTGCAACGGCGACTCAGCGCGGCGCCTGGGAAACGAATACCTCTTCCAGCAGCTGGCCAGGGAGAACATCGCGACGTTCGAACGCTACAAGGTGCGAAAGATCATCGCCTCATGCCCGCACTGTTTCAACACGATCAAAAACGAGTTTCCTCAATTCGGCGGCAACTATGAGGTGTTCCATCATTCTGAACTCTTGAAAATGCTCATAGAGGATGGCCGGCTCAAACCTTCAAAGTCCGTGCACGGGCGCACGATGGCCTATCACGACTCGTGCTACCTCGGCAGGTACAACGATATATACGATGCGCCGCGCGCGGTGCTGCGCGCAATACCCGGCTGCCACATCGAAGAGATGCCGCTCTCGCGCGACCTGGGCCGATGCTGCGGAGCGGGCGGGGGCAGGATGTGGATGGAGGAGAAGGACGGCACGCGCATAAACCGCCAACGGCTCGCGGATATTCAGGAGACCACATCCGCAACTCTCGTGGCCACCGCCTGCCCCTTCTGCCTCACGCAGATCGAGGATGCGGTGAAGGATGCCGCGGCAGCTGACATGGAGACAAAGGACATCGCGGAGATTGTGGCGGAAAGCCTGTAAAAAAGCGCCCGCTGCCCCACGGCAGTGCCAATAGGACACAGCTACGGCATCGAAATCCGCAGCTCAGGCCTCTCGATATACAGAAGGGAATAATCAGGAGCGAACCAGGTCGCTGTACCTGATTTATTATTAAGAAATGTTCCGGGGATCTCAGTGGCTTTGACAGGCGACTCGAAGTAGAGAAAGCTGTGGGTCTCCAAGAGAAAATCCAAACCTCCTGAGGTGTCACGCATAGTCTCCTTCTCCACAAGCGTTCCGTCATAGGAGTCCGCGATCGTCACGAATGTGCCAACAGTATTGGTCTTCAGATCTTTTGTGACATGCGTCAACTTATATGGTTTGCCATCTGTATTTTCAATCGTCGTCACGTATTGGGCTATAGGTGTATTTGTTTGATCGCGTCTTTCGACTGTAATGGATTTAACTTCGGGCCCCGAATCCACATATTCGTACTTGGTGATAAAACGCAATCCTCCGGATAATTTTTCATCTCGTGAGATCGGCCTGTTGTCACGATCAAAAACAACTTCTTCATCCTCTATCGGGTTGTTTTGCGAGTCTTTGAGGATGCCCGTCCGCTTCAGCGTCTCAGGGCTTGGCTGAGAGAATGTATAGTCCCATCTCTGAATCAACGTATTGTTTGACGCAATCTGTTCCTCGCTCTTTGAGCGACCCTCTGAGTCGTAGGTGAATTTCGATATTCCGGTAACAGTCTGTTTATCATCTTTTTGGACTGCGGTAAGGATGCGATCTCCGACATACGTAAAGCTGATCGTATATATGAGGAAAGAATCACTATAAGCCTTGAGTTCAGTGGCGCGCCAGTCATTGTCATACACTATATCCGCAACAAATTCCTCTTTCGGCTTTTGCTGAATATCGTAACTGACGGCCACGATTTTTTTCAGCGCCATATTACGCGGCGGAGTCGGTTTCGATGGAGTCGGCTCTTGAGCCCCCCCCCCGGTTTGCAGTTGCTCTTGTTCCGACGATGAAGGAGATACCCCTTCGGTACCACCTCCGCCCTGCACTTCTATCGTTGGACTGGATACAACGCCACTCATCTGTTTGTGTTCGCATGAGACGACCAACAATGCCGTAAGAAATATGACAGAGACGATCATCAACTTTTGAAAAGCAATCCTGTTAATCTTCATGGTTCTCCTCCAAGTTCACGATTTCTCGTGCGCTACGACTATAAAAATAAGCAAAAACCATGCCGCATCTTCTGTGACGCTATGTTGCTGATATTATTGAAAGAGAGAAAAAAAAGAAAGAATCAAAATGATAACCCTGGCAAAGGCTGTCCATTTATTGACGGTCGACCCTGGAAAAATAGTGCCAGGCACGAACAAACAGCAAACAGCAAAACCGGTGCCAGGCACGAAAACACAGCAGTGGTGCCCAGTTTCGCAGCACCGCGGAAAGGTAACCCACTGATATTAAAGCCTCTGCTTTTGGCCTGCTTTTTGCTTACTGAATTGGCATGCCCAGACCCCATCGCATACGTCAGGATGAATATCCGTATCACATCACGACCAGGACAAACGGCAGGGTCCTCATCTTCAAAAAATGGACATACAAGATCATCATCAGCGTGCTCTTAGATGCCACAAAGCGCTATGAGGTGAAAATCGAGCATTTCAAAATGATGGATAACCACTATCACCTCAAACTCATGACGCCATCCTCAAATATCGATAGAATAATGTGGTTTATCAACAACCAGATCGCCAAGCGGATCAACAGACGGAACAAGGTTACTGGGCACCTGTGGGGTGAGCGATATTACGCGACGATCGTTCAGAGCGATGAGCATGCGGAGCGATGTGTGTGGTATATGTATAACAACGGCGTGAAGGCCGGCCTATGCAGCAAGGCGTCTGAAGACGAGCAATTCAGCACATTTGAGTTTTATGCCAAGGGGAAAAAAGTCGATTTCTCTGTGACTGAGGATACAGTGTACCTGATGCTGGGGAATGATCGAGCTGAGCGGGAACATCAATTTGTGCTCATGGTCGACGGCTCGACGGGCTCGGCGGAAGCTGAGGCGATCAGAATCGGGCTTCGCAAGTTATTTTATGGATCAGCAGATTTTACTGAACGCATGAAGGCGAAGTATTTGAAGCATTGATGGCTCATCTTTGAGGGTTTTCTTGCCTAGGGCTCGGATGAGTCTGCGCTGAGACAGACGGCTGTCGGTTATTTTCAGATTCTGCATTTAATCCAATCCAGCCAGATGCAAATGCCAATCGTTTTTCCCGAAGTCGTAGGATCTTCGACGGTTTCGGTGCGAGCCACATCGGCCTGAAGGCCGTAAATTGTCTCCTTCCCTTCAAGGGTGCCTGGCACCGATTGATCGGTGGCCTGGTGCCTGGCACCGATTTTAAAATCATAGATATCCCGAAATCTGTTCCAGCAGATCCTGGCGATGGATGAAGTCCTCTATGTAGTCCATCTTCTCCGTCGATATCGTCAGCACCGGCGAGCGGTCGTACTTGGCGAGCCAGCGGCGGTAGTAGCGCTCGAGCCTCTGCAGGTATTCATCCGGCACGGACTTCTCCATCTCGCGGCCGCGCCCGGCTATGCGTTTTTTGAGCGTGGCCATCGGGCAATGGAGGTAGATCAGCAGATCCGGCGGCTTGATCGCCTCCAGCATCACCTCATAGAGGTCGCGGTAGGTGCGGTGCTCCTGCTTGGTCATGCACCCCTGCCGATAGAGGTTGAACGCGAATATCTCCGCGTCCTCGTAGATCGTGCGGTCCTGGAGCACGGTGCCGCGGAAGCTGTCGAGCTCCCGGTGTATGCGGAACTTATGCGTCAGAAAGTGCATCTGCGAATGAAACGCCCAGCGCTTCATGTCTGAGTAGAAGAGTTCGAGGAAAGGGTTTGCCTCGTTCGGCTCAAAGAACGGCCTGAGACCGAAGTGCTTGCAGAGGAAGTCGACCAGGCTCGATTTGCCTGAGCCCATGTTGCCTGCGATCGCTATGTATTTGCGTGCCATAATTTATAGACGATTGCAGAATATAGTGACAACTGGCAGCAAACATTTCTCCCCTCCTTTGTAAGGAGGGGCGGGGGAGGTAGACCAAGATTGCATCCGCGGTCTACCCCTCCCATCCTCCCCTTACAAAGGGGAGGAGTTGGTCGTCACAATATTTTACATGACTCAATAATATTGTCCGGCAATTGCATCGTAGAGCTGTCCGACATCTACTGCCTGCGAGGGCACCATACACGCGACCGCATCCCTGTGCATCTCATAAAGAGAATTATCGCTCCCTGCAACTACAGCAAGGGCCTGCATGGCATCCACGGCCAGATGCGGGATGCGGTCCGCGGCCCAGGCCTCGCAGGTCATTGCGTAACGCTTAGAGAGCTCACCCTCGCCCCTCTCGGCGGCCTTGATAGCGCGCGCCACACCTGAGTCAAATGCATACGCAGCGATCGCGAGATCTGCGACGGTCGCAGCCACGCCCTGGCGCGCCTTGAGCTGATCGCCTAATTTCTCGGCCGCGACTGCGGCGACATGAACCGCAAGGCGCTTGAGCGATTCAGCGCGCAGGGCCAGGTGTGCAAACGGTCCTTGCCGCAGGGCGCCCTGCGGCAGCGCAACACGGCTCAACCCCTTCATTAGCTCGTTTGTGATCGTGAGCCTTATGATCTCGTTCGTGCCCTCGAAGATGCGGTTGATGCGGCAGTCGCGGAAGCGCTGCTCCACCGGATAATCCCGCATAAAGCCGTAGCCGCCGAAGAGCTGCACCGCATCGTCCGCAGCCCTGAAGAGCGCCTCGGAGCCGAACACCTTTGCGATGGAAGATTCGATCGCGAATTCAGAGAGGGCCTCATCCTGCTTGAGCCTGCCCGCTGATATCGCCTCATCTATCACGCCCGACGCGCGATACACGAGCGATTCCAGGAGATACAGATCGATTGCCGCTCGCGCGATCTTATGGCGCACGAGCTCAAACTCTGCGATCGGACGCCCGAACTGCACGCGCTGCCTTGCATAGGGCACGCACTCCTCCATGAGCCGCTTCATCTGGCCCACGCAGGCCGCCGCCAGCCTGAGCCTCCCGGCGTTCAGCACATTGTACGCGATGCGATGCCCGGACCCGACTTTTCCGAGGAGGTTTGCCGCAGGGACGCGCGCGCCGTCGAAAACAAGCGGCGTCGTGGAGGAGCCCAGGATCCCCATCTTCGCCTCTTCGCGCCCCACGGAAAAACCAGGCGTGCCGCGCTCAACGAGGAAGGCGCTGAGCCCGTCGCTGCCCTCTACCTTTGCAAAGATCGTGAAGATATCCGCTATCCCACCGTTCGTGCAAAATGCCTTTTCCCCGTTGAGCTCAAAGTGGCTGCCGCTTGACGATAACCTAGCCACGGTCCGCACGGCGCGCGCGTCAGTGCCTGCCTCCGATTCCGTGAGCGCGTACGCGCCGATCGTCTCGCCATTCGCCAGCCGCGGCAGATAGCGCGCCTTCTGTTCCGGCGTGCCGTAACAGAGCACCGGAAGCATGCCGATGCCGGTGTGGCATACGTGCGCGACCACATATGAGCCCTGGTGAGTCGTATTCTCTGCGATGATCGCGGCAGCCACGTGGCCAAGGCCGAGACCACCGTGCTCCTCCGGCACCTCGGCCATGAGCAGCCCCATGTCCCCCGCGTTTCTGAGGAGCCTGCGCATGAGGCCCGGCTCCTGCGACTCAATCTTCGCGGAGACAGGATGGACCTCGCGCGATGAAAACATGCGCGTTGTTTTGGCGATCGCGCGATCGGATTCGGAAAAGTCTTCCGGCGTAAATGAAGGACTTTCGGCGCAACGTTCTATGAGGAATGATGATCCGCGCATATTTATTCGCACAACAATTTTCGCAATGAGTCAGTCAGTGCTGGAACCACTTCAAAAAGATCTCCGACAATTCCGTAGTCGGCCTTTGAGAATATCGGCGCCTCAGGGTCCTTGTTGACGGCGACGATGACCTTTGATGTGCGCATGCCGGCCAGATGCTGGATGGAGCCGGATATGCCGCACGCTATATATAATGAAGGGTTCACGACCTTGCCGGTCTGCCCCACCTGGTGATCGTGCGAGATAAATCCTGCATCCACCGCTGCGCGGGAGGCGCCGACCGCCCCGCGGATCACCCCCGCCAGGTCGCGCAGGATCTTGAAGTTCGCAGCGCTGCCCATGCCGCGGCCGCCGGAGACTATGCGATCCGCCTCAGCCAGATCTATCATCCCGGGCTCCGCCTCTACGATCTCCTTCACCCGCGCGCGCAGTCCGGAGAGGTCGGCCTGAACGCGCTCGACCTGGGGCTCCAGATCCATCTCAATGCCGAGCGTAAAGATATTCGGCCTGAGCAGGACGATCCGCGGGCTTCCCGAGAGCTCGATATTTGCAAGCACCTTGCCGCCGTACAGCGGCCGCGTCACAAAAAGTCGCTCCCCGTCGAGCGATACGGAAACGCAATCAGTTGCCGCGGGCAAGCCGAGCCGCATGGCTGCCCGCGCCATGGCATCCGCTCCGAACGGGGTGTCGGTCGCGAGCACAACGAGCGGTGATTCGCGCGAGATCAGATCGCAGAGCGCGCGTGAGACGGCATATCCATAGCGCGCATCCTGACCCGCGCATTCGACGATGACTACCTTCGATACGCCGCATCGGCCGAGCGCGCGCACGACTTCGCCAGGTGCCTCTCCGACGACCACGGCCGTCACCTCGCCGCCCAGTGGTGCGGCCAGCTCCGCTGCCTTGAATGCCAGCTCAGCGGAATAGCGCTTGAGCTTTCCGCCTGAGTGCTCTGCAAGTATCAAAATATTCTGCATCACACCTCACTTCCCTCCCTTTGTAAGGGAGGGTTAGGGAGGGTAGATCGGTGATTCATACTGGATCTACCCCACCCTACCCTCCCCTTATAAAGGGGAGGGAACGGAGATCATATCACCTTTGCCTCTTCGCGAAGCAGCCGTGCCAGCTCCTGCGCCGCCTTTGCAGGCCCGCCTTCGATTATCCGCCCGGGCTTACGCTCCGGCGGCGGCTTCAGGGCTGCTATCGATAAGCGCGGTATCGCGTCGCCTGTCATGCGCTGCCCTTCCATCACCGCTATCTGCTTCGATTTTGCCTTGAGTATGCCGGGCAGAGTTGCGTAGCGCGGGTTATTGAGCCCCTTCTCGCAGCCGACCACAAGCGGCAGAAAGGAATCGATGATCTCCTTCACGCCACCCGCGGCAGCGCGAGTAAGCGTCGCGGATCTTCCGTGCGATGAGATCTCGAATTTTTCGACAGGCGAGACGTGGGGGATGCCCAGCATCTCCGCGACGCCGATGTGCACTTGAGCGAGGCCGTCGTCCACCGCCTGCTTGCCGGCAAAGATTATATCGAACTTCTCGGCGCGACATGCCTCTGCCAGGATGCGCGCAGTGATGAAGGGATCCGGCGGCACGCCTTCTGTATCGATTCGCACGCCGCGGTCAGCGCCCATGGCCAGGGCCTGGCGCATGGACTCTACCGCACGCGCAGGACCGGCGGTGACGATCACGACCTCGCCGCCGATCTTTTCCTTGAGCTTGAGGGCTTCTTCGACCGCGATCTCGTCGTAGGGGTTTATCACCCACTTGATGCCGTCCTCGACGATGGATCGGCCGTCAGGCGCAATTTTGATTGCGGTCTCGGTGTCAGGGACTTGCTTGAGCAGGACGCAGATTTTCACAAAGGACCTCCCCTCCTTTGTAAGGAGGGGCAGGGGGAGGTAGAACAGGGACTACCCCCTCTGACTCCCCCTTACAAAGGGGGAGGACCGCTACCCCACCTTTCCCTCCCCTTTCACCCTCCGGCTCTCGCCTTCGGGTACTTCCTCGGCCACCCACTTTCAGTGGGTCCCCGGCCTCGGTCGCAAAGCGGAGGGAAAATTAATACCGATAATGTTCCGTCTTATACGGCCCGTCAGCCGATACGCCGATGTAGCTCGCCTGTTCATCGCTCATGCGCGTGAGCCTGCCGCCGAGTTTCTCCACATGCAGCCGCGCCACTTCCTCATCAAGTTTCTTGGGAAGGGTCGTCACGCCGACAGCGTGTTTGTTGGTCCACAGGTCGATCTGCGCCAGCACCTGGTTTGTGAACGAGTTGGACATCACAAACGACGGGTGGCCGGTCGCGCAGCCCAGGTTCACGAGCCTGCCCTCTGCGAGCATGATGATGGAGTGCCCGTCGGGGAACGCATACATATCGACCTGCGGCTTGATGTTCGTCTTCTTGACCCCAGGCCATTTATCCAGGCGATCCATCTGTATCTCGTTGTCAAAGTGGCCGATGTTGCAGACGATGGCCTGGTCCTTCATCTTCGACATATGATCCGCTGTTATCACGTCGCGGTTGCCTGTAGCGGTGACAAATATATCGCCGTATTTCAGCGCGTCCTCCACCGTCATCACCTCGTAACCTGCCATGAGCGCCTGGAGCGCGCAGATCGGATCGATCTCCGTTACGATCACGCGCGCATTCAGCGCAGAGAGCGATTGCGCAGAGCCCTTTCCAACATCGCCGTAGCCGCAGATCACGGCGACCTTGCCCGCGATCATCACATCGGTGGCGCGCTTGATGCCGTCCACTAACGATTCCCGGCAGCCGTAGATGTTGTCGAACTTCGACTTCGTGACCGAGTCATTGACGTTGATCGCCGGGAAGAGGAGCTTGCCCTCCTTCTGCATCTGATAGAGGCGGTGCACGCCCGTCGTCGTCTCCTCCGATACGCCGCGCACCTCCTTCACCACATCGTGCCAGAAATGCGGCGTCTGGCGCAGGGTCTCGCGGAGCATCGCGTTCACACAGGACTCTTCATGATTAGCCGGCTTTCCCTCGAGTACCGATGAATCTTCCTCCGCCGCGTATCCGCGATGGATGGCGAGAGTCGCATCGCCGCCGTCGTCCACGATGATCGTGGGGCCCTTGCCGCCCGGAAACGTGAGCGCCTGCTTTGTGAACTGCCAGTATTCCTCGAGCGACTCCCCCTTGTACGCGTAGACAGGGATCCCCTTTGAGGCGACGTACGCCGCAGCATGGTCCTGCGTTGAGAAGATATTGCAAGAGGCCCAGCGCACATCTGCGCCGAGCTTCACGAGCGTCTCGATGAGCACCGCGGTCTGGATCGTCATGTGCAGCGAGCCGGAGATGCGCGCGCCCTTGAACGGCTGCCTGGGGCCGTACTTCTCGCGGATCGCCATAAGGCCCGGCATCTCCTTTTCCGCGATCTCCACTTCCTTGCGGCCCCACTCCGAGAGGGACATGTCTTTCACTTTGAAGTCCTGCGTTGCCATAAAGCCTCCGAGTTTCAATTGGATGGAGGCATATAGCGGGAGCGACGCGGCAATTCAAGTGCAAACTTCCCTCCGAATTCATGTGTTCGGCGCTCTGGTAGGGATGTGTGTATCGAGGTACGCCGTCATCGCCTCGCTCAACAAGTGTCGGCTTCGGGTCCTGTCGCCGGCCACCCCCATTCTCGGAATTGCCGCCGGAACAGTGATTCATAAGGAACAGATGATTTCATGGGCGTCCGCTCCCTCGAATGGGGGTCCCCCGTCCGTCACCACCCGAAGCCGACAAACATGAGCGAGGCCACTTGTACTCCTCGACAAACACCCCTCGATCGGAGCGCTCAAGATGGATGATCGTCCATACAATGAAGCCCCGCAGCGCTGCGGGGCTACCGACTCACCTCCCCCTTGAGGGGGGAGGATGGGAGGGGGTGCCCCCTCTCCCCGTCCCTCTCCCACAGAGGGGAGAGGGGGCTTTGACGGGGTTCCGGGATCATCTGTTCCGGAACATCGCCGGGAGCGGCGCTCTCGTCTTCGCAAGGCGATAAAAAACGGCGATGGCATGTAGCAAGCGGTG
>Ga0265292_1002916_pt1 | contig 11122 bp, 9 predicted proteins | sample Munlanlewell296A_FD_189080 | JGI IMG/M metagenome (GOLD analysis project Ga0265292, IMG submission 189080) | Leachate microbial communities from a municipal landfill in Southern Ontario, Canada - Leachate well 296A | ecosystem: Engineered > Solid waste > Landfill > Unclassified | place: Canada... | reverse complement strand
GGTCGCCTTCCCCTCCTCCAGCACGACCGGCACATCCCGGCGGCCCCCCGTCAGCCGGAGCATCTCGGACAAGGATGCGGGATCGTTCAGGACGTCCCGATACTCCACGGTAGCGCCAGCCTTCTCGTAGTCCCTACGAGCGTTGGTCGTGTACGGTCAGGTGTCTTTCCCGAAGATGGTTACGATGCGCGGCATCTTCTCCCTCCTTGTGGCATCAGTTCCCGGCGGCGACGCCGCCCATGGCCCTCAGTCGTTGGATGCGCTCCTCGGTGGGGGGATGCGTCGACATCAGCGCGGAGGAGTCCGGGCCGAACACCCGCAACGGGTTCACGATGAACAGGTGCTGTGTCCCACGGTTCTCCCCGGGGACCTGCGCCCCCCCGGTCGTGATCTTCGCGAGGGCGGAGGCGAGGCCGAGCGGGTTGCGGGTGAAGCCGGCCGCCGCCGCGTCGGCGTGGTACTCCCGCTGGCGGGAGATGCTCATCTGCAGGATCCTCGCCGCCAGGGGGGCGAGGACCGCCAGCAGCAGCGCGAGGACGAAGAAGGCGGCGTTTCCCCCACCCCCGCCCCGGCCTTCCGAGGTGCGTCCCCGGCGGCCCCACAAGGTTCCCCGCAGGAACAGGTCCGACAGGAGGGCGACGGCCCCGACGAGGACCGCCGCGCAGACGTTGTACAGCGTGTCCCGGCTCTTGATGTGGGCGAGTTCGTGCGCGATCACCCCCTGGAGCTCCTCCCGGTTCAGCCGGTCGAGGAGCCCGGTCGTGACGGCGACGCACGCCTCTTCCGGGCGCCGCCCGGCGGCGAAGGCGTTCATCCCCGCGGCGGGGATCACGTACACCTTCGGGGGCGGCACGCCGGCCGCGATCGCCATCTCCTCGACGACGTTGCGCAGCTGCCGGTGCTCTTCCCCGCCCGCTTCCCGCGCCCCGTGGATCGACAGCACGATCGAGGAGCCGCTGAAGTACGCCGTCGCCCCGAGGATGGCGTACAGCACGAAGGCGAGTCCGAGCCCCGTCCGCGGGTCCCCGTAGGCGCCCCCGATCGCGGTTCCGAGGAGGAAGAAGACGGCGAACAGGAGGAAGAAGAGGAGGGCGGACATCCGGACGTTGTGCCGCGCCGCCTCGGTGAAGAGCAGCATCGGGATCGGCCGCAGGGGAGGACGGGTCTCCGCGGGGGGCGAGGAACCGCCGACGAACGCGTTTCCACCGGGTGGAGGAGCGGGGGGAGGGTTGCCCGGGCCGGGATGCGCTCCGAGCAGCCCCCGGCAGAGGTAGCAGGCGTCCGCCCCGGGACGGTTGACGCCGCCGCACTTCGGGCACGCCGCGCCGTTCCTCTCCGCCACGCCGGATTCCCGCGGCTACCGCAGGCTCGCCTTCGGCACCGCCCGGCTTTCGGGTTCCGTTTCGAAGTACGCTTCCTGGGCGAAGTTGAAGAAGGAGGCGATGAAGTTGGTCGGGATCGACTGGATCGCGTTGTTGTACGTCATCACCGAGTCGTTGTAAAACTGCCGGGCGAAGGAGATCTTGTTCTCCGTCCCGGTCAGCTCCTCCTGCAGGGAGGCGACGTTCTGGTTCGCCTTGAGCTCCGGGTACTTCTCGACGACGGCGAAGAGGCTCTTCAGCGTCTCGGTCAGGAGCCCTTCCGCCTTCGCCTGGGCCGCGGGCCCCTTCGCCGACAGGGCCGCTCCGCGGGCCTCGATGACCTTGGTCAGCGTCTCCTGTTCGTACGCCATGTAATCCTTCACGACCTCCACCAGGTTCGGGATGAGGTCGTACCGGCGCTTCAGTTGCACGTCGATCTGGCGCCAGGCGTTCTTGATCTGGTTGCGAAAGCGGACGAGCTTGTTGTAGGCGGCCACGAACCAGGCGAGGATGACCACCACCAAGACCAGCGGAATGTACGCCATCGACGTCCCTCCGGCGGGGGAAATGGGGCGATTCACCTTGCGAATCGCTATTTTCCGCCCAGTCTATCGGATGTATGATGGTTGTCAAACGAAAAGGACCGCGCCATTGTCCGGAAGGGGAACTACGATCGGAACACCGCACGGAAAAGACCCGAAACGCCCATCCGGCGGCCGGGAGGAGAAATCCCGCGTCGTCCGGCGGGGGCCGGGGGAGGTAAAGCTCCCGCCCCGGCCGGGGGATGCCCGAGGGGGACCCCCCGGGGGACGGCTTCGTCCCCGCCCCGCGCCGCCGGACAAGGGGGGGAAGAGGGGTCCCGCCGCGGCGGAGCCGGGGAAAGGGCCGCGCCGGCGGACGGAGGGCCCGCGGGGTCCGATCCCCCGCGCCCCGCGCCCGGCGTTCCCGGAGCTCCTCGCGCCCGCCGGGTCCGCCGAGGCGTACTACGCCGCCGTCGACGCGGGCGCCGACGCCGTCTACCTGGGCCTCGGGAAGTTCAACGCGCGCGAGCGGGCGGAGAACTTCAACCTCGCGGATCTTTGCCGCATCCGGCCCCACGCCCGCGCCCGCGGCGTCCGGCTGTACGTGGCGATGAACACCCTCCTCACCGAGGCGGACCTCCCCGAAGCGATCGGCCTGCTCCACCAGGTGGCGCCGCTGTCGCCCGACGCGATCATCGCGGCGGATCTCGGGCTGGTGCGGATCCTCCACGAATTCTTCCCGGGGATTCCCGTGCACATGAGCACGCAGGCCGGCTGCGCCTCCGCGGAGGCGGCGGAGGAGTTCGCCCGGATGGGGGCGTCCCGGGTCATTCTCGAGCGCCACCTGCGCAAGGAAGAGATCGCCCGGATCGCCGCGCGCTCTCCGGTGGGCGTCGAGATCTTCGTCCACGGGTCGATGTGCTACTCGTACTCCGGCAAATGCTTCTTCTCCTCGTACCTCGGCGGCAAGAGCGGGAACCGCGGGGCGTGCGTCCAGCCGTGCCGGCGCCTGTACGGCCACGGGGGGGAACCGGAAGCGATCTTCTCCACCCGCGACCTGTCCCTTCTCCCGCACCTCCCGGACCTCGTTCCGCTCGGGATCACCGCGCTGAAGATCGAGGGGCGGATGCGGGGGGCGGAGTACGTGGCCGGCGTCGTGTCGGCGTACCGTGCGGCCCTCGACGGGATCCGGGCGGGGAACCCGGCGGAGGGGGTGGCCGAGGGGACGCGGATCCTCTCGCAGGTGATCGGACGGGAGACGACCCCCGGGCTGCCCGGGGGTGCGCGCCCGGACGAGGTGGCGACGGGAGGCGAATCGGGGAACATCGGGGATCGGATCGGGACGGTGGCGCGCGTCGAGGACGGCTGGGCGTTCGTTCCGGGCGCGGCGGGGATTTCCCCCGGGGACCGGCTGCGCGCGCAGTTCCGGGAGGACGGTGCGGGGAGGGGCTTCTCCGCCATCGACCTGCGGGCCGAGGAAGGCGGGCTCCGGGTCAAGGTGCCGTTTCCCGTCTCGCCCGGCGACCTGCTGTTCCGGGTCGGGGGCACGGGCCGCGCGGAGTTCACCCGGCTTGCCCGCAAGGAGATGGAGGCGACGCCGTCGGACGGCGCCCGCTTCCTGGTTTCCGTCTCTCCGGGGACGGTGACGGTCAAGGCGTCGTACGGGAACGAGGAGAAGGCGTTCGTGTACCGCATCTCGGGTCCGCCCGGCGGCCCGGCCGGGACGGTGCCCCCCGATGGGGAACGCCAGCTTGCCGACGCGTACCGGGGCGACCTTCCCCTGGCGGGCGTCCGGGTCGAGATCCACGGGGGCCCGGGCGTGTGGGGGGATGTGCGGACCCTCTTCCTCCAGGCGGCCAGGCAGTTCGACCGGGAGTTCTACCTCGCCGGGAAACGGCTGCGGGTGGAGATCCTCCCGACCTTGCGGGTTTCGGGGAGCCGGCCGGAGGAGGGGCCCGGCACGGTGATCTTCGCGGGGTGCCGCCCGGAGCAGCTCCCGCACCTCCCGAAGACGCCGGAGGTCGTCCCCGTGGTGGAGTTCACCCGCTCCCTCGCGCGCGATCCGTCCCCGGCGGCGCGGTACGCCCGGTCCGGCGGGTTCCTGCGGCTCCCCTCGCCGATGTTGGAGTCGGACGCGGCGTTCCTTCGCCGCACCGTGACCGACGCGATCCGCAAGGGGTTCACCCGATGGGTCGTGTCGGACGCCGGGCACTTTCGCCTCTTCGCGCCCGCTCCCCTGCGGCGCCAGGTGACGCTGATCAGCGACCATTACCTCTACGCCTTCAACATGGCCGCCCTCGCGGCTCTTTCGCGGATGGGGGCGACGCGGATGATCCTTCCCGTGGAGGCGACCGTCCCGGCGCTGAAGGACGTGGGAAAATTCCTCTACGGGCTGGGGATCGCCGTCGCGTACGGCCCGGTGCCGCTCATGATCTCCCGGCTCCTCCCGGCGAAGGGGGTGCGCGGCGGAGAGGTCGAGAGCCCGCGCGCCGAGCGGTTCCGCGTGACGGCGGACGAGCACGGTTCGGTCGTTCTGCCCTCGCAGCCGTTCTCCGCGTCCGGGTCGCTCCACGTGCTGAGGGAGGCGGGGATCCGGGATTTCTTCGCCGACCTCCGGGGGCTCGGCCCGGCGGAGATCGCGGAAGTGCTGTCGGCGCTGTCCGCCGACCGCGAGATCCCCGGGACGTCGACCTTCAACCTCCTCCGGCGGAACTTCTGACGTGGCGTCCGCCGTGAATCTCCGCAACATCGGGATCATCGCGCACATCGACGCGGGGAAGACGACCTTCACCGAGCGGCTCCTCTACTACGCCGGGATCACCCACCGGATGGGGGAGGTCCACGACGGCGACTCGCAGATGGATTACCTTCCGCAGGAGAGGGAGCGGGGGATCACGATCACCGCGGCGGCGACGCACTTCTCGTGGCTGGGGGCGGAGGTCCTCCTGATCGACACGCCCGGGCACGTCGATTTCACCATCGAGGTGGAGCGGTCGCTCCGCGTGCTGGACGGCGCGGTGGCGGTTTTTTGCGGCGTGGGGGGCGTGGAGCCGCAGTCGGAGGTCGTCTGGCGCCAGGCCGACCGGCACGGGATCCCGCGCCTGGCGTTCGTCAACAAGCTCGACCGGCCCGGGGCCGACTTCGACCGGGTGGTCGACGACATGGCGCGCAAGCTCAACGCCCGCGGCGTTCCGCTGACCGTTCCGCTCTGCGAGGACGGGGCGTTCGCGGCGGTGGCCGACCTCGTGACGATGGAGAAGGTTTCGTTCTCCGCGGAAGACCAGGGGGCGGGGGTTTCGCGGGCGCCCCTCTCCGAAGCGGAAGGCCGGTCGTGCGCGCGGTACCGCGAGGCGCTGCTCGAGGCGGCCGCCGACGTCGACGACGCGGCGGCGGAGAAGTACCTCGCGGGGGAGAAGGTCCCGGCGCCGCTGCTGCGGGCCGCCCTGCGCAAGGGGACGCTGGCCGGGAAGATCTTCCCCGTCTTCGCGGGCTCCGCGCTGCGCAACCGCGGGGTGCAGCCGGCGATGGACGGCATCGTTTATTACCTCCCTTCCCCGGCGGAGGCGCCGCCCGCCAGGGGCGACGACCCCCTGACCGGCGTGCCCGCGACGCGCGAACCGGTCCCGTCCGCCCCGTTTTCGGCCCTCGTGTTCAAGGTCCTCCAGGAGGAAGGACGCCGCACCGTCTACCTTCGCGTCTACTCGGGGAAGGCGGAGGAGGGGGACACGCTGCTGAACGCCGCCACCGGGCAGAAGGAGAAGGTGGCGCGCCTGTTCCGGATGCACGCGGGGAAGAAGGAGCGGATCGACGTCGCGGCGGCGGGGGACATCGTCGCGGCGCGCGGGATCCGGTTCGCCAGCACGGGGGACACGCTGTGCGACCCCGGGGCGCCGATCGTGTACGAGTCGATCGAGATCCGCAAGCCGGTCGTGTCGGTCGTCGTCGAGCCGAGGACGGTGCGGGAGATGGACCGCCTTCGGGAGTTCCTCTGCGCGATGACGGACGAGGACCCGACGCTGTCGTTCCGCGAGGACGCCGACACGGGGCAGATCCTCCTCTCCGGGATGGGGGAGCTCCACCTGGAGATCGCGATCGACCGCCTGGCGCGGGAGCACGGCATGGAGGTGCGCAAGGGGAACCCGCAGGTGCTCTACCGGGAGACGGTGGCGTCGGCGGGGCGCGCGGAGAGCGTCTTCGAGCGGGAGATCGCGGAGCGCCAGATGAAGGTGGTGACCGTGGTGGGCGTGTCGCCCGCCCCGCGGGGCTCCGGCGTGCGGATCTCCGACGGGTTCCGCCTGCTCGGGCTGCCGCCGGACGTGGCCGACGGCGCGGAGATGGGGCTGCGGGAGGGGGCGTTCTTCGGCGCCCTCGGCTATCCGGTGGACGATGTCACGATCGAGCTCTCCCGCCTCGAGTTCCTCTCCGGCGTCCCCTCGCCGATGGCGGCGAAGGTGGGGGCCGCCAAGGCGTTCCACGAGGCGTACGAGAAGGGGAAGCCGTACCTGCTCGAACCGGTGATGGCGGTCGAGATCGTCGTGCCCGACGAGTTCCTCGGCGGGGTGATCGGCGACGTCAACGCCCGGCGCGGCAAGGTCACCTCGGTCGACCGGCGCCCCGGGGGGAGCTTCCTGTCGGCGGCGATCCCGCTCAAGGAGATGTTCGGCTACGTCACCGCCCTGCGCTCCCTGTCCCAGGGCCGCGGGAACTACACGATGAAGTTCTCGCATTATGACAAGGGATGAGGAACCCCGCCCCAGTACGAGCTTCGCGCTGCTGGGGTACCCCCGCAACAGGAAAAACGGGGGGCACGGCCCAGGCGGAGGAGGGAAGATGAAGACGTTCGACGAGGAGATGGTGAAGGACCGGGTGAACCGGTTCCCGTTCGTGAAATTGATGGGGATGAAGCTGCTCTCGTGCAGCGGCGGCACGAGCGTGATGCGGTGCCGCGTGCGGCAGGCCCTGAAGAACTCGGGCGGGACGCTTCACGGCGGGGTGATGGGGACGCTCGTGGACATGTCCGTGGCGACGGCGCTGCGGTCCGTCCTGCCGCTCACCTCCCGGATGACGACGGTGGAGTACAAGGTCAATCTGCTGAAGCCCGTCACCGACGGCGTGATCACGGCGCGCGGCTCGGTGATCCGGATGGGGAAGACGATCGCCGTCGGGTCCACGGAGATCCGGAACGCCGCGGGGGACCCGGTCGCTTTCGGCTCCGCCACCTTCTACATCCTGAACGTCCGGTCGCCGGGGGATTCTCCGGGTATAATGGTAGCAACGACGGGCCGGTCGAAGCCGAAGACGAAGCCGGTTCTCAAAGGGGAAAGTTGATATGGGCAAGCATCCGCCGATCGGGACCGATACGCTGGTGGGCGACATCCTGCGCCACTATCCCGCGCTTCGGGAGAAGGTCGCCGAAATCTTCGGCCCGGACTGCATATCGTGCAAGTCGAACCGGCACGAGACGGTCACCTACACCTCCTGGCACAAGGGGCTCGATCCGGAGGCGGTGGTCCGAATGCTGAACGACGCGCTGAAGAAAAAGTAACTACCCCGATTCGGGAATATCCACTACATAAGGAGTGCGCGCGATGTTCAAGGGAATCGATTATTACGACCTGGAAAGCGGATTTTCGTCCGAGTCGCGCATGATCCGGGATTCGGTCCGCGATTTCGTGGACCGGGAGTTCCTCCCGATCGTGCGGGATCATTATCGGGCGGGCGGGTTCCCGCAGCATATCATCCCGATGATGGGGGAGATGGGGCTCCTCGGCTCCAACCTGAAGGGATACGGGCTGCCCGGCATCGACCCGATTTCGTACGGCCTCGTCATGCAGGAGCTGGAGCGGGGCGACTCGGGGCTGCGCAGCTTCGCCTCCGTGCAGGGGGCGCTGGTGATGTACCCGATCCACACGTTCGGGAGCGAGGCGCAGAAGGAGCGGTGGCTCCCGCCGCTGGGGGCGGGCAAGGCGATCGGCTGCTTCGGCCTGACGGAGCCCGACCACGGCTCGGACCCGGGCGGGATGAAGACGAAGGCGGTGAAGGACGGGGATCACTACGTTCTTTCCGGCGCGAAGATGTGGATCACGAACGGCTCCGTCGCCGATGTGGCGGTGGTGTGGGCCAAGCTCGACGGCGTGGTGCGCGGGTTCCTGGTCGAGAAGGGGATGAAGGGCTTCTCGGCGCCCGAGATCCACTCGAAGCTCTCCCTGCGGGCTTCCGTCACGTCGGAGCTCATCTTCGACGACGTCCGGGTGCCGGCGGAAAACATCCTCCCCGGCGTGCAGGGGCTGAAAGGCCCCCTCATGTGCCTGACCCAGGCGCGGTACGGGATCGCGTGGGGCGCGATCGGGGCCGCGATGGCGTGCTTCGACGAAGCGCTCTCCTACACGAAGGAGCGGAAGATGTTCGGCCGGCCGGTCGCCTCCTTCCAGCTCACGCAGGCGAAGTTCGCGGACATGCTGACGGAGATCACGTCGGCGCAGCTCATCGCCCTGCAGCTGGGGCGCCTGAAGGAGGCCGGGAAGATGCGTCCGCAGCAGGTGAGCCTGGCCAAGCGGAACAACGTCCGGATGGCGCTCACCGTCGCCCGGACCGCGCGCGGGATGCTCGGGGCCAACGGAATCAGCGACGAGTACCAGACGATGCGGCACATGTGCAACCTCGAGTCGGTCGACACCTACGAGGGGACCTACGAGATCCACACCCTCGTGATGGGGAAGGATGTGACCGGCATCGACGCGGTGTCGTAAGAAAGCGGGGGCCTACGTCAGCACGTAGGCGCCGTCGCGGAGAGCGGCCTCTCCGCGCGCGATCATCGCATCGAGGTGCTTGGAGAGGAGCGCCCACTCGCCGTAGTCGAACCAGGGACCGTCCCGCCCGGGGCCGTAGATCAGGCGCCGCGCGATGATCTCCGCGCGGGTGCGCGGCTCCCGTACATATTCCCGCAGCGCCTCCTCCCGCCGGTCGATCACGGCGAGGTACGCCTGCATCTTCTCCGCGATCGGCCCGCGGTGGACCGGCCCCTTGTGGGAGACCACGGACCGGTCCGCGGCGATCCCCGCCAGGCGCAGGGCGGATCGACGGAACGCCTCCATGTCTCCCGTCAGGTCGCCGTACCACGGGCCGAACGCCGTCAGGTCGTAGTCGCCGAGGAACAGGATCCCGTCGTCGGGAAAGTGAAGGCACAGGTGTCCCGGGGTGTGGCCGGGGGCCACGACGGCGACCGCCCGGGTCTTGCCGAACCGAAGCTCCTCCCCGTCGGCGATCGTTCGCCCGATCGTCCTCGGCTTGAAATGGAACTTCTCCGTGAGCAGCTTCCGGTAGAAGGCGTCCCACTCGTTCCCGAGGACGCCGTACCATGCGAGCAGCGTCTCGAGCGACTCGAGGGCGGGGGCGTCCGCGGCCGAGGACCACACCGGCGTGTCCGGCAGGCGGGACAGGAACGTGAAGTGGTCCTCATGGTAATGGGTCATCACGACCGCCGCGATCCCGTTCTCCTTTCGCAGCCGTTCGATCTCCGCCGGATCCGAGCCCGCGTCCACGAGGATGCCGCCCCCGTCCGCGATGTACAGCGAGTGTGCGTACGGGTACCGCCCGTTCTTCCCGCCCTCAACGACCCATATCTTCTCCGTCAGCCGCTTGATCATCTCTGTACTCCGTCACCGCCCGCCGATTAGCAGCTTCTCCGCAGGGGGCGTCCCCGGTCGCATCCGGCCTAGTGCTTCAATTCATCCCTCCGCCTGCATTCGAGCGCCGCTGCATCCGCTCCTGCTGCGTTGCGCTCCTTGCGGCGTACTTGAAAGTACGCCTCAGTCGCGCGCCTTGCCGGCGCGGCGCATCGACGCTCTCGGTGCCACGCCGGATGGATGAACTGAAACACTCGCTCCCCGTCTCCGCCCAGCAAACGTCCCCTGCGTCGTGCCCCTCATGTCGGGCCGGGGGTACCCCAGGGAGCGCATTTCGTACGGGAGCGGGGTGCGCTCGCCTGTGCGGGCGCGTAAAGGGATGCCCTCCGGGGGGACTTCTCAAAGACGCAGGAGTGACGCAGCGGGGGGTTCCACGCAGCGGCGTATGGAGCGAGGCAAAGATTGCGTCGAGCGGAATCGCAGTGAGCGGACGCAGGTCGCGAACGTAGCGGAGTGGAAGCCCCCCGCGAGGAACCCTGCGCCATGAGGTGTCCCCCCGCCACGCGCAACCGCGATATGATGTCGGCGTGAAGAAAATCCTGCTGCTCCCGTTCTGCCTTTCCCGCGAGGCGCAGGAAATGGCGGAATCCCTCGCCGCGGCGGAAGGGTACGTCGTCGTGGTGGCGCGCTCGACGGCCCGGGCGCTGGCGGAGGTGCGCCGGCACGCCGGGCCCTCCGGGAGCGGCGCCCCGGTGCGGATCGTCGGCGTCGTGTGCGACGGGCGGGCGAAGAAGGTGTGGGCGGGCCTTGTGCTGCTGAAAGCGCGGCAGTGGGGGAAACGGTTCCTGCGGCGGCGCGTCCGCCGGATCGAACTGGCCCGGGTGGCGATCACGGGCGGCACGAAGTCGCTGTTCGGACGGCGTCAATGCCATGTGGGCCGCAACGAGCCCGATATCGAAGGCCTGCGCAGGGCGCTGCGGGGCGGCGACACTTTCATGACGGTGTAACCCCGTTTCCGTCGCTCCCCCCGTCGGGAATCGACCCCGGAGGATGGAGCAGGTCCTCGCGCCGATGGATGGTCCGGGCCGTACCGCTGTGGAACAGGAAGGCGAGGAGGAAGTAGACCCCGCCCACCGCCGCCGCTCCGCCGGTCAGCCGGATCATCGACCCGAACACGGTTTCCCACGCGAGGAACCGCGAAGCCGCGCCCAGCAAGAGGTATCCTGCCGCTCCGGCGAGCGCCGCGGCCAGCGCCAGCTTCCCGTACTCGATCAACTCGGGCACTCCCCGCCGCCCCACCGTCCGCCGCATCAGGATCCCGTAGAGCGCTCCCGCGTAGAGGAGGATCCCCGCCGTGCTGGCAAGCGCGAGGCCGAAGACGCCGTGCGACTGCTGCAGGAGGTAGTATACGGGGAGGGCGACGATCCACGCCCCGGTTCCAACGAGCGTCGGGGTCCAGGTGTCCCGCATCGCGAAGAATCCGCGGGAGACGATCGCCTGGGCGCACCAGAAGGGAATCCCGAGGCAGAAGGCGGACAGGGCGGAGGCGGTGCGCATCGTGTCGTCGATCGTGAACGCCCCGCGCTGGTAGACGAGGAGGACCGCCTCCCGCGAC
>Ga0265292_1002914_pt1 | contig 11136 bp, 11 predicted proteins | sample Munlanlewell296A_FD_189080 | JGI IMG/M metagenome (GOLD analysis project Ga0265292, IMG submission 189080) | Leachate microbial communities from a municipal landfill in Southern Ontario, Canada - Leachate well 296A | ecosystem: Engineered > Solid waste > Landfill > Unclassified | place: Canada... | reverse complement strand
ATCACCAACACCACGATGATCGGCGCGCTGCTCAAGGCGAGCAATCTCGTCCCGCTCGACTCCTTGCTCCCGCAGATCAACCATCGGTTCAATCCAAAGCTCGCGGAGCGAAACATCGCGGCGCTGAAAAAGGCGTTTGAGGAGACGAAAATCAGTGGATGAGTTTCCCCTCCTTTGTAGGGAGGGGAAAGGGGAGGTAGATCATGATCTACCCCACCCATCCTCCCCTTACAAAGGGGAGGGGCTGACGGAGAGTCCAATGGCTGAGAAGACGTGGAAGGACATCGAAAAAGGCTTTGTGGTCTCGACTCCGGGCGGCGCCCGCTCCTATTGCACCGGAGACTGGCGCAGCCAGAAGCCGATCTACGATCAGGACCGCTGCGTGAAGTGCGGCGTATGTTACATGTTCTGCCCGGACGCAGCCATCAAGATAAAAGAAGACGGTTACGTCGAGGTGGACGAGTTCTACTGCAAGGGCTGCGGTATTTGCGCCCGCGAGTGCTGGACCGGCGCCTTCACGATGGTGCCCTTGAGCGGAAAGAAGTGAACAGTACCAGTGAATAGTGGTCAGTGAACAGTGGTCAGTGAACAGTGAACAGTGAACAGTGGTCAGTGAAAATCTTGTAATAAACCAGGTTTTACTAACCACTGACCACTAACCACCGATCACTAACCACTAACCACTGACCACTGACCACTGACCACTAACCACCGATCACTGCAGTTGGAGATCATTATGGGCAAACGCGAGGGACTTGAGGTTTCATTGGCGGTCGCCGAGGCTGTGAAGCTCGCCAGGACGGACGTCATCGCTGCGTATCCGATCACCCCGCAGACGCATATCGTGGAGCGGCTCGCCGAGATGGTGGCGGAGGGCGAACTCGATGCGGAATCCATCTGCGTGGAGAGCGAGCATTCAGCCATGAGCGCGTGCCTGGGCTCCGCTGCGGCGGGCGCACGCACGTTCACAGCTACGTCCGGCCAGGGCCTGGAGCTCATGCACGAGGTGGTCTACATCGCATCGTCCATGCGCCTGCCCATCGTAATGGCCGAGGCCAATCGCGCCCTCTCTGCGCCGCTCTCCGTGTGGGGCGATCACTCCGACGTGATGGCGGTGAGAGACACCGGCTGGATTCAGGTCTTCTGCGAGAACGGTCAGGACGCGTTCGACTTAACACTCTGGGCGTTCCGCGCCGCGGAGGACAATCGCGTGCTCTTCCCGGTGATGGTCAATCTCGACGGCTTCCACCTCACGCACGTGGTAGAGCCGATTATAATCGAGGATCAGGAGAAGGTGGACGCGTATCTCCCTCCGAACGACTATCCCGTGCCGCTGGATCCGAGAAAACCCGTCAACATGGGCACGTTCGCGCCGCCGCACATCTACAGCGAAATCAAGAAGTCGCAAGAGGTCGCGTTCCAGGGAATTAGGCCCGTGCTTCGCGAACTCTTCGATGATTTTGCAAAGCACTTCGGCCGCAAGTACAACTTCGTGGAGACCTACAAGGCGGAAGACGCCGAGACGCTGATCCTCACGATGGGCAGCTACAGCCAGACCGCGTCGGTCGCGGTCGACGAGCTTCGCGCAAAGGGCAGGAAGGTAGGCCAGGTGCGGCTCAGGCTCTGGAGGCCGTTCCCGTTCGATGAACTCCGCGCCGCGGTCCGCAACGCAAAGAGGCTCGTGATTCTTGACCGCGCGATAGCGTCGGGCACGACGGCTCCTGTGGCCACGGAAGTGCGCAGCGCATTATATAATGAAGAGAAGAGGCCCGCGATCGCTTCTATCGTCGCCGGCCTTGGCGGCCGGGACATCCTGCCCGAGCAGTTCGTCGAGATCATCGAGCGCGGCGAAAAGATCGCCGATGAAGGGCAAAAGGAACCGTTTGAAATGTATGGAGTGAGAGGATAAAAAATAACTCCTCCCCTTTGTAAGGGGAGGATGGGTGGGGTAGATCGTGATCTACCTCCCCTGGCCCCTCCCTGCCTGCCGGCAGGCAGGCTTACAAAGGAGGGGAAAAAGGGTTAAGAACTATGGCAAATTTCTCCGTTTACGCATCCAGATTGGCAGAGAAGAGCGAGCACTTCACCCCGGGGCATCGCGCGTGCGTCGGCTGCGCTGAGGCGCTGGCGGTCAGGCTGGTCGCCAAGGCGCTCGGCGAAGACGTGATAATGGTCAGCGCCACCGGTTGCATGGAGATCATCTCGTCGCCATATCCGGACACGAGCTGGGACGTGCCCTGGATACACACCCTGTTCGAGAACGCCTCCGCGGTCGCGTCGGGCGTGGAGGCGGCGTTCAAGGCCTTGCGCCGCAAGGGAAAGATCAAAGATCCGCGCCGCATCAAGGTCGTCGCCATGGGCGGCGACGGCGCCACGGCCGACATCGGTTTACAGGCGCTCTCCGGCATGCTCGAGCGCGGACACGACGTCCTCTATGTCTGCTACGACAACGAGGCGTACATGAACACCGGCATTCAGCGCTCCAGCGCCACGCCGTTCGGCGCGTCAACGACCACATCTCCCGCGGGCGAGAAGAGCAAGGGACAGCGCACGTGGAAAAAGAATATGCCTGCGATCTGCGCGGCGCACGGGATCCCGTACGTCGCTACCGCATGCCCCAGCTATCCGTTCGACCTCATGGCAAAGGTGAAGAAGGCCGCGGCCATCGAGGGGCCCGCTTATCTGCACGTCCTTTCGGTCTGCCCCACGGGCTGGCGCTCTGCATCCGATCTTGCCATCCGCATGGGACGGCAGGCCATCGAGAGCGGCGTATTCCCGCTCTATGAAGTCGAGAACGGAGAGTGGAAGCTCAGCATGGACTTCGAGAAGCTCCTGCCGGTGGCCGAGTACATGAAGGGGCAGGGCCGCTTCCGCCACCTCACCGAGCAGGATATTGCAGGGATTCAGGAGCATGTGACAAGGGAATGGCACGCCCTTCGGAAGAAGTGTGGAGTGGAATAAACGATTCCCTCCCCTTTGTAAGGGGAGGGTCAGGGTGGGGTAGATCTACCTCCCCCATCCCCTCCTTACAAAGGAGGGGAGAGGAGCAGGAGCAAAGACATGGACCTCTCTCACGTAGATAAAATTTGCGAAGCGCATGGCAACAGGGCCGATCAGCTCATCGGCATCCTGCAGGACGTGCAGGCGCAGTATCGCTATCTGCCAAAGCATCCCCTCGAACGCGTGTCAGAATGCCTGAATATTCCGATCGCACAGGTCTTTTCAGTTGCCACGTTTTTCAGCGCATTCTCGCTCGAGCCGCGCGGCAAGAACATCGTGCACGTCTGCATGGGGACAGCATGCCACGTGCGAGGGGCCAAGCGCCTGCTCGAGGAGATCGAGCGCGGCTTCGACATCGCGGCCGGCCAGACCACCAAGGACGCGAATGTGACCCTGGAGACGGTCAACTGCGTTGGCGCGTGCGCGTTGGGTCCCGTGATCGTCGTGAACGAAGAGTATCACGGCCGCATGGACGGAACCAAGACGTCAAAACTCATAGAGACCATCAAGGGGTCGAAAAAGTGACACAGACAATAAAGACAAATAAGGATCTGGAGGCGCTGCGTACAAAACTAAAGGGGCAGCGCGAATCCAGGAAATACGTCATAACCGTTTGCGGAGGCACGGGTTGCCACGGCTATGGCTGTGAGAAGGTGATCGAGGCCTTCCGGCAGGAGATCGCATCGCAGAAGTTGGATAAGGACGTGGAGCTGCGCGTTTCTGGCTGCCATGGGTTCTGCGAGCGGGGTCCGCTGGCGCTCCTGGCGCCTTCGGGCGTCTTCTATCAGCGCATCGATGTGGCTGATGTACCGGAGATCATCAAGAAGACTCTCCTGGGCAAAGAGGTGATCGACAAGCTCCTCTATGTGCGCGATGACGGCACCAAGGCAGTGCATGAAAAGGACGTTCCGTTCTACGCCAAACAGAACCGCCTGATCTTTGCCAACAACCAGCGCATAAATGCAGACTCGATCGAGGATTACATCGCGGTCGGCGGTTATGCGGCGCTGGCCAAGGCCTTCGCGATGAAGCCTGAGGCGATCATCGAGGAGATGAAGAAGTCGGGGCTGCGCGGCCGCGGCGGCGGCGGTTTTCTCACGGGCCGCAAATGGGAGACGGTGCGCAAGGCACAGCCGGGCGAGTCGCGTTATGTGATCTGCAACGCGGACGAGGGCGACCCGGGCGCATACATGGATCGCTCGGTGCTCGAGGGCAACCCGCACAGCGTGATCGAGGGGATGGTCATAGGCGCATATGCCATCGGCGCAAACGAAGGTTACATTTATGTACGCAACGAATATCCGCTCGCAGTGAAGAACGCGCGCATCGCGCTCGATCGGGCGCATAAGATGGGGCTGCTCGGTAAAAATATCCTCGGCAGCGGGTTTGATTTCGACATAATAATCAGCCGCGGCGGCGGCGCGTTCGTGTGCGGCGAGTCAACTGCGCTCATGGCTTCGCTGGAAGGCAAAATCGGCGAGCCGCGCGCCAAATATGTGCATACTGCAGAATATGGCCTCTGGAATCGTCCGAGCTGCCTCAACAACGTGGAGACCTGGTCGAATGTCCCGTTCATCATCAACAAGGGCGCGGACTGGTATGCCGGAATCGGCACGGCGGGCAGCAAAGGCACCAAGATCTTTTCGCTCGTCGGAAAGATCAAGAATACAGGTCTGGTAGAAGTGCCGATGGGCGTTAAGCTCCGCGAGATAGTTTTCGACATAGGCGGCGGGATCCCTAACGGCAAGAAGTTCAAGGCAGTGCAGACAGGCGGTCCCTCAGGCGGCTGCCTGCCCGAGAGTATGCTCGACCTTTCCATCGATTTCGACGAGCTCACGAAGGCAGGTTCGATGATGGGCTCGGGCGGCCTCATCGTGATGGATGAGAACACGTGCATGGTGGATATCGCCAGGTACTTTACAAAATTTCTCACCGAGGAATCGTGCGGCAAGTGCGTGCCATGCCGCGAGGGCGTGCGCCACATGCTGGGGATCCTCAACCGCATCTGCGACGGGGAGGGCAAGGAGGGCGATATAGAGCTACTCGAGGAGATGTCGGAGGCGATCATCGACGGCTCGCTCTGCGCGCTCGGTGGAACCGCGCCGAATCCGGTGCTCTCGACAATACGCTATTTCCGCAATGAGTATGACGCGCACATCCGTGACCGGAAGTGCCCGGCCGGTGTCTGCAAGGCGCTGATCACGTTCACTGTGGACGAAGAGAAGTGCGTGGGGTGCAGGGCCTGCGCCAAGGTCTGCCCCACTCAGGCGGCAGTTGCCAGCGACCGGCCCGCCACGGTCAAGGGCAAGAAGAGCGACAAGCTCAAGGCCCACACGATAATTCAGGATAAATGCATCAAGTGCGGGATGTGCTCAGAGGCCTGTAAGTTTGATGCGGTGAAAATTAAATGATGTAATTTTCCCCTCCTTTGTAAGGAGGGGGAAGGGGAGGTAGATCATGATCTACCCCACCCCGGCCCTCCCCTTACAAAGGGGAGGGGGGAGTGCTGATCCATGTCCAAGATAACAATTACCATCGACGGTGAAAAGGTCGAAGCTGATGTGGGCGAGCGTCTGCTCGATGTATGCAGGCGCAAGGGCGTCTTCATCCCCACGCTCTGCGAGCACGATGACCTGGTGCCTTATGGCGCATGCCGCCTGTGCATCGTGGAGTGGGATCGCGGCGACTGGTCCAAGATAGTCACGTCCTGCAACTTCCCGGTGAAGGACGGTCAGATATTCAAGACCAATTCAGAGAAGGTGACGCGGGAACGGAAGATGATCATGGAGTTCACGCTCGCGCGCTCGTCAAAGACGCCGGAGATAATTGAGCTCGCCAAGATGCTGGGCGTTGAGTCGACGAGATTCACCGCGAGCGACGAGGGCTGCATACTCTGCGGCATGTGCATACGCGCGTGCAGCGAGGTCGTGGGCGCAAATGCCATCGGCTTTGCAGAGCGTGGTTCCGGGCGCAAGGTCAGCTCGCCGTTCTACCTTGAGGCAACAGACTGCATCGGGTGCGGATCATGCGCTTACGTCTGCCCCACCAAGTATATCGAAGTGAAGGAAGACGAGAATACGCGCACATTCCCGCTGTGGCACGTTGAATTCGAGATGGCCAAGTGCAGCAAGTGCGGCCAGAAGATCGCGCCCAAGAAGCAGATCGAATTCTTGAAGAAGCGCGCGAAGAACCTGCCTGAAGGATGGTTCGACCTCTGCCAGAATTGCCGTTAGGCGGACCGCTGAAAAAGGCCCATCTGCTGCGTTGCCCTTCCTCGGCACGGCCTGCGACGTACAGCACAGTACGACTCGGCCGGCCTCAGTCGGGCGCCTTGCATCTGGGCCTTTTTGAGCGGCCCGCGAGTGCAGTAAAGTTATTGTCGGCTTATTCCTTATACAGGTTGTTTCTTTAAATCCAGAAGCACCTGCTGCGTGATCGCCTTGAAGGCGTCGAACACGCCTTTGCCTGTGATCGCCACTGTCTCAAACTCCTCGCGGCCCTCCTCGTTGAGGAAGTGGGCGAGGTCGCGCGTGGGGACCGCGCCTGGCAGATCGCGCTTGTTGTACTGGAAGACGCAGGGTGTCTTGGCCCACTCGTGCCCCTCTTTGCGGAGAATCTCCCGAAGGCCCGCGAGCGCTGCGAGGTTTGCCTCCATGCGCGTCAGCTGCGAGTCCGCTATGAAAACGACGCCGTCAACACCCTTTGAGATGAGCGAGCGGCTCTGGTCATAACCGACCTCGCCCGGCACGGTATAGAGGTGGAGGCGCATGGTGTAGCTGCCCACCTTACCCAGGTTGAGCGGCACAAAATCAAAGTAGAGCGTGCGGTCGCTGTCCTGCGAGAGCGAAATCATGTCGCCCTTGCTCCCTTTCCTGACTTCGCCGTAGAGCTGACGCAGCGTCGTGGATTTCCCTGAGAGCGGCGGGCCGTAGTAGACGATCTTGCAGTTGATCTCTTTGGTCTTGTCGTTGATGAAGGACATATTTTCTCCTCTTCATCCCCTCCCCATTGTAAGGGGAGGGTTAGGGTGGGGTAGATCCTGATCTACCTCCCCCGCGCGCTTGCGTGCAACTCCGTTGCCCGCAATTCGCGCTTTCCCTCCTTACAAAAGGAGGGGTGCTATTTCGGCACTTTCTCCCAATCCTTCAAAAACTTATCTATGCCGGCATCAGTAAGCGGGTGCTGCATGAGCTGCTTTATCACGCCGAACGGTATAGTGCAGACGTCCGCTCCCAGAAGAGCCGCCTCGCGCACGTGCAAGGGATTGCGCACGCTCGCCACGAGCACCTCGGTCTCGAAATCGTAATTCTGGTAGATGTGCACGATGTCGGAGATAAGGTCCATGCCGACCTGAGAGATATCATCGAGCCTGCCGACGAACGGGCTCACATAGGTGGCGCCGGCCTTGGCCACGAGCATCGCCTGGTTGGAAGAGAAGCAGAGCGTGGAGTTCGTCTTGATTCCCATATCCGAGAGCGCACGGATCGCTTTGAGGCCCTCTACGGTCGTGGGGATCTTGCATACGACATTCCGCCCGTATTCCATTAGCTCCTTTGACTGCTCGATCATGCCCTTGGCGTCCAGCGCCGTAGTCTCAAGGCTCACCGGCCGGTCGTGGATCTCCTTTAATATCTCCTTCACGACGGTCTTGAAGTCGCGGCCCGTCTTGGCCACGAGCGATGGATTCGTGGTCACGCCGTCGAGCACGCCCATCGCATTAGCCTCGCGTATCTCCTCAATTGCCGCGGTGTCGATAAAGAGTTTCATGTGCAATATCCTCCTATATAGAGTGATGTCGGCTTCGGGTCCTGTTGCCTTGCTTCTTGCCAGGATGCACGCGATGACCCGCGGCTGGCATCTCGCAAACCGACACGGAATTTAACTCAGATTACATGGCTAACGGTGGGATCTTAGCCACCGCGTTCCCCATTGCTCGAAGCCTGCCGCAGGTCTTCGCTTGCTCTGCGGCATAAAGCGAGTACGGCATCAGCAGAAGTCGATATAAGTTCAAAAAAAGTATTTCACCCATTTTCGTTATCGTCACAATCCTTACTGCAATACTGTCCGTCGCTTCGTTTGATCGCTTCGGCTGCTAGTATATACGTGCCGCAGCGGGAACATGCGACCATCTCCGCCGGAGATGTCGGCGAATCCGCTTTGCGCGTTACAGTCGCGGGCCTGCGCAGGATACGCCAGAGCAAATAACCGGCTATTGCTGCTAGAATCCATCTGAACATTATGATCGGTCCTTACATCCCCCTCCTTTGTAAGCCTGCCTGCCGGCAGGCAGGCAGGAGAAAGGAGAGGTAGATCAAGATCTACCCCACCTAACCTCCCCTTACAAGGGGGAGGGAGGAGGTCAAAAGTTCACGAACACAGAGCCCGCTCTTTGGCTCGATCGTGTCGGGAGCTATATCACACAGCGGCGCCAACACAAACGGTCTTTTGCAGAGCTCCGGGTGGGGCACGACAAGGTCAGGCTCATCGATTATTTCGTCGCCATATAGGAGGATGTCGAGGTCGATCGTCCTGGCTGTGCCTTTTTGTCTCGGGTGAGGCCGGCCCATCGCCCGCTCTGTTTCGATGAGCGCAGCGAGCAGCTCATGGGCGGAGAGCGTTGTGCGAAGCAGGGCAGCTCCATTTATGTATGGCGACTGCGCCTCCGCCGGTCCTCCGGCAACGGGAACCGCCGTGCTCAAGTACCAGTGAGAGACGCGCATGACTTCGATGCCCCTTGTCGCGCGGAGCTTATCAACTGCGCGCAGGCAATTGTCGACGCGATCGCCCTGATTTGATCCGATGCCGATAAATGCTGTTAACATACGTTCGATGGTGCGTTCGTTCGTAAAGCAAATTTCCCTCCTTTGTAAGCCTGCCCGCCGGCCGGCAGGCGGGGAGGGGGCAGGGGAGGTAGGCCAAGATTGCATCCGTGGTCTACCCCTCCCAACCTCCCCTTACAAAGGGGAGGAGATTTATGAGATGACTTCTAATTCATTTCAACCCTAGCACATCCGCCATAGTATAGAGACCGGGTGACTTACCTACTATCCACCGCGCAGCGGTAAGTGCCCCGGCAGCAAACAGGTCGCGGTTCTTGGCGTGGTGCTGGATCGTGAGCCGTTCGGCAGGCCCTGTAAAAGAGATCGAGTGATCGCCCACGACTTCATCGCGGCGGAAGCTTCGCACGCTGATCGAGTCGTCGCCAGCCTTTCTCTCCCATGGTTCATCGTCTATTAGAGAAACGATGCGCGGGCTGTGGCTGCCCAGCCCCCTGCCTGCGAACTCCGCTATGGTCTTCGCCGTGCCGCTCGGGCGGTCGAGCTTGTGAACGTGATGCGTCTCCTCGATGTCGATCGCGTAGCCGCGGCCGAGCGAGCGCGCGGTCTTTTCGACGATGCTCCACATCACGTTGACGCCTATGCTCATGTTCGATGATTGTACGACAGGGATCAAACGCGATGCCTCTACGATTGCCGCGTTTTGCGCATCGTTCATTCCGGTGGTGCCGATGACGATCGGCACGCGAGCCTTTGCTGCGATGGCGGCGTTTGCAACTGCGGCGGCAGCGACCGTGAAGTCGATCACCGCATCTGCGCCAGCAGCGAGCGCTGCATCGAGCGAGTCGCCCGCGTCGATGCCCGCAGCAAGCGAGAGGTCGGACGACTCCCTGACGAGCGCGGCGATGCGGCTGCCCATTCTTCCCTTTGCGCCGGTCACTATGATTCTCAACATAAAGCTCCTTATAAATTCTAAATCCGAAATACTAAACTCTAAACAAATCCGAAATCATAAATTCTAAATTCCAAACTCCTTTGTCGTCATGTTTTATTTAGAACATTTGAATTTCGTATTTCGAATTTGTTTAGTATTTCGAGTTTCGAATTTCGTATTTCTAGGTGAGCAAACCATTGCTCTCCAGTATGCTCTTTAACTCAGCTCGATGTTCCTCGCCCATTGCAGTCATGGGCAGCCTGAACTCCTCGCGGCATCGGCCCATCATTGCGAGTGCGGTCTTTGCTGGTATCGGATTTGTCTCAATGAACATCGCCTTGTTGAGCACGGAGAGCCCTTCGTGCAGCCGCTGAGCCTCTTCAACGCGTCCGCCGTTGAACGCATCCCATACTGCCGCCACTCGGGCGGGGGCGACGTTGGATGTGACCGAGATCGCGCCACGGCCCCCTGCGCGATAGATATCGAAATTCATCGCATCGTCGCCGGAGAAGACTGCGAACTCTTTCGGGGTATCGGCGATGATGCGTTTTATCTGCTCCAGATTTCCGCACGCCTCTTTGATGCCGATTATGGTGTCGATGGAAGCAAGTCGGGACGTGGTCTCCGGGAGCATGTTCACCGCGGTGCGGCCGGGTACGTTGTAGAGGACCATCGGCAGATCGACGACTTCCGTGATTGCGCGGAAGTGCTGGAAGAGTCCCTCCTGCGTGGGCTTGTTGTAGTAAGGGGTAACCTGCAGCTGTCCGTCCGCGCCCGCAGCCTTGCACTGCTTCGCGAGTTTGATCGCGTTGGCGGTGGAGTTCGACCCCGCGCCCGCAAGCACGGGCACGCGGCCCGCCGCCTGCTCGACCACGATGCGCACGATGCGGTCCTGTTCCTCGTAAGTGATGGTCACCGCTTCGCCCGTGGTGCCGCACGGCACTATGGCGTCAGTCCCCTGGCTGATCTGCCAGTCCACGAGCTTTCGCAGGGCATCTTCATCCACGCGCCCATCGCGGAATGGGGTGATAATCGCGGTCATGCTGCCGGAAAAGAGCATAGATCCTCCTGAAGGATTACCCAGCTTCCAATATAACATCCCGATAATCAAGAATTTTTATTCAAACAAAAATGCAGAATTCGCACAACTTATTCCGAATTCTGGCGATAAGTTGAAAAATGCATGCGGCGTACGGTGCGGGTTTGCGATCACACTCCGGCTTTATGCAACCTTGCAGGATACATAATGGCTGATCTGTTCTTGAATCTCTCGGTGAACGCCCTTCCCTTTGGGCCCGCCTATGGGGGGTCGGAAGCGCTGTCGCCGGGGATGGAAGAGCCCGGCGCGGACCCCCTTGGCGCAGAGGGCCTCCCGATGGCTGCTTACGGCCTTGCGAGCAGTGCGGATCAGAATACCTTGTCTGG
>Ga0265292_1002913_pt1 | contig 11136 bp, 15 predicted proteins | sample Munlanlewell296A_FD_189080 | JGI IMG/M metagenome (GOLD analysis project Ga0265292, IMG submission 189080) | Leachate microbial communities from a municipal landfill in Southern Ontario, Canada - Leachate well 296A | ecosystem: Engineered > Solid waste > Landfill > Unclassified | place: Canada... | reverse complement strand
CTCACCCAAGGATCATGGCGAGTCCGAAGACGAGTCCGACGATCGCGGTGCCGAACATCGCGAAGTCCCTCGGCCCTCCCCCTTTGACCCCTACGACCAGGGACCCCTCGGACCCCCACCCGGGGGCGCTTGGGGCGCGCCTCGGCGAGCGCCCTCCCCAGATATAGGCAATTCTTGCCGCAGTCACCTCATCGGCCTCACCCAGCTGCCGGGGTCGCCCGCTTTATGTATGTGACAAAACTACCCGCACTTGGTTCCATGACCCTGCCCATCGTGCAGCCCGCCCCCGCGCGCTTGAGCCGCTACGAAGCGAACCTCTGGCGTCACATGGGCGTGCTGACGGAACTGCCCGCAGAGTACCAGACGCTCGATGGTGCCTCCGTCGCGCGGCGCACGGCCGCCGCGAAGCGCGCGCTTGGGGACGACCTCATCATGCTCGTCCACAATTATCAGGCGGACGAGATCGCGCGTTTCGCCGACGCGATGGGCGACTCGTTCCAGCTCAGCGTGGTCGCCAAGAAGAGCAAGGCCAAGCACATCGTGTTCGCTGGCGTGACCTTCATGGCCGAGACGGCCGACCTTGTCACGGACGGGCAACGCAACGTCATCATGCCCAGCATGGAGGCCTCGTGCCCCATGGCCGGCATGAGCGAGATGGTGCAGGTCATCCGAGCCTGGGACCGCCTCGCCCAATGGACCGATACCAGTCGCGTCGTCCCAGTGACGTACATGAACTCGTACGCGGACCTCAAGTCCTTCACTGGCGAGAAGGGCGGCATCATATGCACGAGCGCCAACTCGCTGAAGGCCATGAAGTGGGCCTTCGCTCGCGGGGACAAGGTCCTCTTCACGCCCGACCAGTACCTCGGCCTGAACACCGCGACGTGGCTGGGCATCCCGGACGAAGAGATCATCAAGTGGAACCCGTGGGACCCCACCGGGACCGGCGGGGGCCACACGGCGGAGGATGTCTCCCGCGCCAAGGTCATCTTGTGGCAGGGCTTCTGCCAGGTGCACGAGCGATTCCAGGTCGAGCACGTTCGCGAGATGCGCGAAGCGTATCCCGGCGTCAAGATCATCGTGCACCCCGAGTGCCGCCGCGAGGTCGTCCAAGCCTCCGACGCGTGGGGCAGCACGGCCGTCATCGAGAAGTGGGTCGCAGAGCAGCCCGCGGGCAGCACGCTCGCCATCGGCACCGAGATCCACATGGTGCGTCGCCTCGCGGCGCAGCACCCTGACAAGACCATCGTGCAGCTGTGCGGCGAGTTGTGCCTCGATTGCAACGCCATGCGCCAGATCGATCCGCGTTACCTCCTGTGGACGCTCGAAGAGCTCCAGGCTGGCAACGTGGTGAACCGCATCCGCATCGATGATGAGGACCGCGCGTTCGGCAAGCTCGCCATCGACCGCATGCTAGCGCTTTGATCGCATTGTATTACGATCGTAATACACTGGTCAATCGACCTGCGGCGCCACCGCATATGGTGGCGTGAGGAACCTCAATGACCCTGCGTGGGCCTGCGTGGCCGATGCGCGGCGCGCTTCTCATCGGACTCAGCCTCTTGGCCTTCCCACTCGCTTCGGCGGACCAATCCCTCAACGCGGGCCCGGCGACCCTCAGCACGAGCAACACCACGTACGGTGACGGTTGTGACGGAAGCAACGGTGGGACCACCCGCGAGGCGAAGCTGCTCGTCACCGATCCTCGCCCAAACGCCGGCTACAAGCAGGCCGCCATCGGCACGAGCTGCTACCGCTACGACTATGGCGGCGGGAACGTCTATGAGGGAAGCTACCTCCAGATCTACGCTGGCAGCTGGGAATACAACGGCGGCGGGCCCAACGCGTACTACAACTGGTACGGCGGCGACTCCGCGGGCACGCAGTACTGCGGCAGCTCGGCTGGGACGGGTAGCATGTACGAGCCGCTCGGTTGCCCCTCGCCAGATGGCAGCGCGCCGCCGATGATGCCTGAGCTTCCATAGGTGGTCAGTAGGCGCTGGGCTTTTGCATCCCCCGCGAGCGTTACGGCACATGGACGCCAAAGGCAGCACCCAGACGGCAGCACGCATCACGATGTTCCAGACGCGCCACGGCTTGGGCGAGGACACGCGCCGCACGATGGTGGGGCTCCTGAACCACCGCCTCGCGGACGCGCTCGACTTGTACGCCCAGACCAAGCACGCGCACTGGAACGTCAAGGGCCCCGGCTTCTTTCAGGCCCACAAGCTTTTCGATGAACTTGCGGAGGCCGTGGAGGGCCACGCGGACTCGCTCGCAGAGCGCGCGACGGCGCTTGGCGGCACTGCGCTTGGCACCGTCCGCATGAGCGCCCAAGGCAGCAGCCTGCAAGAGTTCCCATCGGACCTCGAGAACGACATGGCGTTCGTCCGCGCCCTCGCCGACCGCTACGGCGAGCACGCGCGCAAGATGGGCGAGGGCATCACGAGCGCGGTCGAGCACGGCGACCTGGGCACGGCGGACCTCCTCACTAGCATCGCTGGCGAGCTGGACAAGGACCTCTACTTCCTGGAGTCGCACTTGCAGGCGCACGGATCGACGCGGTAGCTTCATCCCGGGACGCCGCATCGAATCCTCGTGGTCATTGAGACCGGCATCATCGTGGCGGGCACGGGCTACGCTGGGAGCGCCATCGCGCGTGCGCTCTCGTCGGATGCAAGAAGCACGGCCCCCTACATCCTCCTCGACAAGAAGCACCAGGAAATGGTGCTTGATATCATCCTCAGTGAAGCGGGCGAGGTCGCGGGGGCGCTCGTCGCACGCAACGGGAAGATCGAGCCCATCAAGGCGCCCGCGGTCGTGCTCGCGACCGGCAGCGTCGCTGGCGTGTTCCCTAAAGGCGATTGGACGCACAGCGGGGACGGGCTTGCCATCGCGCACCGGGCGGGCCTCGCGCTCGCCAAGCCGCACTTGCAGGGGGACGAGTTGCGCACGGGAGTGCCATGCAAGGCGGACGGCTCGACTGCGCTCGTGGGGCTCTTCGTCGCGGGATCGCTAGGCGCGGACCGCCCCGACCCGCTGAAGGTCGCACGCGCGGCCATCCTGCGTTCCCAGGAAGGCGTCGAAGCGTTCGGTCCCTACCGCATGCACCCGGACATCGACAGCGCGCTACCGCCGGGCTTCGCGCAAGTGAAGTTCGATCGCCTCCACGGCATCACGAGCAAGGCGCTCTCGGGCGAGGTCCCCCGCGAGCACACGCTCATCGAGCTTCATCGCCTGAAGGGTGAGGCGGACGACTTCGCCCGCGCACGCTGCGACGTGGAGCTGTTCTCCTTGCAGAACGCTTGCGAGGTCGCCATCCTCCTCTTCAAGGGCACGTAGTCGTCCGGCCCCCCGAGGCCTGGATTTGACAAAGGCTCTTGAACAGAAGACGCCAACGACACATCATGCCACAGGAACCGATCGGAAAGATCCTGCACTTCTGGCCACGCGTCGGCGCGGCGCAGTTGGAGCTTGACGAGAGCCCAGTGCATGTGGGCGACAAGATCCGCATCAGGGGCCACGGCCACGACTTCATCCAACCAGTCGAGTCCCTCGAGATCGACCACCAAGCCAAGTCCGAAGGGTGGCCCGGCGAGCACGTGGCCGTCGAGGTCGTGCAACCAGTCCACGAGGGGGACGAGGTCTTTCTCATCAAGGACCGCTAGGAAAACACCTAAGTGGGTCAGGGCGCCTCGCGCGCCAGATGCCAGAGCGCGACATGCCGTGGACGTTGGACCTCATCCACAACGCGCGCCCGTGGCAAGTCGGTGCCGCTTTTCGCGTGATGCTTCGTTACAGGAACGAGGAACACGAGGTCCAGGGACTCAAGCTTTGGCTCGATCCCAGCTCCGACATGGGCTATCGTCTGCTCCGGAACAACGAGTTGGAGCAGCCAATGCGCGAGGGCATCCAGCAGCTCTTGAAGAGCGGGGACGTCTTCGTGGACCTCGGCGGGAACGAGGGCTGGTACTCGCTCCTCGCGGCCCAGCGCGTGGGCAAGGCCGGGCGCGTGCTCTCCGTGGAGCCGCAAGAGCGCCTCTGGCCGATCCTCCTCCGCAATTTCGCGCTCAACGGCTTCCCACAGTGCGAGCTCGTGCCCGTCGCGGTCGGCACGGAGAAGGAGAGCGAGATCGCGCTCGCCCCCCGCGTGAACACGGGGGCAAGCAGCATGGCAGTGAAGGGCGGCTGGCGCCGCTTGCTCCGCCGCCACCAGCGCGTCCTCATGCGTACGCTTGATGATGTCGTGCTGGAGCGCGGCATCCAGCGCGTGGACGTCCTCAAGGTCGATATCGAGGGGTACGAACTCAACGCCCTCCGCTCGGCCACGCGCCTCCTCAAAGAGCGCCGCATCACGAACATCCTGATGGAGTACCACGACACGGAACTGAAGGCGCTCGGGCAGGACCGCACGCAAGTCCAGGCGCTCCTCACGGAAGCCGGATTCGATCTCATCTCCGACAACGGCGACATCTACCACTACCGCTTGCGCTGAATGGCCCCGCTCGCCCGCAAGCGAGCGAAAAGCATCATCCGGCCAGGAGGCCACTGCCACCGCAGTGGCCGCTCCTGACTTGATCCCCATCCTGCTCATCGTCGCGGCCGTGCTCGCGTTCGTGGCCGTCGGCACCTACCGCTTGCGCGCCAAGATGCGCGGGCGCAAGCCGACCACTGACACCAAGCCGGTCGCGGTGCCTTCTGAAGAGATCGGGCTTGCGGAGGGCCCCGTGACCGCGTGCATGCGCTGCGGCAGCCCCAACGTGCGCCCAGCGAACCTCAGCGAGGGCGGCATCCCTGGCGCGGGCGCGATGCTGTTCTACATCTGTCCGCGCTGCGGGCACCGTGGCCCCGGGTTGGAGTTCCAGGACACGACGGCGTACCGGCAATTCGTGAAGGGATTGCACGGGGAAGAAGACACGAGCACTCTGCCCAGTGACGCCCCGCCGTAGGTTCATGCCCACGACTTCTTGCCGAACTTCTTGGCGAACCACATCGACACGTGGTACGCCTTGCGTGGCTCGGGACCCGGTTTCATGAGACCAAATCCGCTTCGTGCGCAGGATAACGTTTCTGTATCGGACCTCGACTGGCGACCAGAGGAGCCGCACGCTCCGCGACGTTGGGCACTTCAGTCACTTATCACTCAACAGCTTCCTCACCGCTCGCACCTGCGCGGGCGACCCCAGCACGACGATGCTGTCCCCCGGATGCAGCCGCATGACTGGCGCCGGATTCAGGATGGGAACGCCCGCGCGCCGCACGCCAACGACGCTGGCGCCTGTCGTCTCCCGGATGCGCGAACCGGCCAGCGTGACGCCCTTGAGCGGTGAGCCATCGGTCACTTGGATCTCTTCGACCTCGATGCCGTCTCCAGCGTGCGCCGCGGGCCTCTGGCTTGGGGGGGCTTCGGCAGTGAGGAACGCGCGGGCCGCTTCGACCTGCTCCAGTTCGCCCAGCACGCCGATCGTGTCGCCAGCCAGTATCATGGTGTCAGGCGGGGGATTCACGGTCTGGACGTCATCGCGGTCGTGCGTGACGATGGTCGCGCCAGTCTTCTGGGGCAGTTGAAGGTCCCGGATGCGTCGGGTGGCCGCGCGCGAGCCGACCGGCACGATGATGCTCATGACGTGCAAGTCCCACGGGTAGCGCTCGCGGATGAGGTCCAGCACTTCGTCACGTGAGCTCGCGCGCTGGCCCTCCACGCGGAAGACCGTGTCAACGGCTTCCTCGAGCTGCCGGTTGAAGCGCAGGAGCGAGCCGCGCAGGAACCAGGCGGCGACGCCGACGATGAGGAGCGCGCCGATGAAGAGCGGGATGGGTGGAAGGAAGGCGGCGCCAGCGGCAACGGCGGTGACCGCGATGATGACGGCGAGGAACGCGTAGAGCGTGTTCCGGAGGACCGACGCGGCAGCTGCGCCGCGTTTGCTATCGGCGCGCGAGGGCGGGATGACGACGCGGACGAGCTGGTCCACGAGGCGGCGGACGTTGCGAGAAAGGCCCACGATGATGGGCACGCAGAGCAGCACGAACACGGTGTAGTAGCCCGCGTCCACGAGCGTCGTCGCGCCAAGCGGTCGCGTGATGGCCTCGTGGTACGTGGACGCTCCGAACGCGAGCGCGACGAGGAGCGCGCCATAGCTGAGCGCGCGCAGCAGCGCGCCCGCGTCGTAGCCGCCTGCGTACGCTTCCCCGCCACTGTGACGGATGCGCCCGGACCACGCGCTGTACGTGTGCGCGTAGTTGCGGAGGGCGCGCGGGGCGAGTCGGCCCAAGCCGCGCACGACCGCGTCCGAGTTCCGGATAAGGAACGGAGTGACGAGCGCCGTGATGGCGCTGATGCTCACGGCGATCGGGAAGAGGAACGACGCCGTCACGCCGAGGTCGTGGCCCAGTGTGGCGATGACGAAGCTGAACTCGCCGATCATCGCCATGCCGATGCCGACCTTGATGGCTTGCTGTGGCGGGTAACCGGCGACGAACGTTGCCAAGCTGACCGCCACGATCTTGCCCACGATGCTGACCGCCGCGAGGATGAGGATAGCCGGCCAATACGCGAGCACGTCCGCGGGGTTGATGAGGATGCCAGTGGAGACGAAGAAGACGGCCGCGAACACGTCACGAAGCGGCGCGACCTTGCGCTCCACGGTCTCGCTTGCGCGCGACTCGGCGATGATGGCGCCCGCGATGAACGCGCCCAGAGCGATGCTGAGTTCCAGCGCGACGGCGATCATGGCCGTGCCGAACGCGATGCCGACCACGAAGAGCACGAGCACTTCTTCGGCGCGAAGCTTGGCGATGTAGTCCACGACGCGCGGCACCACGACGAGGCCGATGACGAGCGTGGCCACTACGAAGATCGCGATGCGAAGCACCAGACCGCTCACGACGATGAACGACACGCTGCCCGTGAGCGCGATGCTGCTTAGGAGCGCGATGAGGAGGATGGCGATGACGTCCTCCACGAGAAGGATCCCGAAGATGGCTTCCGTCGTCGCGGCGCGCAGCAAGCCCTGTTCGCTGAGGACCTTCACGATGATCGTCGTTGATGATATCGCGAGGATGGCTCCCAGGAAGAGCGCGTCGATCGCTCGCCAACCGAAGAGGCGCGCGATGCCGAAACCAGCGGCGACCATGACGCTGACCTCGAGCACGCCAGCCGTGAGCGCGAGTCCGCCCACCTTGCGGAGCTTGCCCAAATGGAAGTGTAACCCCAGCGAGAAGAGAAGGAAGACGACGCCGATCTGCGCGAGGAGCTGGATGTCGGCCGAGTCCCGCACGAGGTGGAACGGCGTGAGGTACGGCCCCACGAGCACGCCCGCAGCGAGGTAACCAAGCACGCTGGGGAGGCGCAGCTTGTGGCACAAGAGCGCCACCGCGCCCGCGGTCACTAGGACCAGCGCGAGGTCGCCAAGGAGGGCGAGGTCTTGGGCCACGCGTGTCCACGCGGCCCACCGCGCTTAACTCTTGCACGTTTGGCCGTGGTCGGTGGCGTCATGTGCCTGTCACGGCCGGCCGCTTTGTCTCAAGCAATGGTTGCCCGCCATGCGAGGGGTTCACTCTGGTGGGATGTCTTTCCACAATCGAGCGTCGCAGAAAAGGGACAAGTGCCCGAGATTGGAGGTGACGACGATGGGTCTCGTACCAAGCTCCGTCTCGATGTGCCGAGCATGGGCCGAAAGAATGATGTCACAATCAAGCGAGGCATCAGGAGCATGCTGCTTGCCCCATCGCCTGGCTTTGGCCCACAACTCAGCAGCTTCGCGCATGACTGGAGTTGAGAGGGCCGCGTAGGAAACATCTCCGATGAACTCGTCAAGTCTGGCGATACCCTTCGTCTTGTCTGCCCGCAGGAGTTCTCGTCGCACTTCGTAGTCTGTGATCTCCGAAACAAACACCTGGGCGCCGGTTTCGAGGTGGGCTTCGAGCCAAGCACAGCAATCCGAGGCCTCACCCGCCCCGCGAGGATTGGTTACGAGTCCCAAGGGCCCTGCATCGAGGATCAGGTGCGGCGGGGTCATCAAAGCACGCGCCGCTCGTGGGCACGGGTTTCACGGAGTCCTGCCTTGAGTGCCGTCAGCGTGGATGCCTGTTCTTCGGCCGAATCTTCTGTCCTCCAGCGCCGCAGCTTCTGGACGAGTGAATCCCTGGGTGAGATCGTGTTCGTCAGGTAGATTTCGGTTTCCCCAGTAAAAACAAACGCCTTTCTCGTGAACCTCAGGGGGTGAGAACTGACCATCTCCGCTGTGACCGTCATTCTCGCACTTCCATGGAGTTATTGGACAAGAGCACAATGATCGGGTTCCCCCTCTCATCGGGTTCATCGGCGATCCAAGCCGCCGTGGCGCTGGGACGCAGAATGACCGTGCGCTCGCGCCCTTCGGAATCTTGCAGCTTGTAGGTGGACTCCCGCTCGTCCTTGTTGAGGAAGGCGAGCGGTCGCCAACCGACCGCTCGGTTCCCGACGAAGATCGGCGGTGGCTGAATCGAGTGCTGTCCTGGCGTGGCCATAGGAATCACTCTTGCCTCCAAACGGTTTCCGGCCCATACGTGGCTGACTTGTGACAGTGGGGGCACTGGATCCTGTTGCCGACGAAGGTCATTCCGCCGGGGCGTTCAACCGCGATCGTTCCCGCCATGGGCCGGCCGCAGAGTTTACAGACAGGGAAGTACGCCATCCGTTGGCCTCATGATCATCATCCAAGCCAATCGCCTTTAGCCTTTGGTGACCGCCGTGGGCGGGTCAAGATGGCGGCAATCCCAAGCAGCGGGCGATCACTAGCTGCTGGATCTCGCTGGTGCCCTCGTAGATCGTCGTGATCTTGGCGTCCCTCATGTAACGCTCCACAGGGTAGTCCGTCGTGTAGCCGTTGCCACCGTGGATCTGCACGGCCTCGATGGTGGCCCACTGCGCGAGCTCCGTGGCGAACCACTTGGCCTGTGCGGCTTCCTTGGTGAACGGTTGCCCGAGGTCCTTCAGTTCGGCCGCGCGCATGACAAGGAGGCGCGCCGCGTCGATGCGCGTCGCCATGTCAGCGAGCTTCCACTGCACTGCTTGGAACGAGCCGATGGGCTTCCCGAACTGCTCGCGCTCCTTCGCGTAGGCGAGCGCGGCTTCGTAGGCCGCTCTCGCGATGCCAAGACCCTGCGCGCCGATGCCGATGCGCGAGGGATCCAGCGCCTTCATGGCGAGCTTGAAGCCGTCACCCTCCGCGCCGATGCGCGCGCTCTCGGGAACCCACACGTCCTCGAGGTGGATCGTGCTCGTGACGCTGCCCCTGATGCCCATCTTGTGCTCCACCGCGCCAAGCTTGAATCCCTTGGGGAACGGCTCGGTGAGGAGGAAGCACGAGAGACCGCGGTTGCCTGCGGCGGGGTCCGTGCGCGCGATGAGGATGACGTGGCCCGCCTCGTGGCCGTTCGTGACCCACGTCTTCGTGCCGTTGATGCGGTATCCATCCCCCTCTTTGATGGCGGTCGTCTGCAAGCCGCCCGGGTCGCTCCCCGCGCTTGGCTCGGAGAGCGAGAAGCAGCCGATGCGTTGCCCGCTCGCGAGCTTCGGCAGGGCCTCGCGCTTCTGCGCCTCGGTGCCTTTCTCAAGCAGAGGGTAGGCCGCCACGCTCGCGTGCACTCCGTACGTGACCGCGACACTCGCGTCCCAACGCGCCAGCTCCTCCATGATGAGGACGAACGTGCGCGTCGATAGCGCAGAGCCACCGTACTCGGTCGGGATGTTGGGCCCAAGCAGCCCAAGCTCGCCCATGAGCATCATCTCGCGGCGCGGGAAGACGCCCTTCTCGTCGCGTGCCTTCGCCGTGGGGCCCACCTCGCGCTCGCAGAACTCGCGCACCGTCTGCAAGATGAGACGGTCCTCGGAAGGGAGATCGAAGGAAGGGGCCATGGAGCCGCCAGGGGGAAGGGGGGATTAATGCTTCGCCACTATGCTCTGTGGTCCACGCCAAGAAGCCAACACGCCAAGAAGCCAATCGTCGGACGAGTTCGTAGTCGCTTGGGTTCTTGGTTTCTTTGATTCTTGGCGTTCGAATAGGAGGGAGAAGTTGCGGCCCGGGAGCCTGATCGAAAAACCTTAAGCAGAATCATGACACTAATGAGTATCATGAAATTCACGTCGGTGCCTGTCAAACCCGAGACCTTGCGCCGGCTCAAGGGCTACAAGACCGGCGGCGCGAGCTACGACGAGCTTCTCAACGACCTCATGGACGCCCACCCTCCGGAGGCGTTCATGCGCGAGCACTTCCGCCGGCTTGCGGAGGAGGAGCGCGTCTCCTGGTCCGCCGTGCGGGGCAAAGCGAAGGGCTGAAACGATGCCGGCCCGCCGGATCGAGCTCACGCGAAGCGCGCAGAAGGAGCTGATGCGGTTGCCTGGTCCCGTGCGGCGCCGCATCGCCGAAGCGTTGGATGCACTGGCCAAGGGAGACGTGGCCGACGTCAAGAAGCTGAAAGGAACCCGTGCGACCTGGCGCCTGCGAGTGGGGGACTACCGAGGCATCTTCGAACGAAATGGGGACACGTGCGTGTTCACGCGGTTCGCGCACCGATCCCACGTGTACGATGTCTGAAGGGGCGCGAGGCGGCGCCCGAACGCGAGCGTCGCGAGATCCTCTGGAGCGACTTCCAAACCGGAGGGAAGGTACGTTTCTCGGCTACCGCCCGCGGCTCCTGCGCACGGCGATAATGACGCCGATGCCGAAGAGGACCGCGGTCAGCAGGAGGAGGGGTCGCGCTTGTGCCCATCCGCTCGCCCCCGCTCCCGCGCCGGGCGCCGAAGTTTCCGAAGTGGGCGTGGGGCCGCTCGTGTGCTCAAGCTCGACGGGGACGGACACGGCTGTGGGGCGCGTCACGCGCAGCGCGCTGGTCGTGACGGCGCCGTCAGCCCAGTGGTACGTCAGGTGGAGCGTGCTCGTGCCGTTCGGGAGAATCGTGGCGAGGATCGTGCCGTTCGCGGCTGGCAAGGCTGCTTGGTCCCCGATGGCGTACTCGACGGACACGAGTCCCGCGGCGCGGATCTGGAGCGCGCCCTGGATGACGTCGCCCACGATGCCCGTGAGTTTCACCTCGTACGAGAGAGGCTCGGGTGGTGACGGGGGCGTGGGCGCGGGCGGCGGATTCTCGGCAGGG
>Ga0265292_1002912_pt1 | contig 11141 bp, 4 predicted proteins | sample Munlanlewell296A_FD_189080 | JGI IMG/M metagenome (GOLD analysis project Ga0265292, IMG submission 189080) | Leachate microbial communities from a municipal landfill in Southern Ontario, Canada - Leachate well 296A | ecosystem: Engineered > Solid waste > Landfill > Unclassified | place: Canada... | reverse complement strand
TAACCGCACTTTCGGCAACATGATAGGGAAAGGCTATTCTGTGAAGTTTGCGCAACTCGAAATGAAAATGATAGCGGAAGGATATTCTGCCGCAAAATGTATATGGGAGATTAACAAAAAATACAACGTTTACATGCCCATAACGAATGCTGTTTACAATATTCTTTACAATAATCATTCACCTGCTTTGGAGATTCGTCAGCTTACAGAGAGAATTTCATAGATTGAATTATCCAATTCACCTAATTTTGTGACTGTTTGGGTTTAAGGTTGAAAGGTTGAGCAACTGGTTTGGGTGTAGGTTTTTGGTCATAGGGAAATACCATCAACAAATTACTATTGACCAAACCAGCAGCACAACCCATTAACTCAATACCCGAACAGTAATATATTTTTAAATATTGGCATATTTTAATCAGAATAAACTTTTACATTTGTTTCCGTATTGCATAAAACAACATGAATATTAAATTATATACTATTACTATGAAAAGGTTCCTTTTAGCATTAATTATCACGGTGGCATTTGGCTTTAAAAGTTTTGCTACGGCACCCGACGAGGGGATGTGGCTGCCAATGCTCATCGAACGTCTTAATTATGTGGATATGCAGAAGATGGGGCTGCATCTGACAGCTGATGAGATATACAGTGTCAATCATTCGAGTTTGAAAGACGCGATCGTTTCACTGGGTTTTTTCTGCACGGCAGAAGTGGTATCGAACGAGGGCCTCTTATTTACCAATCATCATTGCGGATACGATGCTATCCATTCGCACAGCACATTAGAACACGATTACCTGACCAATGGTTTCTGGGCTATGTCAAAGCAGGAAGAGCTGTCGAATAAAGATCTCACGGCATCCTTTCTTGTCAGCATGGAAGATGTAACTGAAATAGTTCTTGCTGATGTGAAAGACGGAATGACTGAATCAGAAAGGCAGGCTAAGATCGAAGAAGCATCAGGGAAAATAGAAAAAAAAGCATCGGAAAAAGGAAAATACGATGCAAATGTGAAGAGTTTTTACGATGGGGATGAATTTTATCTCTTCGTTTATGAAACATACAAAGACGTCCGCCTTGTGGGCGCACCTCCTTCGGCTGTGGGTAAATTTGGCGGCGATACCGACAATTGGATGTGGCCCCGCCATACCGGAGATTTCTCCATATTCAGGATTTATACGGCGCCCGATGGATCTCCCGCTGAATTCAGCGAAAAAAACGTTCCACTAAAACCAAAATATTTTCTGCCGATCTCTTTGAAAGGTGTTAAAAAAGATGATTTTGCAATGGTATGGGGATATCCCTACCAGACCGACCGCTTCCTCACTTCTTACGGAGTAAAGATTGCTATTGAACAGTCAAACCCTTCAGTGGTGAAGATCAGAGATAAAAAGCTTGCCATCATTAAGGAATACATGGATGCGAGTCCGGCAATTAAACTTCAGTATTCTTCGAAATACGCTGAATCCAGTAATTACTGGAAATATTTTATAGGCCAGACTAAGGGTTTGAGAAGACTGAATGTGTTTGAAAAGAAACAAGAATTAGAATCCACTTTTACAAAATGGATAAATGAGGATTCCAGGCGCAGGGAAAAATATGGAACAGCGCTGGCCGACATAGCTGCCGGTTATAATGAACTAAAAAATTATAACCTCTCCATGAAATACCTGGAAGAAGTAGCATTTCAGGGACCAGAGGTTATCTATTTTACTTTTGGAGCTTATGACTTGTACAATTATTTAAAAAAATCAAAAGGGAATGAAGATAACATTAAAGCATTGGCAGCCGAATTTAAAGAAAAAGCAAAACTGCATTTCAAAGATTATTATAAACCATGCGATCAGAAGCTTTTTGCAGAATTGTTGAAAATGTATTACGAAGATGCCCCTGCAGATCAGCATCCTGCAATCTTCACAAACATGGTAAAAAAGAAATATAAAGGAGATTTTAATAAATTTACTGAAGTAGCTTACAGTAAATCTATTTTTGTTGACTCAACAAAATTATACGCTTTTCTTGCAAAACCATCTTTTAAAGTTATCGACAAGGATCCCGTATTTATTACAATGAAATCCATGATCAATGCATATATGGATATTTATGCTTCATTAGGAGATATCGAAGAAAAAATCAACAAAGGATGCCGTTTGTATGTTACAGGTTTGAGGGAAATGAATCCCAACAAGAAATATTATCCGAATGCCAATTCCACTATGCGTATGAGCTACGGAAAAGTAGAAGATTATTTTCCTGCTGATGCCGTTCATTACGATTATGTTACAAACCTTGATGGCGTGATTGAAAAAGAAGATTCAACAAACGAAGAATTCATTGTTCCTAAAAAACTTAAAGAACTTTGGAAAAAGAAGGATTATGGCAGGTATGCTAATGCTGATGGTAAATTAAATGTGTGCTTTATTACTAATCTCGATATTTCCGGCGGTAATTCAGGAAGCCCTGTAATCAATGGCGACGGACAGTTGATAGGTCTTGCTTTCGATGGCAACTGGGAAGCCATGAGCGGCGACATTGCTTATGAACCCGATCTGCAAAGAACGATCTGCGTAGATATCCGTTATGTGCTCTTTATTGTTGATAAATATGCCGGTGCAGGTAATATTATTAAAGAGCTTACAATAGTGCAGTGATACGCGAAAGATTTACCAAGTTTATTCATGCCCAACCTCGCCATGATAAATATCCGGCTTCTTAAAATTACTGCATTTTTTCTTCTTGTTATTTCAGCAAAACAAGTTTATTGTACTTTTCCGCTTTCGTATGATAAGCTTCCGGGTGCCGATGACCCGCAAAGAAGCAAAGTCTGTATAGGCTTATGCCTTGGTGTAACTTCTTACTTCGGGGACATAAATAACAATAGCCTTGACGCTCCGTTCTATCGCCGTTATGGCGCACAGATTATAATGGAACGGGGGGTTTTTAAATCAATACGTTTATCTGCCGGGTTTTTTTCAGGCAATATACTTGGTGAGGAGTGGACAACTCAACGTAATCTGAATTTCAAAACATCTATCTTGGCTCCGCAGCTTGGCATTTCCTGCAAATTTTTAAATCTTTTTCACAAACGATTTGCTACTTATGTTTTTGTCGGCATGGAGGGAATTTTTTTCAGCCCTTCCGGCGATTTGAAAAATTCAAAAGGAGAAACCTATTATTACTGGGACGATGGCAGTATACGAAACCTTCCGGAAAACCTGATAAATCAAAATTCGGCTGCAATTATCGACCGGGATTATATTTATGAAACCAATTACCGCAACCTGAATCTTGACAATGTAAGCATCTATCCAAAATCCGCAATTGGTATACCGTTTGGCTTGTCAGCAGAAGCAAATTTAAACAACGGATTTACTTTAAGAGCAGGGGCTGTATTTCATTACACTTTCACAGATTATATCGATAATATTACAGTTAATAGTGTTGGCAGCAGAAAAGGAAACGCTGCGACAGATAAATTCCTGTTTACATATATCGGTGTTTTCTATAACCTTCCTGTCCCGACTAAAAAACATGCACCCATTATAAGCTGTGGTTTTTTAAAAAGCAAAACGAAACATAAAAAACCTACAACTCCGAAATTTTAATAAACGAGGTTTGGTGGAGTTTACGATAGGGCATCTCTAAAAACTCAATTAGAACGTCATTGCGAGCTTGCCTACCGGCAGGCAGGTTTCGTTCCTCATGGTTCGCAATGACGATGAGGTTTTTAGAGGTGCCCGATAGTTATTTGTGTATTTATTAAAATTTTTGTATGTTTGAAAAAAATTGGAGGAATTACTATGAAAAAACATATACGCTTACTTTTCATGCTTTCAGCATTTTTTATAACAAGAATTGTTTTTTCTCAAGGGTTTATTATTCCCACCGACAATTCCCAGAGTGATTTTCTGAAAGCGTATAAATTAGTATTAGGAAAATCCAATGAGGATTACCGTTTTAGTGGCAACATTGACAGCCTTCTGTTTCCAAAATACGGCGAGTACTCCGTATATTGGGCGAAATCGGGCAACGATAAAGGCAGCTTTATAGTAGCGGATACTATTCCTGCCGCTTATTCTTCGGTTACGTCAGTCGCCTATTCCGCCTACAACTGGCAGGGAGCGGAGCATTATTCCATACAATTTAAGCGTACACAGAAACCTGTAGCTGTTTTTCGTAGCGTCATCAAGCACAATAATGTAGGTATCTCGTGGGAATCCATGTATTTTAAAAATTCGTTCGACACATACCTCTTTAACGATATGTATTCCTATGTTAACGAGCATACATTTGATACTGCTTACCTGCCGTCTTCTACAAAACTATTAATCTTCCCTTCTTTTGCCGTAAACGGAAATAATACACAATATTATATGGATAGCGTTATTGCTGCTTCCCCATACATGAAAGCTAAAATTGATACTTTCCTGAGCAAAGGCGGAACCATATATGCCGAAGGCAATGCTGCATACCTTATTGAAAAGCTCGGCTATCTGAGTCAGGGAGCAGTTGATTTTTCAAACTTCACCAATGCTGATCCTGTTACAAACCTTGTAGCAATCAATGTTACAAGTCCCTCTAACCCGATTTCCTTTACAACAGACGCAACCGGAAATTATCTATATGCAAGTTCGGTTCCGCATGTCAATATCGGTAGTGCAGAGGTTATAGCTCTATTGTCCGTCAATTCCGACCCTGCTGTTTTTGTTTTGAAAGGTTCTCAGGCAAACGGCGGAAGAATTATATGTAACCTGGGTATCCCGACAGTAGGCGGTAACAGTGAAATTCTGAATGGCAGCAGACAACTGCAGTGGACTTTTAATACCCTCTTGTATGCCCTGTCAAATAATATAGACGTAACCCGCTCCTTATGCAATGACCTGCCAAACGGTATTAATGCCGGTAAAAATGCTATCGCTTATGATAAAGTGGACACCTTTGAAGTACGGGTGAAAATCCGAAATCTTTCACCTGACGCGGTTTCTGGAATTAAAATCAATGAAAGTATCGGCAGCTATTTCTCTTTTGTGGATGTAACAACGCCTGGTATCACGTATTCTACTAACGGCAATAACCTTGAGATTACAGGCATTTTCGTTCCTGCTCAATCTGAATCGGTCATCGTTTACCGCCTTAAAACTCCTCCTGTCAACTCACAGACACACCAGGATATTGACAATTATATGACATGGAGTACCTATATCAATGCGTCAAACAATTTGTCCACTTATTCTGATCCTGAAGGTAAACACTCCTACAATAAATGCAATGCTTTTGCAGATATAATGTTCAGCGCCGATATTGTTGCCGATGCCGATCTCAACTGGAAAAATTTTCTCGGGATATTTTATCAACCGTTCAAAGTGTTTATGATTATGGAGAACAAGGAACGGACATCTGCACAACAAACGCAGTATGTACAATATATTCCGAAGGATGTTCCGTTTTACTGGATTGACCATAGTTTAAATGTGCCTGTGTTGAAAACACCAGGAGGCAAGTATGTGGATGTGCTTCACGGAAGCGATAATCAGAATCAACCCGGCTTTGACATGAACAGCAACGGGCATCCGGATGTTTGGCTCGACACAGCATCAATTTACCCAAAAGGTTATGCGATTGTGGAAGATTCCGTTTACTGGCAGAACCCCTGGCACAGACTGGCTACGGGAGATACCGTTCCTTATTTTGAAGATATTGATCACGATGGTTTAAGGGCGCAGGACCTGAATAATGATGGAATACCTGAAACAGGTGAATCAGGCGATAAAATCAAAGTGTGGAAAGTTACATGGAATATTAATCAGGTGGCGGGACATCAGGTTTATGATCCCTATTGTTCTTACGAAATATGGGTTGATCCTCCTGACCTTGTTGGCATGGCTGCAGGCATCGGTTATGTAAACGGAACGGTAACGGATTCCGTAGCGAACATGTTTTATCCGTATTCTCCCGATATTCAAAATCCTAACCTTGCGGATACATCATGGACATACTGGATGGACAGGGATTCAACAGGTAATATAAACTGGACTCAACTGATTTATCAAAGCATAAATAATTACGAAGGCTATACATTTATTGATACCGCCGCGCAGCATTACACATTACTCCCGACAGATAGTTGTGTGGGAACTGTTCCGCAACCGCATAACGAGTTCATTGCTGTTCTTTCGATGGGCGGAGAAGAAATTGATATGAATAATCCTACTCCTTCCCGTTCCAACTATTCCAACATTGATTATAAAACAATATTTAATGAAGCGAAGAAGACTCCTATCAGAACCACCTATACTTACTATGTTCCTCTTCCAAATCCTTTGCAATTTGAATATCTGACGAATAATTTTATCATCAGAGATATATTAGGCAATATATTACAAACGCTTCCCGAACGCGGAAAAGCTAATATTACTTTTGATGTGGATGCTTCAACAGAATACTCATACTATTGGATACGGAACGCAGGACATGATGTGGATTATACCGACCCTTCTCTTGCCGCTGAAGGAATTGATGCCCTTGGTGATGGCGTTTTTGGCTATATGATTTACGATATTCCAAAAGGTTTTTCCGATTATAGAATCACACTGCCCTTATTACCCGACAGTAGTTATGATATCAATTCCATTGTTCAGGTGGACGGGCATTCCTATCAGAAATGGCTTGATAACCCTCATACGCAAGATTCCATCAGTATATGGGAAGATGATTTTCGTTATCACATCCATATTCCCCAATTGCTGATTCCTCCTGCGCTCTGTGATAAAAATTTTGATGGCATTGATGACTGGATTGATGACCGGGGCGATCGTTTTCATTCGCCTACCGGTTATCTGCACGATGCTTTTATGACAGGCGACGGTGAAGCATATCCGGCAGGAACGCCTCATGTGTATCCGCATAATGATGCAGGCATGGCCGGACAGGTTGATGAAGGCTGGTCAAGCGGAAATGATAATACTTATGGTAGTGATTTCTTTGATGATCTTGGAAAAGTTCATTTTACGATTAACGCCGTTTATGAGGGCAAAGGGAAGGAAGGCATTGTTGATATCAGTAAGGGCGGCTGGCTTGTTGTAGAAGAAATTTTCGGTGGTTCGCCCTGGGTAATTTTTTCTCATACCTTGTCGGCTTTTGCAGAAGGAATGGATATTTCATTAACATCTACTGCCAGCCCATCGGTTGTTAAATTCGGTATAGATACATGCTATGTAAAGCATACCATCGAAGACCTTAATGAGCCTCATGAGTTTGACGGCAGTTTCGATCCATATCATGTGTCTTATGGCTATGGCGATGTTTCCGTTTCCACTTATGCAGGTGGAAAAGATCCGTGCAGCTTGATTGATCCTGCTGTTACTATGTCTGTTATCATTGATCCCGCAGTAGATCACAAAACTATTACCTTAGTTCCACAGGCAGACCCGAATAATCCCGACCTTGTTAACTATCCGCAAACAGTTAGTGGAACATTTATCGAGGCTATGGTAACCGTGGTTAACGGCACTGATGACAACTTTGTAAATACGAATATTACCCCTGTTATTTTTCCTCAACTTGGTAATACGCATATAGTGCTGAAATATGTGGCATACCCAAGACCACTTGTTCCAGCAGTTGTTGATCCCATTACAGGAGTAGTTCTGCATTCCGGCGACCAGATTGGGTCATTTATCACTGGTTGGCGCTTTAATCAACCCGATCATGAAGTATTAGTGAAAATGGGTGATACCCTTAACTTGTTGCAACCTTCACGCAGGGCGTATTTTATGTTCCTGATTAGTGTGGATGAAACACTTCCCAAAGGAGTTTATAATATTGAATTTACAATGTCGGGGCAAAAAATTCACTATGATGGCGCTAACAATGGATCGCTTAACTATGATGTTCCTCCTGTGCAGTTTAGCGTTGCCCAGAAAAACGCCGGAGGTAATGTGATGCAATTTGAAAAATTAGTTATCGGAGACGGCGACCTTACTGACCTTACCGTTAATACTACAAGTAATTTCAAAGGCTTGCAAAATGTGAAATGGTCGTTAAACGATGTCAACTATACCGATTTCTCTGCTATGACCAGCACATTACCTGCTACATATAATCAGAGTAATAATAAGGAAGTAATTGATATAAGTGCTTTCCCTGGTTTTCCTTCAGTAGACACCTCAAAGGTTTACCTTCTTGAACAAGGAGAAGTAAATACCTATAATGCCAACATGGAAGATATTGTTAACATTACAACCGCTGAGCAGTTGAATTATACATATTCCGATACCGCTTATTATACAACCGACGATATAGTAAGTGTTATTCCTATCGGGCCGAGAATTATAGTGAGTAAAAAGATATACAGTGTAAACGGTATATTGGTCGGAGGTAATGATTCAATTATTATCAGACCCAACAGCAAACTTGATGTGGTAGCCCTGCTGACAGTTTACAACACCGGCAGCGATATCGCCCTCAATACGGAACTGGATGTTCAACATAGCTCAACATTTTATGTGCTTACAGACAGCCTGCCATCTTATTGTACGTATTCCAAGCCGGTAGTTCATGCATCTATGGGCACTTTTACACCCGGGCAGCTTAAAGATCTATTCATACACTTCAGGCTGGATGAAAAAACCTGCGATTCCATTTTCAATCTGGTTAATGTTATTTCGCAGATTGATATAAGCTACAACGGGCAGTTTACATCCACGCATTACGCATACCCGGACACATCGTTACTGATTTTTCCCGCACCTGATCTGAAACTGGCAAACCTGACATCAGATAAGCAGGAAGTAGAAAAGGGCGGAGAACTCAATATTATCATCGACTTTACGAATGGCGCCATTCCGGTCAACAATGTCTGGTTAAGGGCATTTTCTGTTACGGGTAACGATTCTGTTAAAATTGCCGAACAGCATTATAATATTTTAAATGCGCATGAAACAGTAACGTATTCGTTTTCTTACACTGTACCTATTGATGCATACTTAGTAACAATTTACTCTAAGATTGATGCAGAGGATTCGATATGTGAAGTTTGTGAAAACAATAATACCAAAACACTGTTTATACCTGTGCTTGAAGGACCATGGATCAATAATGTACATGCAAACCCAAACCCGTTTACTAAAGGAACCGGCTTTTACTACGAATTGGGTAAAGATATAGCCGGTGTTTACATTGACATATTTACTGCAGAAGGAAAGAAGATTTCGTACATAGGAGATTGTCCTGCTACCATTGGTCCGCACACGGTATTATGGCAACCTGCTAATTTGAGTAAGGGCACTTATTATTTCAGAATTACAGGTGTTGATAATGATGGCAAAACCCATGAATACTCTGATAAATTAGTGAAGTATTAACATTTTTATTGATATAGTAGAAATAGCTATAATACAGCATGCCAATAGCTATGGGCAAGTTTAAAAGACAACATAGATGATATACATAAGTAAATTTTAATTTTGACATCTATAGACAGTTTTTCGAATGACAATAACAATAAATAAAAGTGGAGACCAGCGACCACTCAAAAAACGGGGCAAGACCGAAAAGCCAAATGAGTAGGGAAAAATTTAAATAATAAAAACATGAAAAAATCGATCACAATTTTAGGAGTAATTTTGTTTACTTCAATTATCCTGACAAGTTGCGGAGGAGGAAAAGGTAAAGATGACGAAAAATCCAATGTTAGGAAGATGGATGCAAAGCTTGACACTTTAATTACTGATCTTGCCGCATGCAAAGAACAAAACACAAATTGTGCGGACTACACTAAAGCGAGTGAGGGAATTGCCGCCATGGCAAAAGATACAACCGTAAAAAATTTAGTTGATGATTTGTTTAACGGCATTGCTCAATCAACCAGCGGCTCCAGAAGCGCTGCTTGCGCACACGCAATTAACTTTTGGGTTGGTAGTAGTGACCACTATAAAAATCCAACTTACGGACGAATAGTATTGAATGCTCTTAAAAAAGAAAAGTACGATGAGAATTCATACGTAGGCTCAACACTTGGTCAATTACTTTCAGGTTGGTTGGTTTGTAATGACGAAGCATTGCTTAAGGATATTCACGCTGCAATAAAAGACAAAAATATCGAGAAAAGAGGAAGAAAAGAATTAATACGTTTATCAGGAAAAAACAGTTTTACAAAACCGGGGCTTCTTGATCTTTTGGTTAGCCTTGCAAATGATCCAAATGAATCGGAAGAAGTTCGCATAGCATGCCTTGGTGTAGTATGGCGTGCTGAAGAAAGAAGCCAATATCAAAAAGTAGAGGATATGTATGTGGGATTTCTTATAAGTCCATCTTCTGCAATAGTTGGCGCATCGCTTGAAGGTCTTGGTTATATGAAATCTGTAAAAGGATACAACAAGGTTCTTGAAACAGTTGAAAAACTTGGAGCAAGTGAAGATTATTGTTCATCTACAAGCCGTTCTTTAACTAACTATATTTCTTACGAAGCCAAAGAAGGTATTGACACCAAAAAAGCATTTGCTTTAGCTGTTAAAATGGTTAACAATAAAACATTGAAGCCTTACTACCGAAGTTATTATGTATATACCATTGAGGCATATGGTGGAAAAGAAGGGCAAAGTGCACTTGCTAAACTTGGAGCAAGCAGTGAAAAAGAGATAGCCGATCCAGCGAAACAAGCATTGCAGAGATTGAAAGATAAAAAATAAGTAATTTATTAAGTACTTATCCTCTGATGACGAAGATTTTCTTTGTTATCAGGGGTTTTTTTGAGATATATTTTATTATGCTTCGGCTTCTTTAAAACTTTTTACCGGACAACAGTAATTTAAAAATACTAAAGACGAAAACCTTGCCCATAACAGGTATTTGCTATTCCTGGTAATACACACGTTTCACTCTTCTCGAAACACTTGTCAATACTTCGTAAGGGATGGTTTCCATATCAGCGGCAAAATTGGAGATAGAGTTTTCCGCTCCGAACACAATTACATCATCGCCTTCATTGGCGGGGATATCCGTGATGTCTATCATGCACATATCCATGCAAACATCGCCGACAATTTCTGCGGGGCGGTCATTCACAAAAAGCTTTCCCCTGCCATTGCCTAATTTACGGCTCAGCCCGTCGGCGTAACCAATGGGAACAATTGCTATGCGC
>Ga0265292_1002911_pt1 | contig 11152 bp, 7 predicted proteins | sample Munlanlewell296A_FD_189080 | JGI IMG/M metagenome (GOLD analysis project Ga0265292, IMG submission 189080) | Leachate microbial communities from a municipal landfill in Southern Ontario, Canada - Leachate well 296A | ecosystem: Engineered > Solid waste > Landfill > Unclassified | place: Canada... | reverse complement strand
CATCTACGGGCAAGTGCGAACGGGATTCATCGCGCGCGTTACATTTCGCAAGGGGTTTTTGTGCTTCTTTTCTTGTGCCGACCAAATTTTTATACCATGTCGGCATTCCTTCGGAACCCCGTCAAGAAAAGAAGGAATAAGTTTTTCTCTTGTATGATGTATTTTGGACAAGTATCATCTAATAGCTCTTTTTGAATTCGAAGAATCTTCATAAGGAGTGTCGATAGTGTCTCAAAAACATTATCGTTTAGTGGTAGCTAATAAGTTAACACGTGAAGAATTGTTACAATATCAGAAACGAACAGATTGAAGGAGATTTTTACGATGATGAGAACAGCAAATCCCGCATTGAACGATAAAACATTTCAATACCCCGGTGCAGTGGGTTATCAAGAGACTATGACACTGCAGGGGACCGTTAACAAAACAGGCATGATGTTGCTGATGCTGGTGGCATCCGCCGCATATACGTGGAGTTTGTTTCTGGAACAGAATATGCAATCGCTGATGATATGGATGATGATCGGCATTGTTGGCGGATTAATCGTTTCTTTTGTCACCGTATTCAAGAAACAATGGTCGCCGATCACCGCTCCGCTGTATGCGGTGCTGGAAGGTTTTGCTTTGGGAGGAATTTCGGCGATTTTGGAAGCGACTTATGAAGGGATTGTGTTGCAGGCGGTTGCATTAACGTTCGGTACGGCCGGCTGTTTACTGGTTGCGTACAAATCCGGCATGATTAAAGCGACCGAGAATTTTAAACTTGGTATCGTTGCCGCAACCGGCGGGATAGCATTGATCTATCTTGTAGGATGGATCATGAGTTTCTTCGGAACATCAATTCCCTACATTCATGAAAATGGATTGATCGGCATCGGTTTCAGTTTGGTAGTAGTGGTGATCGCCGCATTAAATCTCGTTCTGGATTTTGATTTTATTGAAAAAGGGGCGGAGCAGGGAGCACCGAAATTTATGGAATGGTATGCAGCGTTCGGATTAATGGTTACGCTGATCTGGCTCTATATTGAGATCCTGCGGTTGCTGTCGAAACTAAACAGTAGAAAATAGGAAAGCGATGAAGTATTTTCAAACAACGCGCTGATATAGCGCGTTGTCTGTTTTAAATCAATCCCATTCCTAAACCAATGGCGATGATGGTGAGCATAACAGCGACAATCCGCTGCACAAAGAGGATTGTTACTTTCTGTAAAAGTGTATTTCCGACATAGACGCCGGCGAATGCGGTGAAAACCGCTACAGCAACAACGTCCCAATGTTGCAAAGCATCGGAGGAGAGAAAATTGTTGGAGTAGAACGATAATCGTGTAAAGTCCACAAGACAGGCGATCACAATTCCCGTTGCTAAAAATTGTTCCTTCGATAAATTGTACTGAATAAGGAACGCCGACCTCAACGCGCCTTGAAATCCCGATAACCCTCCGAAAAATCCGCTCAATATTCCACCCGCGGCAATATTCCTGCGGGACATCGCTTCACTTTTTATGTGCGGGATCGCGTCGGCAAAGGCGAAAATAATAATCAATACTGCAATGACAATTTTTGCAGGGAGAACAGAGTACGTTGTTCCCCACAATCCATATCGAATCCAGGGAGCCATCAATGTCAGCTCAAGCAGGAGCTCTGCGCCAAGCGCTGCGCCAAAAATCGAGGGGATGCCGAATTGTACTACAATTGCCCAGGAGGTATGTTTTCCCAGTAATCCAAACTTGAAGAGATTATTAAAGAGGTGAACAATTCCCGTCAGTGTAATGGCAATCTCAATGGGGAAGAAGAAGAGAAATACCGGTGTGAGAATTGTGCCGAGTCCAAAACCGGAAAACAGCGTAATGAGTGAAGCAATGGCGGAGACAACGCCGATAATCAGGAATTCCATAATTTAGACATACTCCGCCGTTGTATTTTCATAAACATAACATCCTGCATGCTCGAGATGATATTCGTCCAGCGAATTCCATTCAACCTTCCGAGGCATCCGGACAATCAAAAAATCTCCGGCAGCGATAAATGTGAATAATATGCCGAAGACATGCGCATTTTTTTTAATCAGGACTATGCAGTCAACATACGGCGCTAACGTCTTTATCTAGAAACTGAATTTTACCCGTGTGAAGGAGAGTTTCCCTGCAAGCATCCAGGAAAGTGAGTGAAGTATTTCATGGAAAAGTATGCCCGCTGCGACAAACAGACCGAACGACAACGACGCCGTTTGTGCTTTGAACAACGGAGTTGAATAATCGGTTTTCCCCATCGCTCCATTATACTTTTACAAACCATTTTTTTTGATACATCACCCACACCACCAGGTACATTACACTCACCCAGACGATCGCGTGCATCAGTGAAGCGTTCAGTGGGGAGAAGTACGGCTCGAATAAGTTTTGCGTAAGGATTGTTTTGATTGATACATCCTTACATGTTCCATCGTTCAACTGTACGTTGAACTTCCACAATCCCATTGTCCGAGCGGCGACGCCTGAGAGAACAAAAACGAAGATCGCGTTCATGCCGTAGACGACGAACGGATGCGCCCACATTTTTATTCCTTTGGCGTCGATCAGAAAATAAAAAATGCTGAAGATGCAGAACGCCCAGCCTGCCATAAAGATGGAATACGACACGGTCCAGAGACTTTTGTTGATCGGCATCCACATATCAAGTACCGCTCCGATCAGCAGCAGTACCGCGCCGGCAACGAACATCCATGCGGATTTTTCAATTTTATCATGGTTCGATTGACGAAGGTAATCGCCGAGAATTGCTCCAAACAGAGTTGTTGCAACGGCCGGAATCGTGCTGATAATTCCTTCCGGATCCCACGTTTTACTGGCAGTCCACATGTGACCAGTTAGAAATAGAGAGTCAATATAGGCGGCAAAATTTTTTCCCTTCTCGAACAATCCCGCCCCGAACTCTGGAATGGGGATGTAGAACATCATCAACCAGTACGAAACGAAAAGCGCGCCGATCGCCAGAATTTGTCCGCGCATCGAAAACTTCAGATAGATAATTGAGGCAATCAAATAACAAACAGCGATTCTCTGCAATACTCCGGGAATGCGGATCGTATCGATACTGAAGTGATGATCCCACAATACTCCGAACGGGAAACCCGCAAGGAACAGTCCGAGACCGAAGATGATTGCGGAACGGCGCAGCACATTCAGCAATAGTTTTTTATTGCTGTCCCCTTTCGATCGACGTACGGCGAAAGAAAAGGTCATCGACACGCCGACGATCCAGAGAAAGAAAGGAAAAATAAAATCGGTGAAGGTCCAACCATGCCAAGAAGCGTGCGCGAGTTGGGGGTAAATGTGTCCCCATGAACCGGGATTATTAACGAGAATCATTCCGGCGATGGTGAATCCACGGAATGCATCGAGCGAAATGAGCCGTTCTGTTTTCATAGAATACTCAATCGGTTTTGCCCCCTCTATTCAGTCTAACGGAGGGATATCCTCCCCTTCTTAAGGGGGGGGAGACGGCGAAGTAGAGTGGAGGTAATTATCTATTTCACAATTATGATTTTATACCCAAACTTCGGTAATGTTATTTGTTTTATACTCTTTGCCTGTATTGATTTTCCGCTGAATGCATCTGCATACTTCGCTTTGGACAACGATGCCGGAAGTTTCAGTACTGCCGTTTGTTCGGTATCCGAAAAATTCACTGCCACCAACATACTGTTTGTTCCATCCGTCCGCAAAAAGGAATACACTTTTTCTGCGTGATCGGTCATGATGCTTTGATATGATCCCGTTGCCAGCGCAGGATTCGTTTTTCGAACGGTGTACAGTTTTTTATAGAAGTCACTCCACTCAGCTCCTTTATTCCAATCAATATCAAATTTTTCGAAAAGCCCCAGTTTTACATCGTTCCCCGCTTCCTGTCCGTTGTATAATAGTGGCACGCCGGGGAAGCTAATTGTTAGTACGGCGGCGAGTTTTGCACCTTCGGTACCAAATTTCGTTACGTCCGGCATGTCCCACGCATTTTCATCGTGGTTGGAACTGAAGCGCATCCGGAGCGAACCTTTGGGGAACGACAGTGATTCACGCTGAAGAATGGAATCCATTTCCGTTGCAGATTTTTTTCCGGCGATAATGTCCGCCATAGTGTGATACGAATTCCATCCGTATGTTACATCGAATGCTTTCAGATGATGTTCAGAGTACATCCCTTCGGAGAGCATAAAGATCGGTTTAATAGAATCCAATGCCGTCCGTGCTTGATCCCAGAAATCGACCGGCACCATTTCTGAAACATCGCAGCGGAATCCGTCGAGGCCGATATCACGCACCCAGTATTTGAGCATTTCGATCATATACCGGCGCAGTTCCGGATTGTTGTAATTCAGATCCACCACATCGGACCAGTCTGCAACCGGTGCAATAAATTTCCCCGAAGAATCCTTCGTGAACCATTCCGGATGTTCGATGAACATCTTACTGTCCCACGCGGTGTGATTAGCTACGAGATCGATAACGATCTTCAGTCCGAGTTCGTGAGCTTTATTCACCAACCGTTGAAAATCGTCCAGCGTTCCGAATTCAGGATTAATTCCGTAATAATCCATTACCGAATACGGACTTCCCAGTGAGCCTTTTCGTTTTTCCGCACCCACCGGATGGATTGGCATAATCCATAAAATCGAGACGCCAAGTTCCTTCAATCGCGGAAGCTGTTGCTCGATTCCGGCAAAGGTTCCTTCTTTAGAAAAAGAACGGGGATACACTTCATAAATAATTCCGCTCTTTACCCACGATTCTGACGGTCGGGCGGATTCTTTTGCGTACGGAGTCGGCGTTTGTGCAAGTACCAGCGATGAGAGTATGGTGAACAAAAAGAAATTTTTCATAGGAAATGATTGGTTGGTGAATAATTTGGTGGTGAAAAATAAGGAAAGTACAGCCTCAAAGCAATGAATGACAATTGTAGGTAGTAGGCCTACATAAAAAAAATCTCGTCTTGTCCCGAAGGAATGGCTTTCGCAAAGTAACCACTTCGTGGCGCCACAAACAGAAGCCTGCCGTGCAGATCCGGTAGGTCAGCATCTTTTTCCGGTGGAATCTGTCGAAACACCCGCCAGGCAGAGAAAATTATTACACCAGTTGGGAGTTTGGCATGACGTTGTCTTGATTATGACCCAGTACTCAATTGTAAATAAATCCAATAATAAGGAGCGTTTTGTCCCTTCAAACTGTTTTATAATAGTGCTATATTAAACAGTCGGTCTACTGCTATTGTCCAATACCTATTATGCAAAAAAACACACGAATCATTCTTATTGTTGCCGCAGTACTGCTGCTGTTGCTTCTTGCTGCCAGCCCGCGGTTGGGATTATTTAAATCTACTGTTAAAGTGGAGCAACGCCAATCCGACCAACGGCTACCGGTTGCAGCCCGAATTGTACGGCCGGCGCCGTTCGAAAATAATATCAATTCGACCGGGACGATTCTTGCAAACGAAGAGGTTGAAATCCGCAGTGAAATCAGCGGACAAATTATTAAAATTACTTTTGACGAAGGATCGAACGTTAAAAAAGGGGACTTGCTTGTAAAGATAAATGACGACGAACTGCGGGCGCAGTTGTTGAAGCAGGAATCGCAGAAATCCCTGGCGAACGATATCTTCAAACGGCGGAAACAATTGTATGAAGGCAATCTTATCAGTTCCGAAGATTATGATAAAGCGAAGAATGACCTGAAATCGATTGAAGCAGAAATTCAATTGATCAGAGCCCGCATCGGGAAGACTGAACTCCGTGCTCCGTTCGACGGCGGCATCGGACTTCGGTATGTGAGCGAAGGAAGTTTTGTCAATTCTTCCACTCGCATTGCCACGCTTCAGAATCTTTCTTCAGTGAAACTGGATTTTTCGATTCCGGAAAAATATGCCACTGTTGTAACGAAAGGAAGCGCAGTCTCGTTTACCACCAGCAGTTCTTCAGACCGGTTTATCGGTACGATCTTCGCCATCGAACCGAAAATCGATCCTATCACACGGACGGTTCAAATTCGCGCCCGCGCGGCGAACGTGCAAGGGAAACTGGTGCCAGGAGCCTTTGCCCAGGTGCAGTTGCTGCTGGAAAAAATTCCTGGCGCGATCATGATTCCAAGCGAAGCGGTGATTCCGGAAATGCAAGGACAAAAAGTGTTTGTTGTCGTCAACGGAAAAGCACAGTCGAAAAAAGTTGTCACCGGTTTGCGGACGGAAAACCTCATTCAGATCACTTCTGGACTTGAACCCGGCGATACGGTGATCATCACCGGTGTAATGCAGCTTCGTCCGGCTTCTTCCATAACGTTAACCGAAGTATTATAGCATGAGTCTCTCCGCTGTTTCCATCCGTCGTCCCGTTCTTGCCATCGTCATGTCTCTGGCGATCATCCTGTTCGGCATTATCGGATACACATACCTCGGAATACGGGAATATCCAAGCGTTGCTCCGGCCACCATCAGTGTTTCAACGTCGTATGTTGGCGCGAATGCAGATGTTATCGAATCGCAGATTACCGAACGGTTGGAACAATCCATCAGTGGTATTGCGGGAATCCGCACGATGTCTTCCGTTAGCAGGGAAGGACGCAGTTCCATCACAGTGGAATTCGAACTTGGCGTCGATCTCGAAGCTGCTGCGAACGACGTACGAGATAAAGTTTCGTCCGCCCAGCGTTTTCTTCCTGCTGATTGTGAACCTCCGATCGTTTCTAAAGCGGATGCCGATGCAGTTCCGATCATCCTGCTTAATATTAAAAGCAGCAACCGTAGTATGTTGGAGTTGACGGAAATTGCAGAAGTACGCTTTAAGGAATTTCTGCAAACTATTCCGGGTGTCAGTGAAGCGCGGGTATGGGGTGCAAAAACGTACGCGATGCGTTTGTGGATGGATCCGTCAAAACTATCTGCGTACCAATTAACACCGATTGATGTGCAGAATGCTGTTCGCAGGGAAAATGTCGAACTCCCTTCTGGCCGCATCGAAGGACAATCCACCGAGCTGACAGTGCGGACACTCAGCCGGTTGCAAACACCCGAAGATTTTAACAACATGATCGTCAAAGAAATTAACGGACGAGTCATCCGGTTCCGCGATATTGGCACCGCAGAACTCGGTCCGGAAAACCTCCGATCCATCATGCGCCGGGACGGAATTCCTTCCGTTGGCGTTGTTGTTCAGCCGCGGGCCGGAGCGAATTATGTGGAGATTGTGGATGAATTTAGAAAACGGGTTGAAGACATCAAACGTGATCTTCCGTCCGATGTCGAAACCGGATACGGATTCGATACCTCGAAATATATCCGTCAGTCGATTGTTGAAGTGACCGAAACAGTTGTGATCGCGTTCGTTCTCGTTTTCCTGGTGATCTATTTCTTTTTGCGCGACATTCGCACGACTATCATTCCAATGATCGCTGTTCCTGTTTCGCTTATCGGATCATTCTTCATTATGTACTTGATGGATTTTTCCATTAACGTACTGACACTGCTCGGTATTGTTCTTGCCATCGGTCTTGTGGTGGATGACGCAATCGTCATTCTGGAAAATATTTTTGCCAAAATTGAAGGAGGCATGCAGCCGTACGAAGCGGGAGTGAAAGGTTCGGCGGAAGTGTACTTTGCCGTTATCGCTACCACGGTAACGCTGGCGGCGGTGTTTATGCCGGTCGTTTTTCTGCAGGGATTAACCGGAAGATTGTTCAAAGAATTCGGCATTGTGCTTGCCGGTTCGGTTGTCATCTCCGCATTTGTTGCGCTCACGTTGACGCCGATGATGTCTTCTCGCATTCTTAAACCGCATGCTCACCACAGTGCATTCTACCGGATGACAGAACCGTTTTTTGTTTGGGTAACGGCAACATACCGGGAATTACTTCAGGCATTCATGCAACGTCGTTGGCTCGGTGTTGCAGGTGTGGCGATTTCCATTGCCATGATTATTGGGTTTGGTGCCCTGGTGCCTTCGGAACTGGCGCCGTTGGAAGACCGGAGCAGTCTGCGCGTTACTTCCACCGGTCCAGAAGGTGTGACGTTCGAATATATGGACACGTATGTTGAGCGAGTCGTTGCCTCGCTGCAGCAGAATGTTCCGGAGATCAGCGGAAATATGTCGCTCACGTCGCCGGGATTCGGCGGTTCGGGTTCGGTGAATTCCAGTGCCATGTTTATCAATCTGAAAGAACCGGCCGATCGGGAAAGAACGCAGACGCAGATCGCAAATCAAATCAACGGATTATTACGGCAATTTCCAGAAGCGCGCGGCTTTGCCATTCAGGAACAATCCATCGGTGGTCGCGGCGGCGGTCTTCCTGTTCAGTTCGTTATTCAGGCGCAGAATTTTGAAAAGCTTCGTGAAGCACTGCCGAAATTTCTAACCGAAGCACAGCAGCGAAAGGAATTTCAGATTGTTGATGTGAACCTGAAGTTTAACCGGCCGGAAGTGCGGATTGAAATTAACCGCGATCGCGCACGGGCGCTTGGTGTGTCGGCGTTCGACATCGCGCAAACTCTGCAATTGGCGTATAGCGGACAACGGTTCGATTTTTTTGTGATGAACGGAAAACAATATCAGGTGATCGGTCAGATGAGCCGCGAAAGCAGGAACAAACCGCTCGACCTAAAGTCACTGTTTGTTAGAAACAGCCGCGGTGAACTGATTCAACTGGATAACGTCATCACGTTACGGGAGGAGACAAGTCCTCCGGCATTGTATCGATACAATAGATATGTCTCAGCAACCGTGTCGGCCGGTTTGGCTCCAGGATATACTGTAGGAGACGGCATTTCAGTAATGAGAAATGTAGCCGATACAGTGTTAGACGAAACGTTCAGTACTGCGCTTTCTGGCACATCGTTGGATTTCGAAGAAAGCTCGTCCAGTTTACTGTTCGCATTTGTGCTTGCATTGATCTTAATCTATCTGGTGTTGTCAGCGCAATTCGAATCATTCCGCGATCCGTTTATCATCATGTTCACAGTCCCACTCGCATTGGCAGGAGCATTATTCTCACTTTGGTATTTTAATCTTACGTTGAACATCTTCTCGCAAATCGGCGTAATCATGTTAATCGGTTTGGTGACGAAGAATGGTATTTTGATTGTGGAATTTGCCAATCAGAGAAAATCGCAAGGACTTTCACTGATGGATGCGATTGTGGATGCATCTGTCGCGCGATTCCGTCCGATATTAATGACATCGTTCTCTACTATTCTCGGCACACTTCCAATTGCTCTTGCGTTGGGAGCCGGTTCCGAAAGCCGCGTTTCCATGGGCATTGCTGTCATTGGCGGATTAGTGTTTTCGACGTTCCTTACTCTGTTTATTATCCCTTCGCTCTATTCTTATGTTTCCAGAGCAACGGCATCCGTATCAAATACAGAAGATGCGTTGGCTGAAAATATATCAGGAAATGGTATCGAAGTACTCGAACAGAATGTTTCGCGATAAGGCATCGATTATCGCGCAGGAACGGATGTAGACCCAGCAGCGAAACTTGTAAAATTTATTTGCAAGTTTTCGTGGCACTGGGTTGCCAAGATCAAGTCCAATCGTTCGCTTGATGGCATCCAAGTTCAAGATTTTTTCCATTACCGATATGGAAATTATATCAGAAGATTCTCTGAAAAGATCAGAGTCCTGGTCGTTAACGACAATAATAATTACTGGCAACAAGTGACCTCTCGCTCCGGTCAGTCGATGTCAAACGTCAGTATCGACATCGACAAATGATTGAAGAATTTTTCAAAATTCTCAAATCGGAATTGCACTTAGAAGGATGCTCTTCCAGAGAATCAACGGCTCAGATCAATCATATTTATTTTGTCTTGATTGCGTTTTGCCAATTAGAACTATTTAGAGTCACAAAACAGATTGAAACTATTTATAAAATTAGGGCTGTGTTCTTCGATTGCGTTATCCCTAAGAATTTCTAATGGAATTTACAAATTATGAAAGCTGCGTAACATCAGTTAATAAAAGACAGTCTCCTCAAAAAACCAAAACGCGGACAATCGCCCGCGTTTCTTCTGTTGCTGCGTTCCGTTATGGACGGCGTCGCGGAGAACGGCGGGGTCCGCCGGTGCGGCGCTGACCTTCTCTGCGCACAGGTCGTTCTTTCTTCTGTTCGTACCGCGGGAACACTTCCGGAACAGGAGCAAGCAGTGTTTCATCAGGATAAATACATTCCACTTTTCGCTTCATATACTCTTCCAGTTTCGGAATTTCGTATGAATCCTCCTCGTCCGCAAAACTGATCGCGATGCCGGTTGCACCAGCCCGGCCGGTGCGACCGATGCGGTGAACGAACTCTTCTGCATCCTGCGGCATATTGTAGTTGATCACGTGCGAGATCGCATCCACATGCAGTCCGCGTGAAGCAACATCCGTTGCAACAAGCACACGCACTTTCCCTTCGCGGAAATTCTCCAATCGTTTGATCCGTTGACGTTGATCGACATCGCCTGAGAGCAGTGTGCAGGGAATGCCGTATGTCTCCAAACGTTCCTTCAAGTCCCGTCCCACATCGCGGCGGTTGACGAATACCAGAACTCGTTCAAGTTGCTTTTGCATCATCAGATTATACAGCAAATTGAATTTTTCATCTTTCGTGGTGATGTACGTAATCTGTTCGATGGCGGAAACCGCCATGGTATCCGGCGTTACGGTGACTTCAATTGCCTGCCGTGTCCACGATTCGGCGAGCCGTTTCACTTCGGAATTCATGGTAGCGGTGAAGAACATCGTTTGCCGTTCCGACTTCTGCGGCGTGCTAAGAACGATGCTGCGCACGGCGGGAATAAATCCCATATCGAGCATTCGGTCCGCTTCGTCGATGATCAGGATTTCTGTCTTTCCCAGATCGACGAACTTTTGTTTTTTGAAATCGATCAGCCGTCCCGGCGTTGCTACAATAACATCCACCGTTTCATGCTTTAAATTCTGCATTTGTTTGTTGTAATCAATTCCGCCGACCAGCGAAAGAACCGTGCAGTTCGTGTACTTGCCGAACAAATTTGCATCTTTTTCAATTTGCATCACCAATTCGCGTGTCGGAGCAAGGATTAGCGCTCTCGGGGTTCCTTTTTTTTGATCTTTAATCGGGTTGCGGATGATGTGGGTGAAGATGGTGAGCAG
>Ga0265292_1002910_pt1 | contig 11158 bp, 9 predicted proteins | sample Munlanlewell296A_FD_189080 | JGI IMG/M metagenome (GOLD analysis project Ga0265292, IMG submission 189080) | Leachate microbial communities from a municipal landfill in Southern Ontario, Canada - Leachate well 296A | ecosystem: Engineered > Solid waste > Landfill > Unclassified | place: Canada... | reverse complement strand
GGAGAGCAGGGCGCTTCCGGCATCTGAAGGGATGACGAGGATGTCCGCATCCAGATCGCCATCGCTGATCGCAGCATTTATGTCGTCAATATTGCGGTTGAGCACCCTCGCGCATTCCTCAAGGCCCACGAAGGCGACATGTTTTCTGACTTCGGTCGAGATCTGTTCTTTGAGCCCTCCCTCTGCGCGGGACCTCACCTGTTCGACGAGCTCTGCGGTCCTCCGTCGATGGTGGAGCGGAGCGGGATCGATCACGCGGCCGCCGCCGAGCGTTCTATCGGCGCTGAAAAACGTCAGACGGAGCAAAGCTAACGCAATGATATATTTGGGTTTTTACTTGCTCCGTCTGAAGTTTTCCAAGCGAATGAAGGGAACATCCAACTTTCTTCCATTACCAAGGGAGTTCCACGGGTGATACTCGATCTGGTCCCCGTCTTCGAAGCGGATCGTCAGCTCCCTCACTCCTTGGGATATCGCTGATGCGATGAAACGACCTGCCTCGCCATTGAGGTGATTTGTGTAATGTTCAAATGAGCGTTCCACCATCTCGCCGCCATCGGTCGTGTAGCGCACCGTACAGGGCATCAAATACGCGTCTTTTCGGCTATCAATGAGAGCCGAGATCTCCCCGTACTTTTTTACACGATACGCAAAGATGCCGCCCGGCGACCGCACATAAAAATCCACGTCATTACTTATGTCATAGACACTCTTTGCGTCTTCCATGTGCTTGATAAGAGAAATATCCCCTGTTGAGAAAGGCCAGTCTCTGGAATGCGTATGCACGTCGGCAACCAGATCATTGAAGTCCCTATAGATAGTCTTCCCCTCCATCGGAGTCAGCCCACGCACCAAGAAGGCCCGCCCTCGATCGTCAACCACAATGTGTCTCTCGGGTTGTTTATCTGATTGTTCAAGGTAAAGCTGAAGATCACGAACGCTCGGGACTTGAGCTAACATCTGTTGAGGCACGTGCGGCAGCACATCTATCAGCTTCATGGCCTCCGATAACGGCAGCCTTCTCTTTTCAAGGACCTCGTAAAGCACTTCTCTGTTTGTTCCTAATGCTATCAAAAGAGCTGAAGAGACTATTTTGCTGAAGGGTTTCTGCGGCGCGGACGTATCGGAGATGTAGCTCAGCATGGATTCCAGATCGATCTCTCCGGCTGATTCTGCAAGATCAGCAAGCCTGTTCCAGAGGTGAAAATACTGCCACGCTAAAACCTCGGCGTTTTTCGCCTTGTCGGAGTTGAGGCCTCCTCCTTCGAAACTGCTGATCCCGGGCTGCGCCGCAATCGCATCGGATGCCTCGCGTATGTGGCGCATCAGATCTTTGCATCCCATCGTCCGGAGAAGCTCCGGGTTCACGAATCGTCCTTCATGGGAGATGAAGTAGGAATCCACCGTTTTCCGCCATTCTTCGATTGTAATGCCCTTGCCAAATTGCAGTTCAATCTGCGGAGAATGCAGAGCACCGACATCCGCGCGCGCGGCGAATCGATTGATCCTAAGACGTGCGTTCTCAGCCCCTCCCGTCGTAAGTCCCGTCACTGGCTGAACGGCAGCGTTGTGCAGCGACGCCGCCTGAAAAGCATCTCCGGGATCCGCGGTTTGTTGAATCGTATCGGGCGCGGGCGATCGGTCGACGACCCCGACGGCCATCGTGGAAGACGACACAGATGCATCTGTGTCGGCCACTTCGGAATCACCAGTCTCCGCAGACAGGCCCATATCCGACCCCCCAACGGCTGTCTGAAGCCCCATCAGGTGGCCCGTATGGACGGGAAATTGTCTGACCCAAGTCATGGCTATCTCCATAAAGGTCCATCAGGAAATCGATGTTGGATTACACGCTTCCGCCCTTCAATCAAGATTATCGGTAGTTTTTTCGGAATGTTGCGGGGGTTTTTGAAACCCCATCAGACGGAGCGGGTTTCGACAGACGTGCCGCTATGGCTTCCAAATCAGCATGATTCGGTCAATATTTGCCCATCGCGGAATTCCCAATTGTTTTCTTTATTTATCAGAGCGTTATTGACCGCAGCCGGTTGCTCCGTCATGCGGTGCTATGGGAACAGGGTGAGGAATGAATCGGCGCTTATGAGAACCCCCTTTTTCTTTGCGTCCACATCAAATAACTCGTGTACTCCACTTTCCTCGATTACCTGCACCGCGATATCGGGTTTTAATTGACTGGCAAATCTGATCAGGTGAGGAGAGGGCGCGGTTTTTGATCGTTTGCACTCGATCAGCGCCCACGGCCTGCGGTCGCGCACGATCAGGAAATCCACCTCCCGCTTTTCTTTATCTCGAACATAATTGAGCTCGAACGTTCCTATGCCGCTATCGGTCCAGAAATGGACCGCCTTCAGCAGATGGCTGGCAAAAAAACCCATGACGGAGCAAATGTTTCGTTTTATTTATCACAGTGTTATTGACCGCGGCCGGTTGCTCCGTCATGCGGTGTCTCCGGCAGTGGCATGTTTTCGCTGAATCACGCCTGTTCTACACGCCCTTTGAGTTCCGTAAGATTCTTGAGCGTCCCTTGCGCAAGCCGGCGGAAGGACGGGGAGATGGCCTTTTCCTTTGCCGCCGACTGCCAGAAGCGCTGAGCCAATTCAAAGGCAGACGACCACGATGAACGTACATCGCCCCTGGGGAGAGTGGGTGAGAATGGGATAGCGGGGACGGACTCCAGCCCTGGCTTGAGCGCCATGGGGAGCACATCATAGGCAGGCGCCAGCGTAAACTTTCCATCGTCCTGCACGAAGAGGGAGATGTTTCCGAAATGCTGGTCAGTATTTCCGATAAGGGAACCGAACGCGGAAAGAATTCTCAGGTGCTCCGCATCATCCCGCGATAAAAGCCCGGCGTCCGAGAAGCGAAACGATGCGTCCACCCATGTATCGAGCCGTCCGAAATACTCAGCATCGATGACGTCGAGCGTAGCCACGCCTATCCTCCCGCGCCTTTCCACCCTGTCAAACCGCTCCACCTCGAGGAAGATGCGATCTCGCGACCGAATGATCTCGGAACGCGCTGACGGAATCCCTCCTTCACCCAGCACCTGCAGGGCGAGGTGCTCGCAGAGAAGGAGATCCGCCCAGCGCCTGCCGGCCGGGCTGTTCGCAGGAGGGGAGAATTTCACGAGGACCTCTCTTGGGACCTTGCCTCCGATCAGGCACGTGAATTTCGGCTGCTCTCCTGTGGCGGACGAGCCGGGCATATTACCGCTCAGGACATCCTGAGCGAGCGCGGGATACGAAGCGCCGCGATCATGAGGTTCAATCTCCTGCCAGTCGTTTTCGCGAAGAAAGCGTTCGAGGCATTGATTGCCGACGATCAGGTTGCCGGGGCAGTTCTCTCCGCGATGAAAGAGTGCGAAGAGGAGATCGTCGGCGCTCCAGCGATCCGGACGATTTTGCATGCCGAATTCCTGCGAGAGCTTCTCCGCGAGGATACGGCCCAGAAATCCGCCGGGGCGCATATTCTCGATGTACCACGGGAGGCGACTCTGCAGCACGCCGCGCCCCCCTGCATCAAGCCACCAGCATTCGCCTCCGTGTAGCGTCTGCAGCACCCCGAATGCATGAGGGGTGCCCTGCTCATCTATGCGCGTCACGGGAAATCGGCTTTCAAGGCCGCGCATATCGCGCAACAGCGCATACCGTGTAGCGCGCGCCTTTCCAAGTTTTATGCACTCGGTGCGCAGGGTGGAGATGACCCTGGAGAGGGTCGGCTGGCTGATGCCCGCGGCGACCTGGAGTTCGCGCGGGGATTTGGCCCCTGAGAAGAGGGCGGAGCGTACGATGTTTTCGATCGATCCTGGCATGAGTTTATGAATAGATTTATTATGTTCAAGTATATTGATAACATACTAAAATTACAAGAAAAAAAGAGTTATGTCTGTTTATTATGAATAGATACTGATTGTTATATTGCTCCCCGCATGCCACTCCCCGCATCCGTGATAAACCTCAGATCCCCCTCCCTGCGAGTCACCCCCTCGCGGTCGTAGAGGCCGATGAGGAGGAGGCAGATCCTGCGGTTGCCATTCACGAGATCCCTGAATTGCGCGACAGTGACGCCGTCGTTGCTCTGACGGAGATACTCGAGGAGCCGCATGCGGCAGCGATCCACTGTCTCCCGCCAGATATAGACATCCTCGATCGGCACGATCTCTTTGCATTCCACAAGATGCTTGAGGAGAATTTTCAAGTCCTTGGCGCTCAGCTTGAATTGTTTTTCTATTTCGGATTCGAGATCGGAGAGAGAGACCACGCCCATGCCCGCTTCCGAGAATCTTTTGCACAGATGTTTCAGCGCCGCCTCCTGTGCCTGCGTCGGAGTCGGTTTGAACCCTGCAAGCAGCCAGCCGCCAACAGGAGAGCGCGCGATCTTGCCCGCGTCCGCCATCGCCTGCAAGAGTCCCTCGGTGACGGCCGCTGCATGTTCCTTCGCACTGACGCCGAGCCTCGCGGCAATAGCAGCCGTATCTAGCCCCTTTGCGCTCAACGGATGCTCATGATGATGTTCGACCAGGGCCCGCCGCACCCGGCGCCACATTCGCTCCTGTGCGGCCGCGGAGAACAGGGCGCTTCCGGCATCTGAAGGGATGACGAGGATGTCCGCATCCAGATCGCCAGCGCTGATCGCAGCATTTACGTCGTCAATATTGCGGTTGAGCACCCTCGCGCATTCCTCAAGGCCCACGAAAGCGACATGCTTCCTGACCTCGGTCGAGATCTGTTCCTTGAGCCCTCCCTCTGCGCGGGACCTCACCTGTTCGACGAGCTCTGCGGTCCTTCGGCGATGGTGGAGCGGAGCGGGATCGATCACGCGGCCGCCGCCGAGCGTTCGGTGGGCCGAGCAGCTCCTTACGATGAAACGATCGTCTGCAAATAGCACCGTCGGACGTTCGAGCTCGATCTGGGCCAGGACCGTCTCAACGCCGCGCGCGCGGTCGCGGTCAATGAGATGGATGCGGCAGACGCCCTCGTATGTCCCTGCATAGAAGAGCGCTTTGCTGTAGATCCCGATCTCAACGCGCTGATCAATGAGCCTGACCTCCGCGTCTATGCGGGACGTCGGGGCAAGCAAGCGATCCGAAAGTAACATGCCTTTTTCGAATTCAGAGCAACCTAATCCCATAAGGTTTAGCGATGCGCGATCACCTGCAACGAGCTCATCTACCTCTGCGCCATGATGCTCAAGCCGTCTGACCCGCACCTCCGCGCCAGAAGGTAGCACATAGAGCGTGCTACCTGTGCGGACTTGTCCGCCCATGACCGAGCCGGTTGCCACGGTGCCGAACCCTGCCTTGGAAAAGACGCGGTCCATGTACATGCGGAACACAGTGCCGGTCCGACGCTCAGGCAGCCTCTTCACCACGCGGCCGATTGCTGCAATCAGATCTTTGATGCCTCTGCCGGACATGGCGCTGACCGGGACGATCTCTGCATCCTTGAGAAATGTGCTGCTGATTGCCTGGCGCGCCTCGGAGGCGGCCATCTCAGCGAGATCATCTTCCACAAGATCGGTTTTGGTGATCGCCACGAGTCCGTCGCGGATTCCAAGCTGCTCAAGGATAGCCAGATGTTCGATGGTTTGTGGCATGACGCCGTCGTCGGCTGCAACAACGAGCAGCGCAAAGTCTACGCTACAGGCCCCCGCGAGCATGTTATGAATAAAGCGCTGATGGCCCGGCACATCTACGATGCCGATGCGCTGGGAGCCGTCACTACTCGCTGTTCGCGAAACGCATTCATCATCCCGCAGGTCGAGATATGCAAAACCAGGGTTGATTGTGATCCCGCGCTGTTTCTCCTCGGGATGCGTATCACAGTCGATGCCGGTGAGGGCCTTGATGAGGGTCGTTTTGCCGTGGTCGACATGGCCGGCCGTGCCCATGATGAGGTGTTTCATATGGGGGCCTCTAAAAACAGCCCATCTGCGTTGTTGCCCGCAAACTCGCGACCTTCAGCGGGTTGAAGCTCTCCGCAGGAGGGCATCAGATGATGAAGTGTCGGTGCGTGGGAACCGCGCACCGACCGATCCTCACGTACCACCCAGTACGCTCCGGTCGCTCGTTTGCGGGCGCCTAGCATCTGGGCAGTTTTTAGAGGCCCCGCACAAGTGGAGTTTTTAGAGGTGCCCATATTCTCAGTTTCCCTGCAGATATCGATGAAATCGTGTTTTGCACTAGCAGAAGACCGCAGCCGGGTCAAACAAAGCCTTCAGCCGTCAGCAAAACCTTGACGCCCACATCTCAATCCGTATATTTGCAGTTCATTAAATCGTGATTTCAATTTCCCCTCCTTTGTAAGCCTGCCCGCCGGCCGGCAGGCGGGGAGGGGCAGGGGAGGTAGATCTTGCTGCATCCACGGTCTACCCCTCCCATCCTCCCTTTACAAAGGGGAGGGGCGATTACGGAGGTCATTCCATGACGATGAAGATTACTTTCGACGGCCGCGAGGTCGCCTTCAACGAGGGCCAGACGGTCCTTCAGGCTGCGCGGGATAGCGGCATTTACATCCCGTCGCTCTGCTATCACAAAAAGACCGGGCCCGCGGGCCGCTGCAGGCTCTGCGTGGTAGAGATCAAGGGGATGCGCGGCCTGCAGACCGCATGTACGGTGATTGCAGCCGATGGGATGGATGTACAGACCGCAACGCCTCTTGTGCTAGATACGCGCTGCATGATCGTGAATCTCCTGCTCTCCAGCGGCCAGCACAACTGTATCTCATGCGAGCAGAATTCGGGCTGCGAGCTCCAGGATGCGGCCTATCACCTGGGCATCGAGGCGCCTGCCTTTCTGATAGATGAGCCGCAGCTGCCCAAAGATGACTCCAGCGAAATGGTCGTGCGCGACATGCACAAGTGCATTCAGTGCGGCAGGTGTGTCGTGGGCTGTAAATCGGTCGTCGTAAATGAAGTGCTGGAATTTGAGCAGCGCGCGGGCGACGCAAAGGTCATCTGCGACTACGACCTGCCGATGGCGGAATCCACATGCGTGCAGTGCGGCGAGTGCTCGCAGCTCTGCCCGGTGGGCGCCATCATCGACAAGAAATCAATAGGCATGGGCAGGGAGTGGGAGCTCAAGGCGGTAAACACGACGTGCCCTTACTGTGGTGTCGGCTGTCAGCTTACGCTTCATGTTGATCCGGCAAAGAATCGCATCGTGAAGGTCACGGGCCGTGAGGTCTTGCCCAACGACGGCATGCTCTGCGTCAAGGGCCGCTATGGATTCGAGTTTCCGTCCAGTCCAAAGCGCCTGACGCACCCGATGATCAAGAAGAACGGCAAACACGAGCGCGTCTCGTGGGACGAGGCCCTCGATTACACGGCCGGACGTATGAAGGAGATAGTGAGCCGCGACGGCCCCGACGTATTCTCGGCCTTCGGCTCCGGCCGCATCACCAACGAAAACAACTACGCAATCGCGAAGTTCACGCGCGCGGTGATGAAGACGAACAACGTCGATCACTGCGCTCGAACTTGACACGCCCCCACCGTCGCCGGTCTGGCGGCAAGCTTCGGGAGCGGTGCAATGACAAACTCGATCAGGGAGATCGAGGATGCCCACGTGCTCTTTGTCATCGGGTCGAACACCACGGAAGCGCACCCGATCATCTCGTACTACATGAAGCGTGCGGTAAAGAAGGGTGCGATACTCATCGTAAATGATCCCCGCAAGATCGATCTCACGCGCTGGGCCACGATGCACGTGCAGCACAGGGTGGGCTCCGACGTCGCCTACATAAACGGGCTCATCAACGAGATATTCAAGAACGGCTGGGCCGATGAGGAGTTCCTGAAGAACTGCACAGAGAACCCGGACGACATGCGCAAGTGGGTGGAGGCCTATCCGGTGGAGAAGGCATCCAAGATCTGCGGCGTGCCTGTGGATACGATGAAGAAGGTGGCTCGCATACTCGGCGAGGCAAAGAGCGCATCCATCTGTTACACGCTGGGAATTACCGAACACATCTGCGGCACCGACAACGTGAAGGCATTGGCGAACCTGCAGATGGTGCTCGGCAACGTAGGTATACCGTCGGCCGGTGTGAACCCCTTGCGCGGACAGAACAACGTGCAGGGCGCGTGCGACATGGGCGCGCTCCCGAACGTGTTTCATAATTATCAGCCGGTAGATAACGAGCAGGCCGCTGAGAAGATGGAAAAGGCATGGGGAGTCACGGGCCTTTCGCGAAAGCCCGGTTACAAGATGCCCACGATGCTGCGCAAGGCGCTGGATGGCGGCACAAAGATCCTCTACTGCGTGGGCGACAACACAGTGCAGACCGAACCGAACATGGCGCACACGATCAAGGAGATTGAGGCGCTCGAGTTTTTCGTGGCCTGCGACATCTTCCCCACGATCACGACACAATATGCACACGTCATTTTCCCGGACACCTCCTGGGGCGAAGAGGACGGCACTTTCAACAATACCGAACGCCGCGTGCAACGAGTACGTCGGGCACTCACTCCTCCGGGTGAGGCGCGGCCTCACTGGTGGGTGATGCAGGAGTTGGGAAAGCGCCTGGGCGTTGATCTCGGTCTTACTTCTTCCGAGGCTGTCTGGGAGGACATGCGTCGTACTGCGACGAGCTGTGCAGGCATCACCTACGATCGAATCGAAGAGAATGGCTTGCAGTGGCCTTGCCCCACGCGCGAGCATCCGGGCACGCCGTTTTTACATGTGTCCGGCAAGTTCACGCGCGGCAAGGGGCTCTTCCACAAGATCGACTACATCCCGCCGGCGGAGCTGCCTGATAAGGAATACCCGTTCATCCTCTCTACCGGCCGTCGCCTGTATCACTACCATACGGCGACGCAGACGCGGAATTCAGTGGGCTTTGAAAACCTCTTCCCTGAAGAGTTGCTTGAGTTGAGCCCCGATGATGCAAAGAAGCTCGGCGTCAAGACCGGCGACATCGTGAAGGCAAGGAGCAGACGCGGCGAGATTATGCTCAAGGCATGGGTCACGGAGCGCTCGGCGCCGGGCGTGTGCTGGACGTCGTTCCACTTTGTCGAGGCGTGCGGCAATGTGCTCACGAACGACGCATTTGACACGGTCACGGAGACCGCTGAATACAAGGTCTGCGCGATCAGCGTTGAGAAGGTTGCGGATGGTGTGGCGCCCGTGATGCGTATCGAGCGACAGGCGAGACCATGACGGAATTGTTCCCCTCCCCTTTGTAAGGGGAGGGTTAGGGTGGGGTAGATCATGTCGCACGAAGAGATTAAGCGCGCTGTCATCGCGGCCGCTGTTGACGTGGCCGGCAAGAGGAAGCTCTCCTGCGCCGATGCGCTTCGCATTGCTGCTGATTGCGGAGTCCTGCCAAAGGTGATAGGCGATATCTGTGATGAAGAGGGAATCAAACTGCAAACCTGCCAGCTCGGCTGTTTCTAAACCGGGCGTGTACCCGAACATGCTCCTCGTGGGGGCTGCCGGCCGCAACGCCGGTAAGACGGCGCTTTGCTGTTCGATCATCCGCAATACTTCGCAGCGTCATAAACTGATCGGAGTCAAGGTCACGGCAATCGATGAAGGGAGCGCAGCATGTCCGCACGGAAAGGGATGCGGCGCATGCGGAACGCTACAGGGCGATTTCTCCATAGTTGAAGAAGACGGAGGCGACTCACACAAGGACACCGCGCGTATGCTTGAAGCAGGCGCCTCGCGTGCCTTCTGGCTGCGTGCCCGCAGGTCCTGCCTGCGCGAAGGCATTGCGGCGCTCATGTGCGAGATCGGCGAAGATGCGATCGTGGTCTGCGAATCAACGAGTGCACGCGCTTCCGTGGAGCCCGGGCTCTTCCTCATCGCAAAACGCTCCGGCTCCGATGAACGAAAGATGTCTGCGCGCGCCGCGTGGAATCTAGCGGACAGGATCGTGTCGTTCGACGGCCGTTCGTTTGATCTTGAGATCGAGGATGTGCACGCAGCCTGCGGCAGGTGGGCGCTGCGGGAAAACGCGACAGCCATCGTGATGGCGGGCGGTGAGAGCAGCCGCATGGGGAGGGACAAGGCGCTGCTCGAGATAATAGGCACACCGATGATCCAGCACATCGCGGACCAGCTCCGCCCCCATTTCAAAGAGATACTGATCAGCGCAAACGATCCCGTGAAATATTCTTTCCTGGACCTCCCCGTGGTCGTTGATCACGAAAAAGGCCGCGGCCCGCTGATGGGCATCGCATCCGCCCTGGCAGCTTCAAAGCACGACCTCAACTTCGTGCACGCGTGTGATATCCCGCATTCAGACATTCATCTCGTGCACAGGATGGTGAGGCTTGCCGATGACTGCGATGCCCTGATTCCGAGGACCCCTGAAGGAAACGAGCCGCTCTTTGCCGTTTACAGGAAGAGCGCTCTCACAGCGATCCGGGAGTCGTTGAAGCACGGCGACGGCAGGATCAGCAGCATATTCGATGCGTGCAACGTGAAGTTTCTGGATCTCCCGGAGGGCGTGAGGTTTATGAATCTGAATATGCCGGAGGAATATTCATCCTATATGCGCTCCCTGGCGGAACGGTTTTAGCTTGAGCAAGAGGGCGAGCGCAAGTCCCAGCACGAATCCCACGGCGATGTTGTTGAGAGCGAGGCACGCCCCGGCGGTGAGCAGCATGATGAGCGCAGCCGGGCGCTCCATCTGATCGCGCGTGACGAGTGCCAGCTCCATGCCGCTGAATGCGAGCATAACGCCGAGAACGCTCGCTGGAAACGCCTTGCAAAGCGACATGAGGGACGCGCCGAAGATGATCGCGATTGTTATCTTTGCTGCGCCCAGGAAAAGTATTGAGCCGTTGGTGCGCGCTCCGAAGCGATATTGCCCGGCGAGCCCTCCGGCGCCGTGGCACATCGGCATCCCGCCGAACCACGCCGCGATCAGGTTCATGACGCCGACGGATACGGCGACCTTCCGAGGAGATGCCTCCCTGCCGGGAAAGAGATCAACAGACAGCGCGCAGACCGCTATCACGGAGTTCAAAGCGGTCAGCGATATCTGCGGCAGTACCGCCTTTGGAAACGCGGCGATGAAGTCGTGCCATCCAGGCGGCATGAAACTCGGCAGAGAAAACCCCACGCCGAGCGAGCTCAACACGTCGGGATTTTTTACAACAGCGATCACGATGCCGGCCCCAAAGAGCA
>Ga0265292_1002909_pt1 | contig 11167 bp, 8 predicted proteins | sample Munlanlewell296A_FD_189080 | JGI IMG/M metagenome (GOLD analysis project Ga0265292, IMG submission 189080) | Leachate microbial communities from a municipal landfill in Southern Ontario, Canada - Leachate well 296A | ecosystem: Engineered > Solid waste > Landfill > Unclassified | place: Canada... | reverse complement strand
ATATAAACCAGGTAAAAGAAATTGGGTATCCACACTTGCCCCAATAGCAATGATCGCTTTGTTTACCGTCTTGTTCTTTGAATTCGCAAGATTTAGTTCTTCTATGACAAACGCAGAAAGTAATTTGAAGCCTACTTCAAACAAGCTTCGATAAAGGAACAGAATAAAGGGTGTGGGGACAACGGACGTGATTTATATTCGGGATGAAATTGCGCCCCTACAAAGAATGGATGAACCGATTGCGAGAGCTCCACGACTTCTGCTAATTTTCCATCCGGTGATGTTCCACTAAAGACTAAACCGGCATCCGCCAAAGCTTTTTTATAATCATTATTGACTTCGTACCTGTGACGGTGGCGTTCTTTAACAAGACCGTCGATAATGTCACCCGGCGCGTATTTGGCATAGCTCTCCTCGATAACTGATCCTTTTAACATTTTGCAGGGCCAAGAGCCAAGTCGAATAGTACCGCCATAATTTCTTTCTTTAAGATACTTTTCCTGATCAGGCATAATGTAAATCACCGGGTCTGGGGTCTCCGGATCGGCCTCTAAAGTGTTGGCGTTTTTAAGTCCCAAGACATTTCTAGCATATTCAATAACCGCCATTTGCATTCCAAAACACAAACCTAAAAACGGAATTTTTTCTTTGCGGGCAAATTCCACAGCTTTAATCTTTCCTTCCACCCCACGACTTCCCCATCCTTGAGGAATAATAATGCCGTGATATTCGTTTTTGATAGTTGTTTCCAACTTGGCGCGTTTTTTATCGTCTTCAAAGTCCGCAATATTAAACCACTGAATCGAAGGCTTAAACCCAAGCTTCCAACACGCATGCTTTACCGCCTCAACCACACAAATATAAGAATCCTCCAAAACATAGTCTCCGGAAGCAAAGTATTTTCCCGCAATAGCCACTTTAATTTCTTTTCCGCTGTTTTTTGCCAACTCCAGCCCCTCCACAAACTTTTCCCAATCACCCAGGTGTAAAGGCTTCTCCTCCAACCCCAATCTTTTCTGTAACTTGAGATGGAATCCCTGATCTCTTAGCACCAGAGGTACTTTATAAACACAATCCAAATCCGGCGCGGAAATAATATTTTCCTCCCGCACGCCCGTATTAAAAGACATGGTCTTCTTGCGTTTATCGTCAATGCCGATCTCGCTCCGGCAAACCACAAAATCCGGATGAATCCCCAATTTATACAACTCATAAATCGAAGTTTGGGCAGGTTTACTCTTCATCTCCCCCAAAAACTTAGGAACAGGCAAATAAACTAGATGAACTAACGTTGTATCGTCCGGGTTTTGGTGCATCAAACGGCGAATAGCCTCATAAAACATTACATTTTGATACTCACCCACCGTCCCACCCACCTCAACAATCACCACATCATTACCCCTACCCACTTCTTTGACTCGTCTTATAATTTCCTCGGGAACATGAATATGCCCCTCCACGCATTTTCCTTTGTAATCAAGGGCCCGCTCGCGCTTTATAACATCGTTGTAAATTTGCCCCATGGTTAAATAGTTTTTCTTACCCGAAAGGCTTTGGTTTAAAAACCTCTCATAGTGACCAAGATCCTCGTCCGTTTCCATCCCGTCATCTGTGACAAAAACCTCTCCGTGTTCAAGAGGATTCATAGTTCCTGCGTCAATATTTAAGTACATGTCCGACTTTAGCGGAGCTACTTTATACCCACATGACTTAAAAAGAAGGGAAAGCGACGCAGTAGTGATACCTTTACCGAGCCCGGAAATTACTCCTCCTGATACAAAAATGTACTTAGTGTTAGTCATAAGTTCATCTGTCATTTTTACATAGTCCGCACAAGAAAAGCAAGAGTAGAATTGCAGTAAAGCCAAAAAACTGGTATAAGAGGCTGGATGACGGAAATTGAAGACATCAAGCAAAAACTAGATATTGTGGACATTGTGGGACAGTATGTTTCCCTAAAAAAGTCAGGCAAAAATTACAAGGGGCTCTGCCCTTTTCACGGCGAGAAAACTCCCTCATTCATGGTCAATCAAGAATTGCAGATTTTTAAGTGCTTTGGGTGTAACGAGGCAGGCGATATGTTCTCCTTTGTGGAAAAAATGGAGGGTTACGATTTTAGACAAGCTTTAGAAACTCTGGCGGAACGCGCGGGAGTAAAGCTAAAAGAGTTCTCCCGTAACGAAAACGTCGAGGGAAACAAGAGTATTCTTTTTGAAATCAACGAGGTAACCAAGAAGTTTTACCATTACATCTTAACCAAACATCAGGTTGGAAAATCCGCGTTAGATTACTTGTTGGACAAGAGAAAGTTGACCTTAAAAACTATTAACGACTGGGAACTTGGTTACGCTCCTAACTCATGGTCGTCCTTACTGGATTTTATGTTAAAAAAAGGCTACCAGGAAAAGGATCTGCTGCGGGCGGGAGTAATCATGCCCGACAAGTTTGAAAGAAAGTCCAACGACAAATTTAGAGGAAGAATCATATTTCCCTTAACGGGAATTGATGGGAAAGTTCTGGGATTTGGCGGACGAACAACCACCGATAGAGAACCAAAATATTTAAACACCCAAGAAACATCAATTTTTCATAAAGAGAACTTTCTATTTGGACTTAATAAAACACGCATGGAAATAAAAACTGTAGGGGCAGTAATCGTGGAAGGCTACATGGACGCTATAAGCGCCTATCAGGTCGACGTTAGTAACATCGTGGCCACTTGCGGAACCGCCCTTACTATGCCCCACTTAAAAATTATTTCCCGTTATACTAAAGATTTAACATTTTGTTTTGACTCCGATAATGCGGGCGTAAACGCAACTCTTCGCGCCATAGACCTGTGTGCTCAACTGGATCTTAACCCTAAAGTAGCAGTGTTACCTGAAGGTAGCAAGGACATTGACGATTTGGCAAAAACCGGCAACGACGGAGTTAAGAACATGCTGGCTAACGCCCTACCCGCCTACGATTTTGTTATCAGAGTAATCGAATCAAAAAATGATGGAAAAACCGCCATAGGAAAAAAGAAAATCATGGAGGAAGTTTGTAGCTTTCTTTCCAGGTCACCAAACCCCGCCTTAAAAAGCCACTATGCCCAAATTCTAGGCGATAAGCTAACTGTTAGCCCGGATTCAATACTCGAGTATATGCAAAACCACGATCAAGAGAAAATGAAAACTCAAATTGATGCATCAATTTCTTTAAATACAGTAAAATCCCCGCAGGACTATCTTTTAGCCCTTCTTTTTACTCAGGATAAACTTGACAAATCCAAAGAAATACTGCAAAATCTCACCGCAGAAGACCTACCGCAAAGCCAAAATTCCAGTGTTTACAGCAAACTATTAAATTATATTGAAAAACAGAGTGATTTGAGCGTAAAATCTTTTATTGAGGGGCTCACGGAGCAAGATCTAGTTAAAGCGCGTGATTTAAGTCTTTGGGACATGAGCGATTTTAATAAAAACGAAGAGGATTACATAAAAGAACTAACAGAAACAATAAAACGCGTAAAAAAGGAGTCAAATAAAAGAAAAATGAGTAATTTAACTTACCAAATTCGCGACGCGGAAAAACGCGACGACGCGGAGACAGTAAGAAAGCTTACTAAAGAGTTTAAAGAGATTTCCGAGGCTACTACTTTATGACAAAAAAAGTTGAAAAAGATCCCAAGCTTTGGGAACAAAATCTAAAAAAGCTCGTGGCCAGAGGTAAAAAGCAGGGATTTCTGAATCAGTCCGATATTTTGGAAGCTTTTCCTAACGCCGAAGATAACATAGAAGAACTGGATTCCCTTTACGAGAAACTCATAGAAGAGGGAATTGCCGTGTTTGACGCGGTGGCAGAAAAAGAGGCGGAGGCAGAAGAGGTTGATCTTTCTAAAATTAAGCTTGATAAAACCGTGTCGACAGACCCAATAAGAATGTATTTGCGGGAAATTGGAAAGGTAAATTTGCTAACCGGACCGGAGGAAGTTGATCTGGCTAAAAAATCAGCGGCAGGAAATTTAAAAGCTAAACATAGATTAACCCAAGCTAATTTGAGACTTGTGGTTTCTATTGCCAAGCGACATATGGGTCGCGGACTTTCATTTTTAGACCTTATTCAAGAAGGAAATATTGGACTTATGCGAGCAGTAGAGAAGTTTGACTGGAAACGCGGATTTAAATTCTCTACTTACGCCACCTGGTGGATTAGGCAGGCTATAACAAGAGCTATTGCGGATCAGGCCAGAACTATAAGAATACCCGTACACATGATTGAAACCATGAACAAATTTAAACGTACGGAAAGAAAGCTGGAACAAGAACTGGAGCGCACACCCACCTCGGAAGAGATTGCCAAGGAAATGGGTATTGAGCCGGAAAAAGCTAAAGAAATTGTAAAGATCTCTCAAGACACAACTTCTATAGAAACTCCCGTAGGAAAAGAAGAAGACAGCAGACTTAAAGAATTTATTCCCGACGAAGCTTCCATGTCGCCTTTTGAATTTGCAAGCCACGAACTATTAAAGGGCCAACTAGAAGAAGTTTTAGAGACCTTAAACCCAAGAGAAAGAAAAGTACTTGAGTTGCGCTTTGGCCTTAAGGACGGTAGAACCCGAACCTTGGAGGAAGTTGGTAAAGAATTTGGTGTGACTAGAGAAAGAATAAGACAAATTGAGGCTAAAGCCCTAAGAAAACTCCGTCATCCTACCCGAAGTAAACGATTAAGAGATTACTTATAAACAGTTCGTCATGGCGGAATCCATAACTATAAGACCCCAACTATTGTTATTCCAATCTTGAATGATACGTCGACAGGCGGGGGGGGTGTATATCTTTTTCCAAAGTCTTAGATGGTTTACATTAAAAACGGTTTGAGGTAGTCGTTAAGGTTGTTACTGCAGGGTAAAACACTTGTTGAGCTCTATGACTAATGTTTTTTACCGCTATTGCAACAAAAAACGCAAGTCGAAAGTAAATCCATTGTAAACCATCCGACTTTTTACAAAAAGACATACCGTATCCCCAAGATCGCAATATAATATATAATGCAATAATAACGAGGGGAACATCAACTGAATACACAGTGTAAAAGAAAACGAGAACCTCAGGCTTGCAAATACTTCTTATAAAGTTCCACCCCGGGTTGGTCGTAAGGATTAATTCCCATAAGTCCGCCAAGTAAAACAGTTTCAATAATTTTTGATTGCATAAAGTCGCCCAACTCACAGGTTAAAACATCGGGGCAACTAGCGTCCAACTCTACATGAATATAAGGCAGTTTTGCATCATTATAGGCCCTCTTAACCGCCTCTAGAGTTTGAAGGTTGTACGGATCTGTATTACTTAAAGAAATAAAGGTAGTAAACTTATCTCTCGGGCCTTGTAAATAAAGTTGAAGCATTGTGTGATTATCTCTAGATCCAACACTAACGATGGGAGTTATCCCACCACCATTTTTACCTAGACTTTCGGCCGTAATGGAAACATACCATTCCGCCAAACTTCTAAGTCGCTCATCAAAGGGAAAATAAACATCTTCATCCAAACCGTTTTTGTAAAATTGAAATCTGTTTGACACTAAGTCTGCCGATTTTTTAATGTCACTCAAACTTATTTTTGCCCCGTCAACAAATTTATTAACATCAACGCCAATCAACCCCAAAGGAACCGCCGTAACCGCGCTAAAAACCTGAAACCGTCCGCTTATAGCTTGCGGCATTGGAAAAAGTTTTGCTCCCAACGACTTACCCCACTCCCAAATGCGACTTCCCTCCACAGAAACCACAAAGGTGTTTTCACCCTTGACCACACCCCTGAACTTTTTCGATGTTAAATACTCCAGGTTTTTTAGAGTCTCAAAAGTTTTGCCCGACTTACAAACAACCACAAAGACCGGGTCTTTTGAGTCCACCATCAACTCGTCAATATAAGCTCTATCCACATTTTCTATAAAGTGGAGTTTTGGAAACTCCGACGATTTTAGGACATCGTAAACCGCCTTTGTACCAAGGCCTGATCCGCCAATTCCCACTAAAAACACCTGCTTAACACCGTCGACCGATAATTTTTCCTGCGGGACAAATTTGGAATCCAGCAGACTTAAAAAATCCGCTTTGGCAAGCAAATCCTGCGATAACTCCCTAACCCGACTACTTACCCCGTCACCTGGGCTTACATCTTTAGTTGCCTCGCTATGTGTTATTTTCATCTTAGCTCAAAAGTCACCGTTAAAGTTGTGGAAACATATGAAGATCCCGGTTCCAGACCACCCCCGCCCGCTCCCATTCCTCCACCCTTCATTGGATAAATGGACGAGCCGTAATCTGCGCCTTCTACCACGCTTTTAACTTTCCCCGCCTTCATTCCCATCCCATTTGCCAAATAATCGGCTTTGCTTTTTGCGTTGTCAAAAGCTTTTTTAAGAAGTGCTGTCTTATCAGGCTCCCCCTCGTCAAGAGAGTAGGAGGGTCCGTACATGTTGGAAGTATCGCTCTTAGCAAGCAAGTCAGTAAGGTCGCTTGACTTAGAAATGTCGCGTAAAGTTATATCGACCGAAATACTAGCATTCCAATCACCGTCCTTAAATTGCTGACCTCCGTTGACATAATAAGGAACCTGCTCTCTGTAAATATTTAGGCTTTGAGTTCTTAAATCTTTATCCGCAATACCGAACTGCTTTAAATCCGCTATAAGTCTCTCCGATTTTTTTGTGACTTCTGAAACGGCCACGGCTTTATCCGCGTTTTTACTATTTACCGTAGCGTTAAAACTTGCGAGTTGATTTGTTTGCTGACGAATAGCCAAACCTGTAACCGTGATGCTTCTTTTTGAAAAAATGGAAGTAAATCCCAAACCCACTTTATCCGCCACCGATAACAGAATCCAAACGACGAATAAAAACCCTATTACGCCCACAAAAAACGGAACTCTATTTTTAATTTCTTCCATTTTTCCTCCTTCTAACTTTTATTTAACTTTTACCACTATGCTCTTAGCAATTTTGTCGTGCCAGGTTTGTTTTTTATCGTCCCAAAGCATCCAAAAGTACCCAAGAAGTAAAACAACCCCAGACAAGAACTTACCGACTATCTCTCTAAGTATCGCTGACACCACATCCAGATTCTGCCCGGTTGTTATGTTTTGGACGCGCAAATGCATAACTTTTTTACCAATTGTTTGACCTCTCTGAGAAATAAAATAGACATAGTAAGAGGCCGCCATAGCCATCGCGATAAGATTGGCAACTGACTGTACCCATTTAGCTCCGCCTAGGACTGTTCCTAAAACAAATCCCAAAACGAAATTAGCAATACCAATTAAAACTCCATCAATAAGTGCTGCGATAAACCTTTCAAAAAATCCTGCATAAACTACACCGCTTGATGCTGCTGCAACTGGTATTGGTTGAGGAATCGCAGTAGAATTGTTCTCCATAAAATTTTGCGTAGTATTTTGATTTAATACATCCATTAAAATCACCCCCTAACAAAATAACAATACAATTTTATGTTGATAAAATCAAATGCTCCGTGTAAGATATAGCGTATGTGGAGCTTAACTGATTTTTACGCTGACTGGTGCGGCCCTTGCCAAGCCATGAAACCAGCTCTTGAGAAGTTTGAAACCGAGTACGCAGACAAAATTACCGTTAAGCGCGTGGATGTTGATAAAAATCAGCAAATAGCATCGCAAAATAACGTAATGGGAATTCCTACTTTTATAATTTACAATGACGATAAAGAAATAGGCCGACGCTCCGGCGCAATGACTTATGAAATATTTAAAAGTTGGGTTGATTCTATAGTCAAATGAAGATTGCTATAAACGGATTTGGAAGAATAGGTCGACAAGCCTTTAAAATTGCTTTAGATAAGCCAGATGTGGAAGTTGTTGCAGTAAACGATATTGCGTCACCTAGAATTTTAGCCCATTTGTTAAAGTACGACACTGCCTACGGCATGTTTCCCAAAGAGATTAAACTGCAGGAGGATGGGTCACTTACAGATTCCGAAGGTAGAGAAAAAACAGACGATCACTTTTACAAAGCAGCCGACAGTTTACCCAAACAAACTTATTTGATAGTTGATGATAAAAAAACGTTAATGCTAAACCAAAAGGATCCCGCGCTTCTACCATGGAAAGACTTGGGCGTGGATGTGGTTTTAGAATGTACAGGCAGACTTACTAAAGACGGAGCTTCTCAGGTGCATATTACCGCGGGGGCTAAAAAAGTAGTGGTTTCGGCCCCGGTTTCCGGTGAAGGCGAGGTGCAAACATTTTTGCTGGGGGTTAACGACGCTTCATACATGGGTCAGAATATAATTTCCAACGCTTCTTGCACTACAAACTGCATTGCCCCGGTAGTCAAAGTAATAAACGATAATTTTGGGATTATAAAGTCAACCATGACTACCATTCACGCGGTTACTGCCGAACAAAACTTGGTGGACGGAGCACTTCCCGGTATACACGCAGATTTGCGGCGGGCACGGGCAGGAGTTTGCAACATGATACCCACCACCACAGGTGCCGCCAAGGCGGTTGGCGAGGTTATTCCAAGTCTAAAAGGAATTTTTGACGGACTGGCGGTTCGTGTTCCTGTTATTACCGGCTCCTTGTCAGACGTTACTATGTTGGTCGCTAAGAAAACTACTGCGCAGGAAATTAATCAAGCTTTCTTGGAGGCAGAGAAAAATCCGGAATACAAAGGTGTACTGCAAACTACCTTCGAACCAATTGTTTCCAGCGATATTATTGGAAACACCCATTCCGCTATTGTAGATTTATCGCTTACAAAAGTAGTTGACGGAGACTTGGTTAAAGTAGTGGCTTGGTACGACAACGAGTGGGGATATTCCAATCGATTAGTTGAAATGGCGCTTTTGGTTGGAGCTTGAAGTTATCTTAAAGTTACGGTCTCGCCGCACCGGGTTTTTTTGCTTGAGGAATTCTACCTACACTCCCGTTAACAGGTCCAGGAGAACGCACGAGCGTAGGTGTTCCTGGAACTTCTGCTTCGGGCTCCGGAGCAACTGTCGTAACACTCTCTTCCAATCGCGCTTCTTCCCGTGCTTCATTGAATGCTTTACTAACAGCGTCCTTAACCTCGTCCGCCCGGATAACGGATCGTCGTTTGGGATCGCGAGCATTCATAATTCCTAGCCCAAGTAACCCCTCTAACCCATACTTTGAGCCGGCATTTGAGAGACCTTTTAATACAGGATAAAGTCGGCTGACAAAAACAAGAAACTTCTCGTCGTCCATCTGGATGCTGCTACCGACAAGACTAGCAACCTCCGCCGACAGAGCCTGATGTACTCCTGTTACCATATTTATTTTGCTTATTTGGGCTTTCCTAGCTCTTACAACTTCTACATCTTCCTGCATATACCGTTGACGCTCTTCTTCCGTGGGAGTCCTTTTAAAGGTCCTATGAAAATCTTCTTCAGCCCGTCCGTACTGCGCGCCGTCTCTTGAGTCAATACCTACTAGTTCTCTGGAAAGTGCAGTAACTCCGTCTACCTTGGACACGAAAACAGCATTTTCTGTACACATGTATGTGTTAGCAAAACCGCCCCTAGAGTGAGATCCTAGTGTAGCCATGAGAGCAGCGAGTCTCTCTGCATTACGAGCCGCGGTTGACTCCTCCGTAGGAGGGACGGTGTCTACACCCGAAGATACTATTGTAGACACACGGGGGCGCGCCAATGCGTTTAACCTTAACATCAGCGGGTCATCGATATACCCTAAACGGGCGATACTTTTATAATCAGACGCGCTAACGTGAGACTGCTCCAACTCTCGATGAATTGTTGCGTATGCATCCTGAGCAGCCTCAAAGTCCTGTTGTATATCTGCGCCGGAATACTTATAACCTTCCCTGCTCCTTAAAAAAGGTCTGGCTGCCGTTCTTAGTTGTTTTTCACTTATTGTTGTCGCCATAGCCATGGTAGTAATTTCCAATTCATAGTCGATATTTGTTAATAATGCTCTAAGTTGCCTACCATCCCGCATTCCAAGGACTTTTGCAGTTAGATTTTTATATGCCTGTGCTTTATACATATATTCCAGCGCCACGGCTTTGACCTCTCTATCTAAAGCTTCGCTCCAACCTCTGCCATTGTCATTGGTAAATCCTCTTGAAACTAAACGCTCCGCTGCTTCCTGCCTGTAATTTTCCAATCGACAATAATTAGATTCAAATCTAGCAAATTGTTCCATATAATTATCTAGAGCGTCGTCGATTTGCGCGGCTTCGTAGATACTAGCTTGACTCGATCTTTCGGTATGCAATTTTCTGACAACTTCGCCCGCTACATCTTTTACCTTTCCCGCATCTCTTAATTCATCAACCCAATTGGAATATGTTGTTTCAAAGCTCTTCTGTGGCATGTCGAATTCCTGAGCCCGTTCCGCCCACGGCTTTTCAGTATACCTTTTATCCATTGGAGCATATTTAGCAAAACTTTCTTGCGATTTTTTAGCGCATTCGTACATTTTAAACATGTCCGCTTTGCGGATAACTAAGAAGGTAGGTTTTCCACTAAGATCCAGCATGGGCATCATAAACGCTTCTGCCTGACTAATTTCTTCATGAGTCATATCCGCCAGAAAATTGCCGGGGTTTGTGGGATTTAGGTGATTCTCTAATTCAACCACTCTTGCCGCCTGGATCTGCATCATAGCGTTGGCTGCTTTGTCAGCAGAATCTATTGTCATTACATGCGTATTAAGCTTTATCAACTCTGAAAAAAACTTTTTATCTTTAACTACTTCGCCTTTCTTCAGAAACCCCCCTCTTTGTACTTCCCCTCCATATGCCCAACAAAAAAAAGCGAATTGAGCTCCAATAAATTTCTCTCTAGTTTCTCCCCCGTTAGCCTGCTTAACTGGACCGTATAGATCGTAGGTTTCTATACTGTGGTGATTTATATCCGCTTGCACCGGAATCCCCAAGATACCCCGTTGGTACTTGTCCTCCCCTAACAAACCATCGATACACTTTAGTTGCCCGTTGTTACTGCCCCTAGCCATAGCTTCCCAGTCCCTAAAGGGGTTTTCTCTGCTGACACCAAGAAGTTCACTTCTTGAATGTCTTGCCCGATCCGCAATCTCCTGCTCAGTGGCTAAGTCATCCACAGCCTTAACAAAACCTCCTAAATCCCTATAACATTTGACTG
>Ga0265292_1002908_pt1 | contig 11170 bp, 8 predicted proteins | sample Munlanlewell296A_FD_189080 | JGI IMG/M metagenome (GOLD analysis project Ga0265292, IMG submission 189080) | Leachate microbial communities from a municipal landfill in Southern Ontario, Canada - Leachate well 296A | ecosystem: Engineered > Solid waste > Landfill > Unclassified | place: Canada... | reverse complement strand
GGCTTTCTCACCGGAAGCCTTGGAATCCTCGCCGAGGCCGCGCACTCGGCGCTCGATCTAGTCGCAGCGGCGATGACGCTCTTTGCAGTTCGCATCTCCGACAAGCCGGCGGACGGCCACCACCTCTATGGCCACGGCAAGGTCGAGAACCTCTCCGCGCTCTTCGATCAAGATTTGTCCGTAGGAAAAAAAAGGATGTTTCCCAGCGCGGGGCTTGCAGAAATTATAGTGCCAGAGGCGCTTGTTCAGCGAAAGAAGAGCAGCGTGAGCAGCAGATAGATAGGCATCATGATCAATGCGGTGAAGAACATGTAGCCGAAGAAGGAGGGCGTGTGGAATCCGCGGTGATCCGCGATCGCCTTGACCATGAAGTTGGGCCCGTTTCCGATATATGAATTCGCGCCCATGAAGACCGCGCCCGCGCTGATTGCCTCCAGTATGACCGTCGGGATCCCGGCCACGTCGCCGCCCGCGAATACTGACTGCGCGAGGCTGAAGAACGTGGCATAGGTCGGCGCGTTGTCGAGGATGGAGGAGAGCCCGCCGGTCACCCAGAAGAAGTGCCAGGGCTTGCTGAGTCCGAACTCAGCAGCATGCTGGTGCAAAAGCGAAAGCGCGGGGGCCATGGTGACGAAGATCCCGGCGAAGAGGATCGCCACTTCCTCGATCGGGTGCCAGGTGAAGTGGTTATCGCGCCGCGGTCCCTTGGGTCCCAGGAGCAGCGATCCTGCGGTGGCCACGAGCATGTTGAGCTCCCGCCACGGGCTTTTCATGAAGACGGAGGAGACCACCACCGCCAGGAAGACGATGTTCTGCCAACCCCTGATGGCGAACGGTTCTTTCGTGGCGGCCGGCAGCGGAGCCGGGACGGCGTCACAGCTCTCGTTCCTGACCGCGATCAGTTCCCAGATCAGAAAGGCCGCGACCGAGAGCCCCACGGTGACCGCCCAGATGGGAGCCATCCTGATCGGCCAGAAGAAGGGGACGCCGCTCAAGTAGCCCAGGAAGAGCGGCGGGTCGCCCAGCGGCGTCAGCAGTCCGCCGCAGTTGCTCACGATGATGATGAAGAAGACGGGCATGTGCCAGCAGCAGCGGCGATGGCGATTGGCGCGCAGGAAGGGGCGGATCAGAAGCATGCTGGCCCCGGTGGTGCCGATGACGTTTGCGAGCACCGCCCCCACGAGCATGAGCAGAGCGTTGTTCCGGGGCGTTCCGCGCAGGTCGCCGTGCAGCGATATCCCGCCGGAGATCACGTAGAGCGAGAAGAGCAGGATGATGAAGGAGGCGTAGTGCTCGATGCTCGTGAGCATCTCATCCGGTATCTTGATCCCGCCCCAGATCAACATGGGCAGGCCGAAGAGGGCTGCAACGATTGCCTTGTTTCGGTTCTTCGCCCAGAAGCGCGGGGCCGCCAGCGGCAGAAAGGCGATCGAGAGGAGCATGAGGGCGAAGGGAAATGCCGGCACGTAGTTCAGCATGTCCGCGGCATATTACGACAAGAGAAGGCCCAGCACAACCGTCATCGCCGATTTTGTCTGCAACAAGGGGCCCCGCTCGGGGCCTCTTGCTTAGTGGACTCGATGCGGGAATCGCATCCGTCTGCGTGTTGAGACGTTAGAATGCGAGGCGCCTCTTTTCCTTCATCGCCTCCAGGAGCTCGTCCGTGAACTTCACGAACGCACCGTTTTCGATTGCCTCGTCCCGCAGGTCGAAGTCGTCCGTGATCACGATCTCGCCGTCATCGCAGGCGCGTCCGCCGGTCTTCCTTTCTTCCTTTTGTTCCTTGATGAGGCGGATGATCGCCTCGTCCGCCGATTCGCCGCGATCCGAAAAGATGATGTCTATGCCTGCAAACCTCTCGGAGCGTGACACCGATGGGCCGAGATGGGGCGGCCTTCCGCCGCCGTCGAACACGACCGTGACTCTGTAGCCGTACAGCGCCGAGTACTGCTCAAGTTCGAGCAGCAGGGCGTAGCGCCCGGATTCGAGCCCCTCCTGTTCAGCGAAGAGAAAGCGGGGCGCTCGCCTGATGATGTTGTATCCGTCCACGATTATGTGAGGCATGGTCTGGCCAAGGTCGGTATCAGGTTTAACGCGACGAGGCAACCTTGGAGCAAGGGGCCGGCTGCTTGTTTCCTTGCCTTCGGCTCTAAAATATTTATACATGCTCCAGGGAGCAAGCCATCATGTGCGGTATATTGACGATATTGGATATCAGCGACCCAAGTGAGGTGGGGGCTTTGAGAAAGCGCGCCCTCTCGATGGTGAAGAAGATCCGGCATCGCGGTCCGGACTGGAGCGGCATCTTTTCCGACGACCGGGCGATAATGGCGCATGAGCGCCTCTCCATCGTCGATGTCGAGCACGGCGCGCAGCCGCTCTACGACATCGCGAAGGGTACCGTCCTCGCGGTGAACGGCGAGATCTACAATCACAAGCAGCTCAGGGCCGGGCTCAAGCAGACTCACGATTTTCAGACTGCGTCTGATTGCGAATGCATACTCTATCTCTACGACGAGATGGGGCCGGACTTTCTCGACATGATGAATGGCATCTTCGCCTTTGTGCTGTACGACCCGGCAAAGGAGACCTACCTGATCGCGCGCGATCCGATAGGCGTGGTGCCGCTCTACGTAGGCTGGGACGCGGAGGGCCGCCTTTATGTCTCATCCGAGCTCAAGGCCCTCTCAGGCGTGTGCGACCGCATACAGGAATTCCCTCCAGGGCATTATTACCTGGGCCATGAGAAGCAGTTCAGGCGTTACTACCAGCCCAAGTGGATGGAGCAGGGCTTCATACCTGCGGAGCCGCTCGACCTCGCGCGCCTGCGCGATTCGTTTGAGGACGCGGTCCGGCGCCAGCTCATGTGCGACGTGCCGTACGGCGTGCTCATATCCGGCGGCGTGGACTCCTCCATCGTCGCCGCCGTCGCGTCCCGTTTCAAGAGCGGCCGTATCGAGAACGAGGGCAAGAGCCCGGCGTGGTGGCCGCAGATACATTCATTCTCGGTGGGACTCAAGGAGGCGCCGGACGTCAAGGCGGCCCGGAAGGTGGCCGATCACATCGGCGCAATCCATCACGAGATCCTTTTCACCGTGCAGGAAGGGCTCGATGCGCTCTCGGACGTGATATACCACCTGGAGACCTTTGACATCACGACGATCAGGGCGGCAACCCCGATGTACCTCATGACCCGCAAGATCAGGGCCATGGGCATCAAGATGATCCTCTCCGGAGAGGGAGCTGACGAGGTCTTCGGCGGGTATCTCTATTTTCACAAGGCCCCGAACGCCCGCGAGTTCCACGAGGAGACCGTGCGAAAGGTGCAGAAGCTCCACCAGTATGACTGCCTCCGGGCGAATAAGGCCACTGCCGCGTGGGGCGTCGAGGCGCGCGTGCCGTTTCTGGATCGCGAATTCCTGGATGTAGCGATGATGATAGATCCCGCAGAAAAAATGATCCACAGACCCGAGCGCATGGAAAAATACATCCTGCGAAAGGCATTCGAGGGCTACATACCGGATGAGATACTCTGGCGCCAGAAGGAGCAGTTCTCCGACGGCGTCGGATACTCCTGGATCAACTCGCTCAAGGCGCATGCGGAAAACGAGATTACCGACGACATGCTGAGAAAGGCCGCGGACCGGTTCCCGGTGAAGACGCCTGAGACCAAGGAAGCTTATCTGTACCGCAGCATGTTCGAGCACCACTTCCCTGACGCAAGCGCGGTCGATTGCGTACCGTACGAGCGCAGCGTGGCGTGCAGCACGCCGACCGCGCTCAAGTGGGATGAGTCGTTCCAGAAGATGGTCGATCCATCCGGCCGCGCGGTGAGCGACGTGCACGTTGAAGGTTATAAGAATCAGTAGCCATTAAACGGGTTGATACCGTCGCAAGGGCGGGCGAATTGTAGTTGCAATAGATAGCGGTTCAGTTCATTTTTTTGCCGGGGATCGTTCATGTCATCCACACCTGCAATTCGAAGCGGCGAGCACGAGAAGAGACGCGCCGCCTTAAGCTCGGTCATCGCGGCGGTGGGTCTCACCGCGATCAAACTCGTGGCCGGCCTCCTCACCGGGAGCCTCGGAATCCTTGCCGAGGCGGCGCATTCGGCGCTCGATCTCGTCGCCGCGGCAATGACGCTCTTCGCGGTGAAGATCTCGGACAAGCCGGCAGACCAGCATCATCCCTACGGTCATGGAAAGGTGGAGAACCTCTCGGCCCTCTTCGAGACCCTGCTGCTCCTTCTCACCTGCGGCTGGATCATCTACGAGGCGATCCATCGCCTGCTATATCATTCCATCGAAGTGCAGGCCACGAGCTGGGCCTTCATCGTGATGGGCATATCGATAGTAGTCGATATCTCCCGTTCGCGCATGCTCTCCCGCACTGCAAAGAAATACCATAGCCAGGCGCTGGAGGCGGATGCGCTGCACTTCAGCACCGATGTATGGAGCTCGTCGGTCGTGATCCTGGGCCTTGTCTGCGTAAAGGCCGGCTCGTGGTTTCCGAAATACTCATGGCTCAGGGAGGCGGATGCGGTCGCGGCGCTATTGGTCGCGGCCATAGTCGTTTACGTCGCAATCAGGCTCGGCATACGCACCATCGAGGCGCTCATAGACGCCGCTCCGCCCGGGCTTGTTGAGAAGATCACGGGTATGGTCGAGTCGCTTCCGCAAGTGCACGACTGCCACCATGTGAGGATCAGGCGCGCGGGTCCGCAGCTTTTTATCGACATCCACATCACAGTGGATGGCGGGCAGTCGCTTACAGAGGCGCACGATCTGACGGAGAAGGTGGAGAAGACGATCCAGGCGATGCTGCCGGAGAGCGACATTACTGTTCATCCGGAGCCGGATGCGGATCAGGCCGACAATCAGAGCCCTCGTCGTCCCTAAGAACAAACAATACCCCCGCCGACACAAATGTCTGGAAGGGTCGATCGAAGAACTTCGCACAAAGTCCTGATGCGTCACTTGCACATCGCGGCACATTTCAGGGGGTGGACAAGGCGCCTTTGTTTTCGGAAAGGAAAAGGTTGCGCGAAGATTTTTCATTGATTTGTTGACCCTGTCCGGGCAAATTGAGTTCTCCTACAGGGGGGGAGCGACGATGCACAAAAAACTGATCTCGCTTATCTGTATCTCAATGATCTTCCTCGCTTCGCCTGCTTTCGCCTACAAGCGGGATACAGGGCCGGAGCCGCAGGGAGGGCAGCAGGAGGGGTCTACGCAGCAGGCGCCCGCGCAGCAGAGCCAGGCGTCGGGCGATGACTACGGATATGAGAGCGGCAAGGGCAGGGGGCTTGTGATCGCGGGCTACGTCTTACTTGTCGCGGGCGGCATGGCGGCGATTGCAGGCAGCACGATCGCCGCGGCAAGCGACAACCATCGGACGCTCGGCGCAATCGTCGGCGGCAGCGGCGCGGCAGTCTCCCTCGCCGGTACTTTGATGGTCGTTTTTGGAGGGAGCAGCGGCTATGCCCTGGGCCCGGTAATAGATCCGAAACACGAGACCTACGGCCTCGCCCTGGCCGCGAACTTTTAGTCTTCCCGCAGCCTACCGAACATCACCACGCGCCACTGTGTATCCTGGAAGCTGATCGTCTTCCATACGCAGCGCCGCATCATTGGATTGAAGTTGCCGACCGGCCGGCTGTCGTAGTGGCCGGCGCCCGATGGCTGCCCGACTATCTGCACGACGAGCGAATTGTAAGTTGTGTCGTTTCCATATGTAGGGGTGACGTAGGGGTTGTCGCCGATGTCCTCATGAAAGCGGCTGTAGAGGATTCGTCCATCCGTCTGCATGACCCACACGTCCGAGACATTGCCGCTTAGCTCCGGCTTTACGATCCCGTCGATAAAAGAAAGCGGCTTCACGATCATGCTCACGGAACCCCGCAGCGCGCCGTCCTTGGCGAGGATCGGCCATTCGAAATCCAAAGAGTAGAAACCCTCGACAGCCCTGAACGGTTCGCTCAGGACAGGCTTCTTCGTGCTGTGGAGTTTTTTGATCTGTTCCTGGTTGCTGATGTCCGAGCCCTCGAACTTGCGGAACGGTGCCGGTTCAACAGCCACCATGGTGCCCTTTGCGTCGATGGTGGAACAATCGATTGCGGACCGGTGCTTTTTGCACAGGTCCGCCAATATCTGGCGGGCCTTCGCGCCGTCGAGCGGCGTATCCGAGAGCGAGGCTGCGGCGATCGAGAGGTCAGCGCCCATGGAACTCAGTTTGTCCTGTATCGCTTGTGCGATGCCGTCGAGCTTATCCTTAGTGGCGGACTGGTCGTCCGGCGTGCTTGCGGATGCGATGCCTGCGAGGGAAATCGAGGCTACGAGCAGCACCGCGCACCACATGAATCTGCGAATCGACTTCGACATGAAGGGCCCTCCTTTTTTTGCCTGATTACGGCGCGCATAATAACGGCAGAGATATAAAAAGTCCAACTTATCTATATGCTTTGAAATCGTTGAATAATTTGCTATAAAAACAAAATCAAACGAAAGGGGCGTCTGGCGTTGGATAGTATAGCGGAGGATGAGTGGCCACCAGATCGTCTTCGTTCGACTCCCTGCCCAAGCAGATCCAGGAGCAGATCTCCGAATCAGCAGACTGTCTGGTAAAGGCGATGAAGATCCCCGGCTGCCGAATGCTGGGTGTTGACTTCAATGTCGCGAGTTTTCTCCCCGACCTCTTTGCGATTTACTCCACGAGGTGCTCCGAGAGCGGCCTCCCCCATGAGCCCTCACAGAACGCGCCGGCATTTGCAAGATCTCTCGAGGCATTTGCGACGCAAGCGATGCACAGGGGTTTCTTCCTTCGCTTCGTGCCCTCGAGGCAGGTGGTCGTGCGGGCCTACGACGGGTTCTGCGTGAGCGGCGAGTCGTTCTTTGATGGAGGGCAGACCTCCGGCGGACCGCGCGTGCAGAGCTTCATAAGGCTGCTTGCGCAGCGGAATCTAGAGCAATCGAAACAGCCGCGAGAGCCGTCTCTGCCTCCTGAGGACTGGGGACAGGAGGTGCGTTCACAGCCGACGAACGGGCTTCTGCTGGACATCAGCGCAGCGATCGAATCTTTCCGCGGCGCGGCCTCGGTGCCGCTGCACGGCGAGGATGTTCGCGAACACGCGCGGCGGACGGAGGAGCTGTTCCTCGAGCATTCGCAGCGCAGCACCGTGGCCGACTCGATAATGCTTGGCAGTTATCTGAACGGCAGGACCCTCGCAGCGTATCAATCGATGATGGCGAACTTCGAGAGATGGTTCCTCATCGACCTCGCGGGGCAGATCGAGCATGTGGTCGCGCGCAGCCGCGAGGCGGCGTTCAGAAGGGAGCCGCAGGTGATCGAGGAGATGGCAGCAGTGCTCCTTGGGAAGCTTGACGCCGGCGTGCTGGTGCTCGATCAGCTGAGGCGGTCCACGCTGCACCTGGAGGCGCTGCTCGACTCGTGCAAACAGGGCAACGCCAGGCTCTCGTCGAGCGAAGTGTGGGATGCGTTGAACGCGCAGCTGGTCGGCTTCTGTCACGCCTATAGAAACATCATCGCGGAGCTTGCGCTGATCGGGCAGAGGCTCAAGGTCGACGGGACCGACAGCAAGAGGGCTCTCGAATACTTCGACGAACTCCCTTCGATCCGCATATCGCGGTTCGACTCCGTCATTCTCCTCGTCCGCAGGCTCTTCAAAGACAGGACGGAGGAGAATCGGATCGATTTCCAGGTGGGCAATATTCCGTCGATAGAGATACCTGAGTCCTTGAGGCTTGATGTATTCAAGGCGGTGGAAGAGATCGCGCGGAACGCGGTGAAATATCACGACAGCAACAAGCCCCAATCGAAGATCTGGCTCGAGGCCAGGATGGAGCCCTCTCAGCTCTTGATTCGGGTCATCGACAACGGCCTTGGCATACGCAGGATAGAAAAGGCGCTTGCCGGCGGCTGGCGCGAACATCCTGACATGGCCCCGGGCAGCGGCAGGGGGCTTCAGAGTGCGGCGGCGCTGGCAATAAAGATGGGCGGCACTTTAAATATCTTTTCGCGCGAAGGAAAATGGACGCGCGCCGAGCTCAGGCTGCCGACATCGGGATGGGAGAGCGCGGGGAACGATTCGCGAGAGCCTGCTTCCGATCCACCTCCGCCGGATGCACAGCAGGATGAGAGCGTGGGGTGCGTCGATTCCATGGTGCCGGACATCTCGCTGTTCCCGTTTGCATTCGGCGGGTTTGTCTCGCGCTGAGGGTTCAGAAATTCAGAATATCAGGCGATGCGTGTGGCGGGCTATTACCAGGTCCTCGTTCGTGGGGATCACACGCACGATGCAGGGGCTGTCCGACTCGCTGATCGTGTCCGCGTGACCCTGATTCCTGCCCTCATCCAGCGCGATACCCAGATGGCCGAGCCCCCGGCAGATGAGCGAGCGCACGGGAGCCGCGCGCTCTCCTATGCCGCCCGTGAATACGAGCGCGTCGAGCCCGCCGAGTGCCGCTGTCATTGCCCCGATCGTCTTGCGCGCGTGATAGCAGAACATCTCGATTGCCTGCGCGGCTTCGGGATTTTTCTCTCGCTCTTCGAGGAGCGTCTTCATGTCGGGGCTTATGCATGAAACGCCGAGCAGCCCGGATTCGTTGTTGATGAGCGCCTCGAGCTGGTCGGCATTCATTCTTTTTTCGCGCATGAGGTGCAGCACTATCCCGGGATCGAGATCCCCGGTCCTCGTCCCCATCATGAAGCCGCCCGATGGCGTGAACCCCATGCTGGTATCGAGCGGTATCCCGTCTCGCACAGCCGCCATGCTCGAGCCGTTTCCAAGGTGCGCGATCAAAAGGCGTGCGGGCGGCCGCGCGCCCAGCGCATCCATTATGTATTCGTAGGACAGGCCGTGAAATCCGTAGCGCCTGATGCCCTCGCCCCAGAGGGAGCGTGGCATGGGGAAACGCTGCGCGAGCTCAGGCATCCGCCGATGAAATGCAGTGTCAAAGCACGCGACCTGGGGGAGCGCGGGGAAACGGGCGGAGACTTCATCGATGCAGATTATCTCGCTTGGAAGGTGTAACGGCGCGAACGAGACAAGATTTCTGAGCGTCTGCATGAGCCGCTCGTCGACCTCTGCAGGAGAAGAATAATCTGGCCCGCCGTGCACGACTCGATGACCCACCGCATCGGGAACCGGGAGGTGCAGGCCCGCGAGCCTCGCGAAGATCGCCTCCACGGCCCGGGCATGATCCGGAAAATCCCAAGTCTCCTCGCTCTGCGCGCTGCGATGAGCGAGTTGGAACCAGAGTCGTCCGTCCGCAAGACCTATGCGTTCCACAGCGCCCTTTGCGAGCAGGAAGTCATCTTCCCTGGCCACGCGGTAAAGCGCGAACTTGAGCGAGGATGACCCGCTGTTGAGGCAGAGGATGTGGCGGATGTGTCGCATCTTATCCGCTCCACTTCCAATTGCGGATCTCCGGCATGTCCTCTCCGTACCGATCGATGTACTGCTTGTGGTCGATGAGCTTGTCCCGGACGAACTGCTTGATATACGCGGTCGACGACGCGAGCTTTGGCACGCGATCTGCAACATCTGCGACCAGGTGGAACCGGTCCATGTCGTTTAGCACGCATATGTCGAAAGGAGTCGTAGTTGTTCCTTCCTCTTTGTACCCGCGCACGTGCATGTGGTCGTGGTTTGTCCGGCGATAGGTGAGCCGGTGTATGAGCCACGGGTAGCCGTGATACGCGAAGATTATCGGCTTGTCGGTAGTGAACAGCGCGTCGAACTCCTTGTCAGACAGTCCGTGCGGATGTTCCTCATGCGGCTGCAGGGTCATGAGGTCCACGACGTTGATCACGCGTATCTTCAGGTCCGGCACATGCTGCCGCAGGAGTTCCACTGCTGCAAGGGTCTCAAGGGCCGGCACGTCGCCGCAGCATGCCATCACGACGTCCGGCTCCGAACCCATGTCGTTGCTTGCCCACTCCCAGATCCCGATGCCCGAGGTGCAATGCTTGATCGCCGCGTCCATGTTAAGCCACTGCTGCTGCGGCTGCTTGCCCGCGATGATGACGTTCACGTAATTTCTGGATCGCAAACAGTGGTCCGTGACGGAGAGGAGGCAGTTCGCGTCGGGCGGGAAATATACGCGCACCACGTCCGCCTTCTTGTTCACCACATGATCGATGAAGCCCGGATCCTGGTGGCTGAAGCCGTTATGATCCTGTCGCCATACATGCGAGGTCAGAAGATAGTTGAGCGATGCGATCGGCCTTCGCCACGGTATGCCCTTTCCGGTGATCTTGAGCCATTTGGCGTGCTGGTTGAACATCGAGTCCACGATATGTATGAATGCCTCGTAGCATGAGAAGAGGCCGTGACGTCCGGTGAGCAGATATCCTTCCAGCCATCCCTGACATGTATGTTCGGAGAGGATTTCCATGACGCGGCCGTCTGGAGAGAGATGGTCGTCCTCCGGGATAGTGGGCTCCATCCACGCGCGGTCGGTCACATCGAAGAGGTCGCCGAGCCGGTTTGATGCGGTCTCGTCCGGCCCAACGACCCGGAAATTGCGGCTGGCAAGGTTGTCCCTCATTACGTCGCGCAGGAATTTTCCCATTACGCGGGTCGCCTCCGCCGTAACGGCGCCCGGCTTCGGGACGTCGACCGCGTATTCGCGGAAATCCGGCATCCTGAGGTCGCGCAGGAGGATGCCGCCGTTTGCGTGCGGATTTGCGCCCATGCGGCGCTCTCCCACGGGCGCCAGCTGCGCCAACTCTTGCCGGAGCCTCCCATCCTCGTCGAACAGCTCCTCGGGGCGATAGCTTCGCATCCACTCCTCCAGGAGCCTCACGTGCTCCGGCTTCTCGCGCATCTCAGCGAACGGCACTTGATGCGAGCGCCAGAATCCCTCGGTCTTCAGGCCGTCCACGACTTTGGGTCCTGTCCAGCCCTTTGGCGTGCGCATTATGATCAGCGGCCATCTCGGGCGGAAGGCCTTTCCGCTCGAGCGCGCGTTCGACTGAATCGACCTGATCTCTGCGATCACCTCGTCGATCGTTGCGGCCATGAGTTCGTGCATCTCCAGAGGCTCCGATCCCTCCACGAAATACGGCTTGTAACCGTAACCCACGAAGAGGCTCTCGAGCTCCTCATGGCTTAAACGCGCGAGAATAGCGGGGTTGGATATCTTATAGC
>Ga0265292_1002907_pt1 | contig 11171 bp, 6 predicted proteins | sample Munlanlewell296A_FD_189080 | JGI IMG/M metagenome (GOLD analysis project Ga0265292, IMG submission 189080) | Leachate microbial communities from a municipal landfill in Southern Ontario, Canada - Leachate well 296A | ecosystem: Engineered > Solid waste > Landfill > Unclassified | place: Canada... | reverse complement strand
AGGAGGGTTTATCCCCAGAAATTCCCCGTAAACAGTAATCTTAGCCAGATTGTGCGACTCAATGTGACGAAGACAATAAGCAAGGGCCATATCTCCGAAACGGTGATGATGTCCGTATGATTCTCCGTCAGTAGCAACATGTGATATCTCAGGTGTATGATGGTGTTCAGAAAATACGGAGCAAAGTCTTTTCGCAAACCCTTCACCATTATTAAGCAGCCCCCCGAAGGCAACTTCCTGGGCTATTTGTCCACTGTAGAAAAAGATATTCATATTTTTTCCCGAAGGAAGCCTGCATACATAAGGCATTCTGGGGTCAATGCTTCCCCCGCTTACATCACGCCATTTCTCATCTCCAGTCCTTCTGACCTGCTTTGCCTGACGCGGGGACAATATGGTGAATATAATCCCCTGCTCTGCCATAATATCAAGACTCTCAAGATCTACTGCTGTTTCTGCCAGCCACATCCCCTCAGGTTTTCTTCCAAAACGGTATTCAAAATCCCTGATACCCCAAATGACCTGTGTCCGCTTATCCCTCGTGTTTGCAAGAGGCAATATCATATGGTTATAGGTCTGTGCTATGGCAGAGCCATGTCCTGAATAGAAGGTCCTGCTGAGGATATCTGCTTCAATTATCGCACGGTAAATCTCAGGATTATTTCTCTCCATCCATGCAAGAAGAGTCGGCCCGAAGTTGAAGCTTATTTTCGCATAGTTGTTCACCATGTCTATTATCTTCTCTTTTTCATTAACTATGCGGGAAGCTGTGTTTGGAGCATAGCACTCGGCTGTTATTCTTGCATTCCAGTCATGGAATGGACGAGCGGACTCCTGTTTCTCTACTTCATCAAGCCAGGGATTTTCCCTTGGAGGCTGATAAAAATGGCCATGTATGCAGATATAGCGGTTCATGTTTTATCCGGAATGTTTCATGAAAAGCACAGCAAGCGGCGGAATCGTCAAAGAGATCGAAAAACCATGCCCGTATGAACTGTCTTTACCGGCATTGACACCGCCTGAATTCCCGTTATTGCTCCCTCCGTACTCCGAGCTGTCGCTGTTAAGTACCTCTTTCCAAAACCCTTCCCTTGGAACTCCGATTTTATATCCTGTACGTGTTACAGGAGTAAAATTACAGATCACAAGCACCAGGTCGTTTACAGTCCTGCCCTTCCTTATGAAGCTAATTATGCTCCCTTCCCAGTCGCTGAAATCCACCCATTCAAAACCCTCCCGATCTGCATCAAGTTCATACATCGCAGGTTCAGCCCTGTATAAACGGTTTAAATCCTGCACCCATCTTTGTATCTGCTGATGTTTTTCATATTCAAGAAGATTCCAGTCCAGGCTTGTCTCGTGATACCATTCGCTCCACTGGGCAAACTCTCCCCCCATAAAGAGAAGCTTTTTCCCTGAATGGCCGTACATATAGCCAAAGAGGAGGCGGAGGTTTGCAAACTTCTGCCAGTAATCTCCGGGCATTTTTCCTATGAGGGAGCCTTTCCCGAAAACAACTTCATCATGAGAAAGGGGTAAAAGAAAATTTTCAAAGAAGGCATACCAGATGCTGAAAGTAAGCTGATTATGATGGTGCTTTCTGTGGATTGGTTCTTTTGTAAAATACTCGAGCGTATCGTGCATCCATCCCATATTCCATTTCATTCCAAACCCGAGACCCCCGACATATGTAGGTCTTGACACCATGGGCCAGGCGCTGGATTCTTCAGCTATCATCTGGACATCAGGGTAATCGGAGTAAACAGCTTCATTGAGTCTGCGTAAAAAATAAATTGCCCCGAGGTTTTCTCTTCCGCCATAATGGTTAGGCACCCACTCCCCATTTTCTCTCGAATAATCCAGATAAAGCATTGAGGCAACCGCATCCACCCTGAGCCCGTCAATATGGAATTTATCAAACCAGAAAATAGCACTGCTTACAAGAAATGCACGAACCTCGTATCTGTCATGGTTGAATATGTAGCTTTTCCAGTCAGGATGAAAACCCTGCTTTGGGTCGGAATGTTCATAAAGATGAGTCCCGTCAAAATAAGAAAGCCCATGTTCATCTCCGGGAAAATGCGAAGGCACCCAGTCAAAGATAACTCCAATGTTATGCTTGTGAAGAGAGTCAATAAGATACATGAAATCCTGAGGGGTCCCGTATCTGCTTGTTGGTGCAAAATAGCCTAAAGACTGATAACCCCATGAGCCGTAAAACGGATGCTCTGTTACAGGAAGAAATTCAACATGTGTGAATCCCATTGAGCTGACGTAATCGGGAAGATAATCCGCCATTTCACGATATGTGAGAGGACGGTTTCCATCTTCAGGGACTTTGCGCCATGAGCCTATGTGAATTTCATAAATAGACATAGGAGCATGAATTGAATTTGCAGCATGCCTTTTTTTCATCCATTCTGCATCATCCCATTTGTAATTCAAGTCCCATATTACTGAAGCGGTTTTAGGAGGAGTTTCATAAAGCAATGCAAACGGGTCTGCTTTACTGACTTTGTAATTATGGTAATGGGATTTTATGTGATACTTGTAAATATCACCTTTACCGATGCCCGGAATAAAACCTTCCCATATACCGGAGCTGTCAGACCTTGAATAAAGCCTGTGCGCTTTGTTATTCCATCCATTGAAATCTCCGGTAACAGAAACTGTAGATGCATTTGGCGCCCAGACGGCAAAATAAGTTCCGGCAGTCCCGTCATCTATGCAGATGTGTGCACCAAGCTTTTCATAAAGTTTGAAATGATTGCCTTCCTTAAAAAGGTAAACATCGTCATCTGTTATAAAAGAAATTTTCCTGACATTCACCCTTCAATTCTCCTTAAGTTTAATAAGGTTATACTGAACAAATGGCTTACCAGATTCCGCGGAAGGCACCTGCCGTTCAGTGCCATAGCGGGACGGTAAGCCAAATTCAGATGACCGATTATCACCACCATCTCCATAACGCTATTATAAAAACCACGAGAAAGACTATAACAAGGTTTGTATATGCAAGGACATAAAATACTTTTTCTATAGATGTTTTCTTTTTTGAAAATGTTTCTGATAAAAGCGCCCCTATGAGAGGCATCTCAGTAATTTTTTCTTCCTCGTGAGGTGCAAGAGCAATAGCATCGGTTAGGTCAAACCCCGCAATATGTTTCCTCATGTGGCTTCCATCTTTCCAGAGCCTGCTTTCTGTCACATCATAAATATTCCCTTTATACCCGACATAAGCGCGTCTTCCTTCTTTCCCGTCAAAGCCTGAAAGCTGCTGAATGGTCAAATCCTCACTCTCAACCGGTTGTGCAACACTCTGTTGCCCCATTTTTCTCATCCTTCTCATCTTAGGCCCTATTATAAGTGTCGCAACTGCAGCGGTCAAAACCATTATCAGAAAAAGCGATATTTTTACTATAAGGAGAATACCAAACTGAGTCCCAAAAAGGATTTCCATGGACGGCACTCTTGAAATGGTAAGCAATGTACCTGTTGTTCCTATAATGATAATCGATATCCATCCTAAAAGCATTTCCCCCTTCGGCAATCCTGCCGAGGCATAAGCAGGCTTAAGGAAAAGATGGACATAAAATATTGTGCCAAACCATACTATACCCGTTATTGCATGGAGATATCCAACGATGAGCCTTACAACCCGTTCAAAAGGAGATAACATCTTTACGGTTCCCTTTGATACTTCTTCTGCTTTAAACTCTTTCCCTTTTGCTGTAAGCTCCCCTCCCCCGGATGGATTGACGTGGCAGACATCGCAGGCGTCTCCGGTCCTCTCTGCAAATTCCTCGGTAGCATATGACTGCGATACCAAAAAAAGTGAAAAGGTCAAAATGAAAAAAAGCTGGTTTACATGACTAAACTTCATAATCGCAATTACACTCCCTGTCTTGTGCAAACATAATTAACTTTATTTTATTCCATTAGTTTATCACTATTCAAGGTTTAAAGCCTCAACACAATAGCAGCGCCTTAAGTTTAATTAACATTTAAAAATTCATATGACGACAAAGAGTCCGCCTATAAGGCAACCTTAACCAGGGAGGTAATCCTATGCTTATATTTCAGCAGAGAATTCAAAGATTTTCCTTATTGTTTTCCATTTTATTTATTTTTATCTCATTATGCATTTCATCAACAGTTCATGGAAGCGGTCTGACAACTCCTGTAGCTGAGGAGGTATATGGTGGAAGGATCAACTGGATTGATGCAGCTCCAATAAGCTCTACAACAACAAGAATTTTCATTTCTACTGAGAGCGCAAATTCCATGTTCTATGCTGATGCAGACCATTCAAACCCGACACCTTCTTTTAGCGCATTTCAACCCGTTCCTGATATGGACAGCGATGACGGCTATGGGAAAAGCATTACTTCCTTCGCAGCAGATGGAAACTCGGGGTATCTTTTTTCAATCAACGAGGGAAAGCTTCTGAGCTGTTCAGTCACAGCAGGTACGATCAATACGATAGTTGACAGTAATGTCCAGTCTGTAACTGTTTATAACAGCATGCTTTTCTATCTTGTAATGGAAGGAAACCTTAAGCTCCATTTCGGCTCCATAGCAGGAGACGGTACCTTCACCGAAAGCGTTTCAAGTCCCGTTGATGTCGGCAGCGGCGGTGCTCCCGGTATACGTGTGTTAGTAAGTTCTGCAAACAGTTTAATCTATATATTTCAGCCCGGCACATCCCCAACAATATATGAGTCGTCCGATACTTATGATTCATTGACATCGGGCAGCACATTTTCAATGCTCCCTGTGGTAGATCTCGGTACAGAGAAGGATTACAAGGCTTTCGGTATGGGTCCTGACGGAAGGATATTCGTGGGGGCACAGGAATCTGTTGAGCCTGCGCAGACTAAATTCATAGCTTACTCAGATGATCATGGCGCTACATGGAATTCTATCTATACAGGTGTAGGCGGTGTACCCGGCAGTACTATTGTTGCGGGCGGAACTGCGGACGCTTATTATGTGTATTTTGGTTCAGCCGTGAGCACAAACAAAGGAGAAGACGGAAGCTGGTATGCAATGCCTAACGGTGGAACCAGCGAGACACATTCAAATGACGGTGCTGTTTTTGTTGACCCAAATAATAATAATGTAATTTATCTTACCACTGATTTGGGAATCGGAGCTTCAATTAACAATGGCGTTGATCTAATCGAAATAGATGAAGGCGTTGAAGCAGTCCAGATAAATGACTTTGACATGAACAGTGCAAAGACTATCGGATGGCTGGCATCAAAAGCCGGAATCAGACAGGTAAAAGATTACAATACATCTTCGCCTGTGTGGACAACATTTTTCCCCAACAACGACGGCTCTCCTTATTATTCAATTGCAATGGATAAAAACGACATTACAGGGGGGACTGCTTATGCCGGTAATGTACGGATATATAAAACAACTGATGCAGGCTCTATGTGGAGCATGATCTTTTCCACAGAAGATTCCGCATACACAGGGATATTCAACTACAGCAGTCGTATTGCGAGCATAGCTATTCATCCTGACAATCCGGACGTTGTTGTGACAGGAATCAACTCTTCTGCAAACGGAGTAAAGGGAGGAATTCTTATAACTAAGGATGCAAGCTCGGCGGATCCTTCGTGGGCAATTGTTGACACAGGGGTATATAACCCTGAAGTCAAAGACCTGCTTATTGTCAGTGACAGCGGCATTACCACAACCATATATGCAGGGTGCGAATATGTGAACGACGATACTACATCCTCTTATGGAGTAAAAACAATCACCTATGATATTTCAAGCGGTACTGCAACCTTCAGCAATGATATGGTTTCATCTGAAACAGAAACAAATATTACAAACTTCGGAGCCAACAGCCTTGCAATGAATTCGAGCGGGGATATCTATGCTGCCGGAGGCAACAGTACCAACGAGCCGCGTATCTATGTCATGACAATAGGAACAACAACATGGGAGATGATGAGCACTACTGGACTGCCGCTAAACAAGAGCGCAACGGCTATAACAATAGGAAAAGACCCTTCTGACAATGAAACTCCTTATATCGCTGTAGGGGAGGATATTTACTATTACGACGGAGCATCATGGGCGCTGGGCTATGAATATCCCATTGGCACTGATATTAATGTGCTTTACTGGGATGACCTGCTGGTAGGAACAGGGACAGGTCTATATGCGCAGACTACAGAGCAGACAGATTTATCAGACCTCAATGCCACATCTGTTAAAATATCCAAAAATGTTAAACGTAAAGTAGCCACTAAAGTTCATGCTGTTGTAAAGAATATTGGCACCGCGGCAGCAGCAACATCAAAGATTAGTTTTTATCTCTCAACCAACAATTCTGATTCAGACATGGATAATGATACTCTGCTTGCCACCAAATCAGTGAGCAGCATAGAAGCAAACAAAAGCAAGACTGTGACTCTGAAATGGAAGCCAGCGAAAAAACTGAAACCAGGAAAGTACTACCTGAAAGCTGTCTGTGACAGCAACTCAGATGTTGAAGAATCATCTGAAGAAAACAACATAAGCATATCCAATAAGTTTAGAATCAAATAAAATAATTAATTACTTTCTTAAAGGCTCTCTGCATTTATTGTAGAGAGCCTTTATTTTTTTCTGAAAATCAGAACCCCCTGTTAATCACTTTAACAACAATACATAATGTTTCTTTGTTTCATAAATTGTATCATTTATGAAACAAAGAAAAAATACCTAAAAACCATATATTCCATCAACTCTTTGTTTTTTAATAGAAAAACTAGGAAGTAATATTTGGCAGTAAAATTGCAAGTGCGGTATCAATTACACCTCTCTATAATATATTCATAGCACCATTGAGAAGTATGATGATTAATAAAAATATTATGAACAGGAGGAAAAGAAAATGCATTATCCCTGGTGGTATGTTCCCTTTCTAACATCCCCTATGCTGATCGCAGGTGTTTCTGTGTTTCATGTTTTTGTTTCCATGTATGCGGTAGGAGGAGGTTTGTTTCTTGCAGCCGAGACCCAATATGCCTACAAAACCGGCAACCGTGCTTATTTAAGTTATTTAAAAGATCATGCATGGTTCTTCATTCTGTTAACTGCTGTCTACGGCTCCATAACCGGTGTAGGAATATGGTGGACAATCGGCCTTGCTTCTCCTCTTGCAACGGAAGCATTAATTCACATATTCGTATTCGGCTGGGCAATGGAATATGTTTTCTTCGTGCTTGAGATCGCTTCAGCCTTCATCTTTTATTATTACTGGGACAGGCTTAATTCAAAAACCCACCAGACAATCGGATGGATTTATGGAATCTCTGCATGGATAAGCCTTGTTCTAATAACGGGTATCACAGCCTTTATGCTGCACCCGGGAAGTTGGCCGGAAGACCAGTCCTTCTGGTCTGCTTTCCTTAATCCGCAGTTCCTGCCGCAGACAATTGCACGAACCGGAGGTTCACTTCTTCTGGCATCGCTTTATGTCTATATGCATGCTGCATTTCGTTTAAAGGATAAGAGTCTACAGGGACTAATAAGCACGCGCTCCACAAAGCCTGGTCTTCTTGGCGCCATATTAGTAACAGTTGGAGGACTCTGGTGGTTTGTCGCACTTCCTGAATCAGCTAAGGCAGCGCTTGCAGCAGCAAGTGTTTTAAATGTGCTCATGATTTTAATATTCCTTATGACTATTGTAGTTTTTATAATGCTTTATCTGGGGCCATTCAGAAACCCTGGGTGGATAACACCCGGATTTGCTATTTTGCTTTTCACTTTCGGTCTTGCTGCAACAGGAACAGGAGAATTCATAAGGGAAGCAGTACGCAAACCTTTTGTTGTCTATGACGTAGTTTTGAGCAACCAGATTCTTCCATCTGAGATACCGAGCTTGCAGAAGAACGGCTATCTCGAAGGAGGAGTATGGACAAAAGCCTTTATTGCAAGCTATTACCCTTCATCGATTAATCCTGAAGGACAGATAAACGAAGCAGAGCTTTTGAATCTTCCCCAAAGCGAAAGGATAAAAATAGGAGAAGTCCTATTCCAGTACCACTGTAACGACTGCCATGCAGCAGGCGATGGTTATTCTGCTGTTGGACAAGTTACACGCGGCTGGACACCTGAAATGACATTAACCCTTTTAAGGCATCTTGATCAGGCGCATTTTTTCATGCCCCCTTTTGCCGGCACAGATGAAGAAGCAATGTTGCTTACTGATTACATCCAATCAATTGCAAAACCATTTCCTCAGGGCTTGCCCCGTGAGAACTAGGAGATAGACGATGATGAATATGACACTTCTTGCACCTGACAATGCACTTGGGTTTCCCGCACCTTACTGGTTTATTATTTTTTTCAAGGTGCTTGGATTTACTCTTCACATGGTACCGATGAATATATGGTATGCAGGGCTTATTACCATGCTCCTCCTTAGAAAGTTTGGAGGGGAAAACGCTAAGCGGCTCAGTGACCGCGTTCTTAATGCAATGCCGGTTATAATTTCAATAGGCGTGAATTTCGGTATAGTCCCGCTTCTCTTCACACAGGTTGCCTATTACAAGGTCTTCTACCCTGCTACGATACTTATGGCATGGCCCTGGTTCAGTATTTTTATTCTGCTTACAGCGGCATATTACGGCGTCTATTATTATGTTGTAGGGCTTCGAAGTGGGACCATGACCGGAATAAAATATGCGGTAGGATGGGTCTCTGCGATTTCCTTCATGCTCATTGGGTTTCTTTTTGCAAACAGCTTCAGCCTAATGACAAACATCGGGGCATGGGAAGGACTCTGGAAAGCTAACAGCATTGCAGGAGCATCGCTTGGAACTGCACTAAACACCGGAGATCCAGTGCTTATCCCCCGCTGGCTCATGATGTTCGGACTTGCCCTTACGACAACTGCAGCTTACATAATGATTGATACCGGCTTTTTTGCAGGGAGTGAAAAAGATAATTACAAAAAATGGGTCCCAGATTTCGCGCTTAAAATATATCTTGTCGGGATTTTATGGTTTGCAGCAGCAGGCTCATGGTATTTTTTCGGCACCATTAATCCGGCTGTCAGGGCTCACCAGCTAGAAGGTAACTTTTTTATACTCACAGCTTTAACTGCCGTTGCTCCCGGCATACCATTTATTTTGATTTTACTATTCCGCAAATCATTGACAAAGTTGAAGGCATTGGCAATCGGTCTTGCACAATTTATTGTGCTTGCCTTAAATGCCATAAGCCGCCAGATTGTCCAGAACAAGGAATTATCAGCATATCTTGATGTAACTGGAGAAAAGGTGAACATTCAATGGAGCCCGCTTATAATTTTCCTGCTTCTTTTTGTTATAGGTGTAGGAATTGTCGTGTGGATGGTAATGCAGGTTGCAAAGAGTCCAAAGAAGGCAGAGGCATAATTGATTGCCTGATTAATCTCTTTCGGGGAAAACCTTTACGTATTCTTTGTACAGGCATTTGTCCTGTATAAAGACAATGCCTTCTTTTTCTGCGAGTTCGCGGGCGGTATCGCTTACGATACCTTCCTGCAGCCAGATGACATCTATGTCGCCTTTAAGCTTTCTTCTTTCTATAGCCTCTTTCACAACGTCAACGGCTTCTTCAGAAGGACGGAAGACATCAAGGATGTCTATCCGCTCAGATACGTCACTTAGATTCTTATGGCACTTAAGCCCGATTATTTCCTTTGCTGAAGGATTGATTGGAATCACATTGTAGTCCTGCGCTACGAAATAAGCAGGGACAAGCTGTGCCGGTTTGTCAGGGTTCTTTGACATCCCGTAAACTGCTATTGTCTTTGACTTCTCAAATATTTTTCGAAGGCTTTTCATTTGTTTTCCAAAATCCTTATTATGATTACCAAATTACCATTATTTGTCCACTCTTACCTTCACCGACATTGCGTGTCCCACAAGGCCTTCGGTTTCCGCGATAGAGATGGCTGTGCCTGAAAGGTTATCGAATGCTTTTTTACCGATATAGATGATGCTTGTCTTTTTGGTAAAATCATCAACTGAAAGAGGTGATGAAAAACGCGCCGTGCCTCCAGTTGGAAGGACATGATTTGGACCAGCCACATAATCCCCTATGGGCTCAGGTGAATAGGCGCCGAGAAACATTGCCCCGGCATTCTCGACCATTGAAGACACTTTTACAGGGTCTTTTACCATAAGTTCAAGGTGCTCAGGCGCAATTGTATTTGCAACTTTCAGAGCTTCCTCAATTGATGGAACTGTAATAACTGCACCAAATCTTTCGAGCGACTTCGATGCAATCTCCCGTCTTGCAAATCCCTTTAATCTTTTCTCCAATGTTTTATTAACTCCCTTTGCAATCCTTGAAGATGTAGTTATGCAGATTGCCGAAGCGTTCTCGTCATGCTCAGCCTGTGATATCATGTCGCAGGCGATAAAATCAGAGTTCGCACTTTCGTCGGCGACAATCACAATCTCTGTTGGGCCTGCAATCATGTCTATTCCAACAGCACCGAAGACCTGTTTCTTTGCAGTTGCAACAAATATATTTCCAGGTCCCACAATTTTATCCACTGCCGGAATCATATCCGTGCCATAAGCCATAGCAGCTACTGCCTGCGCTCCCCCTGCCCTGTAAATCTCATCAACACCGGCAATGTCTGCGGCTGCAAGCACATAAGGGTTCATACCGTCTTTTGACGGAGGAGTGCACATTATTATTTTCCCAACACCTGCAACCTTTGCAGGTATTGCATTCATAAGAACTGATGAAGGATAGGCTGCCTTTCCTCCCGGGACATATATACCAACAACAGCAAGTGGTCTGATTTTTTGCCCGGTAATGGTGCCGTCTTTTTCTTCATAAATCCAACCTGAACGAAGCTCTCTCATGTGGAAAGCCTTTATACGCACCGCCGCTCGTTTAAAGCTTTTCATATCATCAACAGGAATTCTGCTTACAGCTTCTTTTATCTCATTTTTTGTTACAAGCAGGTCTGAAGATTTTTTGATTACGACTTTATCAAAAGCCCGCGTATATTTGATCACAGCCTTGTCGCCGTTTTTCCTCACATCAGCAATAATCCGGCTCACGCTCTGTTCAATTTTTTTATCCTCTTTGTATTTCCTGGATTTTAATGCTTTTATAAATGCGTCGAATTCCCTTGAACCTGATCTGATTGTCTT
>Ga0265292_1002906_pt1 | contig 11178 bp, 12 predicted proteins | sample Munlanlewell296A_FD_189080 | JGI IMG/M metagenome (GOLD analysis project Ga0265292, IMG submission 189080) | Leachate microbial communities from a municipal landfill in Southern Ontario, Canada - Leachate well 296A | ecosystem: Engineered > Solid waste > Landfill > Unclassified | place: Canada... | reverse complement strand
GGGCTCCTTGTGCATGAGCGTGCCGGTCAGGTGTACTATCATCGCGTCCCTCCGCTTTTCTGTTTCCGGTCGATCATGCCCGCGAGCACGGAAGAGTTCAAGTGGCAGATGGCGACAGCGAGCGCGTCGGAGGCGTCCTCGCATGCTACCTCCGGCAGCCTGAGAATGGCTTTTACCATGAGCTGCACCTGGTATTTATCCGCTCGCCCGGTGCCGACCACGGCCTGCTTCACTTGAGAAGGGGCATATTCGCTGACAGGGAGCCCCGCCAGGCAGGCCGCCAGAATGGCGACGCCGCGCGCATGCCCGAGTATGAGCGAGCTGCGCGCGTTTTTTGCCACGAACAGGTCTTCGATCGCCAGGATCTCGGGCTCGTGCCGCTCGATCAGCGAGGAGATCTCTCGATATATGAGGGATAGCCGCTCGGGGAGCAGCATGCCGGCGCGGGGCGCGATAATTCCGCTGTCGACGTGGCGAATCTGTCTCTCGTCGCGCTCCAGAATCCCGTAGCCGGTGACGTTGCTGCCTGGGTCTATGCCGATTACTTTCATGACGTGCGTTCGTACGTCCGTGCGTTCTAACGAACTAACGCACGAATCAGGCAAGTTCTTCCATTATCTTTGCGTCGATATCGAAGTTTGCGTAGACGTTCTGGACGTCCTCGTGATCTTCGAGCGCGTCCATGAGCTTGAGCATCTTTTCGGCGGTCGAGCGGTCGAGCTTGACCGAGTTTTGCGGCACCATGCTGAGGGTGGCTTCCAGGAACTTTAGGCTGTTTTGTTCGCACGCCGTCTTGACCGCCTCGTACGAAGAAGGATCCGTCACTACCGAGAAGGTGTCTTCCTCGTCGCGGATGTCCTCGGCCCCGGCCTCCAGGGCGGTATTCATGAGTTTTTCTTCGTCCACCGCCTTCTTGTCAAAGGTGAGGATGCCGTGCTTTGAGAATATCCACGCCACGCAGCCGGCCGCGCCGAGATTTCCACCGCTCTTGTCGAAAATGTGCCTGAGCTCGGAGACCGTGCGGTTGCGGTTATCCGTGAGGGTCTCAACCATGACGGCAACACCGCTCGGCCCGTAGCCCTCGAACGTGACCTCCTCGTAGCTCATGCCTTCGATTTCGCCGGTTCCCTTCTTGATGGCTCGGGTGACGTTATCGTTGGGCATATTGGCCGCACGCGCCTTGTCGAGAATAGCCCGGAGCCTGGGGTTGCCAGTCGGATCACCGCCCCCGATCCGTGCGGCAACAGTGATCTCTTTGATGAGTTTCGAGAATAACTTGCCCCGTTTGGCATCTGCGGCCCCCTTTTTGTGTTTTATGGTGGACCATTTATTATGACCTGACATCTGCTCGCTCCTTGCGTTTCGATTGGGTTCGGCGGGAGATTAGCAATAACCGTATTGACTTGTAAAGATACAACTTTATTGAAAATTCGGGCGATTTTCGATCAGATCGGGCGTTGCTCGAGCGCAGCCACGAACTCCTGCACATTGACACAACGCCTTTTTGCCTCATCCAGTTCCACCAGGCCGTTGCGTACCAGCGCCGCCAGCGACTGGTCCATGGTTACCATCTCGGTCTCCTTCTGGCCCATCTGCATCTGTGACGCGATCTGGTGCGTCTTTCCCTCGCGGATGGTATTCCTGATGCCGGAGTGGGGCAGCAGTATTTCCAGTGCCAGGGCGCGGCCTCCGCCGATGCGCGGCAGCAGCTGCTGGCAGAAGATCCCCTCGAGGATGAATGAGAGCTGCGTGCGGACCTGCGCCTGCTGGTGAGGTGGAAACACGTCGATGATGCGATCGACCGTCTGAACGGCCGTGTTCGTGTGCAGCGTGGCAAAGACCAGGTGGCCGGTCTCGGCGATGGTCAAAGCGCTCTGGATGGTCTCCAGGTCGCGCATCTCGCCGATGAGCACCACGTCCGGGTCCTGCCTCAAGGCATACTTCAGCGCGGTGACGAAATTCACGGCGTCGGAGCCGATCTCGCGCTGGTTGATGACGCATTTCTTCTGCGTGTAGATGTACTCTATCGGGTCCTCGATCGTTATGATGTGGTCCGTCCTGGCGCGGTTTATCTGCTCGATGAGCGAGGCCAAGGTGGTGGATTTTCCCGAACCGGTCTGGCCCGTTACGAGCACCAGGCCGCGCGGTTTGTCGGTGATCCTGATCAGGTTCTGCGGCAGGCCCAGCTGCGCGGGCTCCGGGATCACGAACGGGATGATTCGGAAGGCCCCGGCGACGGTGCCGAGCGACCAGAAGATATTTGCGCGGAAGCGCGCCTTGTTCTCGATGCCGAACGACAGATCTATGGACCGATCCTGTTCGAAGCGCATCACCTGTTCCTGATTCAGGCATTCGTAGCAGATCGCCTGCGTATCCTCGGCGGTCAGCGGCTTGTCCGCAACGGCCTGCAGCCTGCCGTCTATGCGTATCTGCGGCGGAAGCCCCGTATTGATGTGCAGGTCGCTTGCATTTTTGGAGATTCCCTGGAGCAGTAGATCTGTAAGGTTATGTCCCATGATGAGTCCTTTCATACCAGAGTCTACAGCTGAATCAAGCAAAGTAATCGTCAACTTGCAGGATTAGATTGTTTCCGCTGCTGATCGAAGAATTCGATGATCGGGTTGTGCTTGAGCTCCAGTTTTCTGATGAGGTCCCGAAACTTCGGCTCGTCGCGCAGGTAGACGACCCCGTCGATGTTCGAATAGACCAGTTTCCACTCCCTGTTCTGCCAGAGATATCTCTGAAAATCCTCTTCGCGGAGGGCGCTTCCGGTCGTGAAGACCAGGTAGTCAAAGCGATAGCGGCGATCCAGATCCTCAAAATTTCTCGCGTTGCGAAGGACCTCGACGACTTCCTTGTAGAACTGGTCGCCGTAGACAGGAGTGCGGCCGTCTATGAATACGCGCTCGCCAGGCCATCGCCTGAATATCAGATATGCGCCCGAGCTCATCTCGTTGAAGACCCTGCCGTGGATCTCGTGGTATTCCAGGAAGTCGACCATCTTCGCGGGCGCGGAGACGGTCGTCGTGCCGATGCCTATGTAATGCAGCATCTCGCCATTGAGCGTGACAGGGATGCCGTAGATAAGCGCCGAGGCCGATATGGCCAGGGCGGCTGCAAGCTGCACCCAGGAATAGACGAAACCCGGGGCCCGAAGGCCTGCCGCGCGAGCGGCTTGCGAGAAGTTCGCGAACACGATCGGGAGGTTGACGATCATGAATTCCGGACCGAAGCGGTGTCCCTTGGGCAGGAGCATGGCGAAGAGGGCCGTGAGGAGCAAGTGCGAGACCCTCACGCGCCTTGCGTTGACGATGTATGAGATGGCCACCGCCGCATAACACGCGAGCACTATCATCGGCGGGATGAGACCATCGAGCGCAGGGTGGAGCACGGGGAGCCACTCCTGCGTGTAGGCGAGTATCGTCTCCATCTTCATGTGCTCGAACGGGAAGACGAAGGCCTCGAATCCCCACGGATTGACGAGGCAGGCCGCCGCGCACATGAGCCCCACGACCCAGAGCCTGCTGCGCAGGTTCGCAGGTATCGATTGCGGACCTCCCAGCCGTTTTTCGGCAAACGCCTGGAGCGATTCGCCAGCCGCAAATGCGAGCACTATCTCGATGCCGAGGAGGCCGCCGCCGTGCAGGTTGATCCAGAGCACCTGTATGAACGGGAGTGCCCATATGGCCCTCGTCCCGTTCTTTACATATGTATGAAGTACGAGACAGTAGAGCGCCAGCAGGAGCATGCCTAGCAGAAAGGGCCTGTCCATGACCCGGTAGGCCGCTGCCCATATGAATATGATCGACGACCAGAGCGCGGCATTCCGCGACGAGGAGAGGCGGGAGACCGTGATGAAGATGAGCCATGTCATCGCGGCCAGGAGCGTGAACTTCATCGCAGTCAGCGCGACGATGCCGCCGTTATCGTATATCAGCCACTGGATGAGCTCAAAGAGCCACTCATGGTTGTGCCACGGAGCGCCGAAGACGGTATAGGAAAAGATGTCGTTGCGCGGTATCTCCTTCAGGTTCTCGATCACCCAACCCGTGGTCAGATGCCACCAGACATCGAACTCGATTATCTTTATGGCCCCGGCGGCAATGACGAGCCCGAGCAGGGCTATGGCATAGACGAGCCAGGAAGGGCGGGTGGATCTGAAAAAACTCATTTTGCTTTTTTCTCCTCCCTCTCCATCGCGACGATCACGGGGTTCTCCTTGACCTCGAAGCGCTTGATGAGGTCGTGGAACTTCGGAATGTCGCGCAGATACACGAAACCGTCGTAGTAAGCATACACGAGCCGCCAGCTCCGGTTCAGCGCGAGGTACTTGTGAAAGAAGCGCTGGTCCCAGGCCCTGAAGGTCGGGAGAACTATGTAGTCGAAATTAAAATGCCGATCCAGGGCCTCGAAATTATGTATATTGCGAAACGAATCGAGATAAGCCTCAATGAGATCGTCGCCGTAGACAGGCGTGCGGCCGTCTATGAAGACCAGCTCGCCGGGCCATCTCCGCAGGATCAGGTATTCCCCCAATCCCTCATCGTTGAAGACGTGCCCATGTATGTCGTAGTATTCGAGGAAGTCGACCATTCGTCTCGGCGCGAATTCCGTAGTGGTCCCGATGCCGACCTGGCGCTGCATCTCGCCCCTGACAGTGACCGGTATGCCGAAGGTCAGCGCCATCGAAGAGAGGGCGAATGCCAGCGCGAGCTGTATCCATGCGTACGTCTGGTTCGCGGGCCTGTGCCATATGCGCCGGGCAATCTCCGAAAAGTTCGCCATTGCTATCGGCACGGTTATTATCAGGAACTCCGGCACGAAGCGATGACCGTTGAGGAGAAGCAACGCGCTCATCGCCGCTGCGAGCAGAAAGGATACGCGCGCGTTTCGCGCGTTCGCTACGAATGACGCCATGGTCATCACGAACCAGGCGAGCGCGATGAGGGGCGGGATGAATCCGTCCAGGCGCGGGTGTACTATCGATAGCCATTCCTCCGTGTATTCGAGGATTGAGTGCATCTGCGCGAGCTTGAACGGAAATAGAAAGACCTCGAAACCCCATGGATTGATGAGGCATGCCGCGATACATATCAGCCAGACTATCCAAAGCGTGCTGCGGCGATCGAGCGGGGCCGGCGAGCCCGCGCCAAGGCGTTTTTCCGCAAACGCCTGCAGAGACTCGCCCGCCGCGAAACAGAAGATCAGCTGCAGGCCGATCAATGCGCCGGCGTGTGAATTGATCCAGACGAGCTGCAATAGCGGCAGCGCCCATATAGCCCTTGTTCCGGTGCGGACATAGCGATGGAGTACGAGGCAGTAGGCCGCCAGGATGCACATGCCCAATAGAAACGGCCGATCCATTATTCGCGGTGCCGCAGCCCACAGGAAGAGAATGGTACCCCAGAGTGCGGCGCTGCGCGATTCGGTGAGATATACGATCGTGCGAAAGAGTATCCATGTACACAGGCACGTGAGCGCGAGCTTCATGACGGCGAGGCCGATGAATCCACCGTACTCGTAGATAAGCCACTGGATGAGCTCGAAGAGCCACTCGTACGTTATCCAGGGGGCGCCGAATGCGCTGTATGAAAAGATGTCGTTGCGCGGTATCTCCCCCAGGTTGGCTATTACCCAACCGGTGGTGAGGTGCCACCAGGCGTCGTATGCCGTGACCTTTGTGACGCCGACCGCGAAGAGCAGTCCCGCGAGCACTGCAGCGTACATCACGATCGAAGGCCGCCTTGCCGAGAAGAAACCCATCGCGACTCTATAACATACGTGATGGACAAATTCAAAATTCCATCGGTCAGATCGCTGTAAGAATGCAGAATTTTCAGTTCGTTGACCTGCCTTTTTTACCCTGATATACATCTGCAACTGGGGGGAGTCATGGCGCATGTCAGTTTTCAGGTCCTGGACAATATCGGACAGGAGCTTGTCGACGAGGGGCTCATAAGCGCGGATCAGCTCGCCGTGGCCCAGGAGAGCCAGCGAAACCTCGGCGGCGACCTCGGCCATATACTCATCAAGAAAGGGTTCGTCACCGAAGAGCAGGTGCTGGAGTTCCTGAGCCGGCGCCTCAACATCCCCCTTGTCTCGCTAAAGGATTATTCCATCGACCCTGACGTCACGAAGGTCGTCCCTGTGAGCCTCGCCAAGAAGTACCACTTCATGCCCCTCTTCAAGATCGAGGATACCCTGACCGTGGCCATGGCCGATCCGCTCGACGTCTTGGCGATCGACGAGCTGCGCAGCGCCCTCAAGTGCCGCATCCAGCCGGTGCTGGCTTCAGCGGCCGAGATCGACAGGCTGGTTGCCGAGAACTATCGCCTGACAGAGGAGGGCGAACACGAAGGGGAACAGATCGAGGTCGTGCAGTATGGCGCCGACATGGGCGAGGAGATGGCCGATCGACTTCGCGAGATAGCATCGGGAGCCAAGATCGTCGCCGAGGTCAACCGCATCATGCGCGGCGCGACCGGCGAGCGCGCGAGCGACGTGCACATCGAGCCGATGGCAAACTCAGTTAAGGTCCGCAACCGCATCGACGGCCTGCTCGAGGAGCGCATCATCCTTCCCAAGCAGATGCACCTGCCGATCATCACCCGCATCAAGATCATGGCTGCGATGGACATCGCGGAGCGCAGGCTTCCCCAGGACGGGCGCGTCCGACTAAAAGTACGCGGTCAGCTGGTGGACATGCGAATCTCCACTTATCCGACGATGCATGGCGAGAAGGCCGTGATCAGGCTGCTTACCAAGGAGCAGATCCTCGGCGTGGAGTCGCTGGGCTTAGAGGATGCGGAGAAGGCTGCATTCGAGAAGATCATCTCATTGCCGCACGGGATATTCCTCGTCAGCGGGCCCACCGGCTCAGGCAAGACCACCACGCTTTATGCGGCGCTTCAGCGCATCAACTCCCAGGATCGCAATATAGTTTCCATCGAGGATCCGATCGAAAACGAAATCCCGGGCGTGAACCAGGCGCAGGTCAACATCAAGGCCGGCCTTACGTTCGCATCCGCGTTGCGATCGATCCTGCGCCAGGATCCCGACGTGATAATGGTGGGCGAGGTGCGCGACGACGAAACTGCCGACATCGCTGTCCGCGCAGCGATCACAGGGCACCTGGTCTTTTCGACCATCCACACGAACACTGCCATGGGCGCGGTGACGAGGCTTATGGACCTGGGCGTGGAACCGTTCCTCCTGAGTTCCGCAATCATAGGCGTCATGTCGCAGAGGCTGGTGCGGCGCATATGCGAGCATTGCCGCAAGCCCGCCGAGGTCGATGAGGTTAAGCTCATGGCGCTGGGGATACCGCCGAAGACCGTGGTGCACCGGGGCCGCGGCTGCAAGAAATGCAGGATGAGCGGGTACTCCGGCCGCATGGGGCTTTTTGAGATCATCCCGATCGACAAAGACCTCAGGAAGATGATCGTCGCCGGAAAGACCGAGGATGAACTCACGGCCGAAGCGCGGGCTCGCGGAATACAGGACCTGCGACAGCAGGGGGCGAAGCATGTGATCAAGGGCGCCACCACCGTCGACGAGGTGCTGAGAGTCACGGAAGAGACTGACTGAGACGAGGATAACGATGCCTACATTTCATTATAAAGCTCGCGATCGTGAAGGCGTACTTGTCACCGGCGAGATCGAGGCGGTCTCTGCTGAGGAGCTGAAGGAGGGTCTCTTTGCAGAGGGCATGATACCGCTCGATGTGCACGAAGTCCGCCGCGGCACGTTCTCCATCACCGCCACCGATATCTTCGGCAGGGTCAAGCCCGAGGATATAATGATATTCACCCGGCAGTTCTACACGCTCTTTAAGGCCGGCGTGAGCATGGACACCATATTGGGAGCCATGGCGAAGCAGATGAAGGGGACGGTGCTTCGCAATGCCCTCGTGCGCATACGCGCCGATGTCGCGGCCGGGTCCACGCTGGCTCAGGCCTTCGGCAGGCATCCCAAGATCTTCAACGAGATGTACATAGCGATGCTCGCAGCCGGAGAGGAGGCGGGTATACTGGAAGAGGTGCTCAAGCATCTCTCGGAGCTGCTCGTCAAGGAGTACGAGATACACAAGAACATCAAGGGCGCCATTCTCTATCCGAAGATCGTCATTACAGTGCTCGTAGTCGCCATAACGTTTCTCATGATCTTCGTCATCCCCAGGTTCGTCGAATTCTACGGCAAATACGGGGCACAGCTGCCTTTGCCTACCCGCTTACTGATAGCGATAAGCATGTTCTTCCGAGACTACTGGTACATCGCCGCTGCCATCATATCGGTCGGCTACGTTATGTTCAGGCGCTTCAAGAAATCGCAGGTCGGCCGAATGAAGATAGACAAGCTTAAGCTCAAGCTGCCGGTATTCGGCGATCTCAACCTCAAGGTCGCTAACGCCAGGTTCGGGCACATCATGGCCGCCCTGTATCGCAGCGGTCTGCCGATGCCCCGGAGCCTCGAAGTGGTCTCCAACGTCATCGACAATGCGGCATTTGCCCAGGAGGTGCGCCTGATCCGCGACCAGATCCAGCGCGGCTCTTCGCTCTCCGAGGCGATCTCGCGGCAGACGTATTTTCCTCCGGTGATAATCGAGACCACGGCTGTCGGAGAAAGGGCTGGCGCCTTGGGAGACATGCTGGCGACCGTCGCCGAGCATTTCGACACAGAGGTGGATCACACGATAAAGAATCTCACTACGCTGCTAGAGCCTTTCCTCCTGGTCGCAATCTTCGGCATGGTCGCGCTGCTCGCCCTTGCCATTTTCCTCCCGATATGGAATCTTTCCACCGTGATCAGCGGTAGAGGTTGAGCGCAGCCTGGAGGCGAGATGGGTAAACGGAACAGGACTGGTTTCGAGATCCTCGTGGTAGTGGTCGTAGTAGCGTTGACGCTTGTCATGGGAGCCTCATTATACGCCGGCCGCGCCAAGGTCGAGAAGACGTCCCTGCTCCTCAGCGAACTCGGCATGTTGCGCAGTTCGCTTATGACTTACAGGCTCGTGAACCACAGAAACGCCCAGGATCTTTTCCAGCTGGCGAACGAGAAGTACGAGGCCGATGGGGCTGAAAAGCCTTACATAGAGCGCCTGCCGATGAACGACAAGGGCGCGGTCGTAGATCCGTTCGGCAATCCATATGCCTACGATCCAAACAGTGGCTGGGTTTCCAGCTCGACACCCGGCTTTGAACGATGGTGAATGACAGTGATCCTGTCGGGAGGTAATAGATGAAGAGAGAGAGCGTTAGGGCCGTCATCCTAACAATAATCCTGATCGTCACGGTGATAGTGGAGGCTTTCCTCTTGAAGATTGAGAGGTTGGACAGCAAACAGATGGTGATGCGCTATCAGCTGCAGGCAGTCCGCACATCTGTCAATTTGTTCAAGGCGATCGAGAGGAGGAACCCTGCGACGTTCAAGGAGCTTGCCACATCGACCTTCAGGTTTCCTGGAGAGAGCGAGAACAGGCACTTCCTTGAAGGCGTGCTAGTTACTCCGGCTGGCGAGGCGGTTGATCCTTTCGGTCATGCTTACGCCTATGATCCGGTCAGCGGATGGGTCAGGAGCAATAGCGCAGGCTACCTTGATTGGTAGGTGACATGATTCTTCGCAAAGAACTGCGGGCGAGCATCATACGCCATGATCCGTCGGAAGAAGCGATTCCCAGAGGCAGCATTTCAAGGAGATGATGGTCCGTCAGCAGATATGGCAGATCAGGAATGTCTTGCTGGCTTATCAGGCTAGGTTTAACACCTTGCCGCCCGATCTGGAGACCCTTGCACGTACGACATTTACGGAGCCGGTAACCGGGAAAACAATACCTTTTATAGAAGGTATAAAATTCAACAAAGCTGGTAGGGTCGTGGATTCTTTGGGTTATACTTATAAATACGATCCGGTTCGCGGTACGGTTGCCAGTACTGCACCTTGTTGTAACGCATGGTAATTATTAAAACTTTATTATTCTGAGCAATTTCTGGACAAAGTTTTCACAAAGAATTATAATTGCCTTATTAGATGACTTAAAATAATTGTATTAAAATAGAACAATCCAACAAGGAGGGGGTATGAATCGCAAAGGTTTCACGTTGATCGAGTTGGTCCTGGTGATCGCGATATTGGGCATCCTGGCTATTTCCGCTTTGCCGCAGTTCATCAATATTTCGGACAAGGCAAAGGAAGCCGCCCGTGACGGCGTGGTCGGCGCCGTGCGCTCGGGCGTTGCGCTCGCCCGCGCCCAGAACATGGTAAACGGCGGAAGCGGTGCTGCGCCGGCTACGCTGGACTCCGACACGGTAGGCGGCGGGTGCGCGACCTGTTTCAGCTCCGTGCTTACGAACGCGGTAGGCGGTGCGAACTCTGGATGGAACCACCCTACGGCGAGCAACTATCTGCATGCGCCTACCGGTTCCACTTTTGTGTACAACGCGGCCAACGGCACATTCCAGTGATGAGTTAGCTGCTTATCGTGGACTGCTGAAGTCAGCGAGGCTTTGGGGAGAGGGGAATCGTAGGCATATGCCTTCGATTCCCCTCTCTATTTGACAGGATGTGCTAAATGACAGGACGCGTGCACAAATCTTCGTCATCTGTTGTGAGCCGGAGCTGCGCCGGGATGACGCTGTTCGAGATCGTCCTGGTCCTCCTGATCGTGGCGGCGCTCTCTGTTTATGCAGCGATCAATATCTTCGGCGCCGCGACCACATTCAAGCTCAACTCCGCAGCAGCGAAGATTATCGCGGACATCACTTTTACACAGCACTCGGCGCGTACCCACAATTCCTGGTACGGCATCCGCTTTCAGGCAGATCCGACCAATCAGTACAGCGTCTATGAGACAGACGGCATTACGGATACGAATCTGGCCGACCCGGTAAATCCGTCCCAGCAAATGGTGGTCGATGTGGCGACCCAGTTCAAGGGCGTGGTAATCAGCGCAGTGAACATCGCTGGCGGCGACAAGGTGGAATTCAATCCGCGGGGAGTACCTTATGACGACTTTTTCGGCGCCCCGCTCGCAGCCTCCGGGACCGTTACAATCTCGGTTGATGGAAGTCAGAAGGTTATCCAGATAATGAAGAACACGGGAAGGGTCGGGGTACAATGAGGATGCGGCGCTCAAAAAATGGCTTTTCGCTCATCGAAGCGATACTCGCCACGGTACTGCTG
>Ga0265292_1002905_pt1 | contig 11179 bp, 8 predicted proteins | sample Munlanlewell296A_FD_189080 | JGI IMG/M metagenome (GOLD analysis project Ga0265292, IMG submission 189080) | Leachate microbial communities from a municipal landfill in Southern Ontario, Canada - Leachate well 296A | ecosystem: Engineered > Solid waste > Landfill > Unclassified | place: Canada... | reverse complement strand
AATTGTCGTCGATGTAATTCCGCATCTGGGATACCTGCACCGCTGTTTTGAAAAGCATTGTGAGCACATGACGAGCTATCAACAAGTTATTCCCTACGTTGATCGTATGGACTATGTCGCTGCGATGACCAACGAGATGGCGTATGTTGTAGCGGCAGAGAAATTGCTGAAGATCGAAGTTCCGGAACGGGTTCACTATATCCGTATTATCATGTCCGAACTGCAGAGAATTGCTTCACATCTGATTGCCATTGGAACATTTGGCATCGATATGGGTGCGTTCACGCCGTTTCTTTATTACTTCCGTGACCGGGAAAAAATTCTTGAGTTGTTCGAAATGACCTGCGGTGCCCGATTGCTGTATAATTACATTTGGATCGGCGGATTATCGCACGATATTCCACCGCAATTTGTTGAAAAGACCAAAGAATTTTGCACTGATTTCAAAAAGACTCTGCAAGAAGTGAATGATCTTCTGAACTACAACGAGATATTCATTAAACGTACGGCGAATGTCGGCATTTTACCGAAAGATCTGGCGATCAATTATGCCTGCAGTGGACCGATGCTTCGCGGATCAGGTGTAAACTGGGATCTGCGCCGAGACGATCCGTATACGCTCTATAATAAGTTCGAATGGGATGTGATTGTGGGGAAAGGGGAGATGGGAACGGTCGGTGATGTATGGGATCGGAATATTGTCCGCCAGCGCGAAATGTGGGAAAGTCTCCGCATTATTGAACAGGCAATTGCCAACATTCCGGAAGGGGATGTGCAAAAAGCAATTCCGAAACGTATTCGTCCGGTGGCGGGAGATGCTTATGGCCGCATTGAGGGACCGAGGGGCGAATTGGGATTTTATATTGTTGCGGAAGAAAGTGTGACCCCGTATCGCATTAAAGCGCGTGCGCCGGCATTTGTGAATCTGAGCGTGATCAACGAGATTTCGAAAGGTGCCATGCTCGCCGATCTTGTGGCGATCATCGGTAGTATTGATATCGTGTTAGGTGAAGTAGACAGATAAATGCAATAGTCGCCCTGAGTAAGTGTGGCATATCTTGGCCGACACGTCGAAGGGTGAATCAACCATAAGCGAATGCTCTCAATGGAAACATTACAAACTATCTTACGTGAACCGATCATAACGACAGTCTTGCTTGCACTGATCCCGCTGGTATTCCTCCTGATCTATGCGCTCGTAACGTTGTATGGTGAAATGAAAATGGCAGCACATATCCAGAACCGGCTGGCGTATATGGAAAACGGCTGGCACGGCACACTGCAGCCGATCGCAGATATGTTGAAACTTCTGCAGAAGGAAGATATCATTCCAACTGCGGCGGACAAATTTTTATTCATCCTTGCTCCGTACCTGGTCTTCATGGGGACGTACGCATCGTTTGCCGTCGTTCCGTTCAGCAGCGTATTTATCGGCAGTAATATCGACCTCGGCATCTTCTATCTTGTTGCCGCGTCGTCGCTGGTGGTGGTTGGTCTACTAATGTCCGGTTGGGCATCCAACAACAAATGGTCCCTTTTCGGTGCGCTTCGATCAGCAGCGCAGATCGTCAGTTATGAGATTCCCGGCGTGCTCGCGATCCTCGGTGTGGTGATGGTGCTAGGCACAATGAACATGCAGACAATGACGCAATTGCAGGACGGCGGTATTCACAACTGGCTAATTCTAGGCGGCAACTTTCCGCTGGGACAAAAACTTGCGCTGCTGCCGTTTATGTTTCTACTCTTCGTGATCTATCTGTTATCGTCGATGGCGGAAGTGAACCGGACGCCGTTCGATCTTCCGGAAGCGGAATCGGAACTGGTGCAGGGATACAATACGGAATATAGCGGAATGAAATTCGCGATCTTTTATCTTGCGGAATATGCGAACTTGTTCCTGGTGTCGGCAGTCGTCGTGGTGATGTTCTTCGGCGGGTGGACAAGCCCGTTCGGTGAGTTTATGAGCGGTCCGGTTTGGGGCAGCTTCTGGTTTGTTTTGAAAGGGATGTTCTTTGTATTTCTCAATATCTGGCTTCGTTGGACTCTTCCCCGGCTGCGCGTTGATCAATTGATGTATGTTTCCTGGAAGGTGTTAACTCCGTTCGCATTGTTCTGCATTATTGCGATCGGTTATATCATGGTGATGTAATACAGTACGTTTATTTTAGAAGAGTGATATGACAGCATTTACTACATATTTTAATGATATCTACCGGGCGGTCAGTTCGGCGATGATCGGGATGAAAATCACGATCAAACAGATGGTCTCGCCGACGGTCACGCTGCAATATCCGCACGTGAAAAAGCAGATGCCGGACCGTGTTCGTAACAGGTTATATATGAATTTTGATGATTGCATCGGATGCGAATTGTGCGCAAAAGCGTGTCCGGTGGATTGCATCGATATTGAAGTGATGAAAGCGCCACCGACCGAAAGTCTTGGCGAAACATCGACAGGACAGAAAAAGAGAATCTACGTCACGAAATTCGATATCGATATCGCAAAATGCTGTTACTGTGGACTCTGTGTTTTTCCCTGTCCGACAGAATGCTTGAAAATGACCGATGTGTACGAATTTTCCGAATATGACCGGACTAATTTGATTTATAATTTTGGCACAATGTCGCCGGTTGAAATTGAAACGGCAAAATTGAAAGTGAAACAATACGACGAAGAACAGACGGCCAAAAAAGCCGCTGCCGCTGCACAAGCCGCCGCTGCAAAAGCTGCCGCTGCTGCTGCACCTGTTCCGGCTGCCGCTCCCACAGCACCAACACCAGTGGCGCCACCTGCTGCTCAAACCGCTCCGGCGCAACCAGCCAATCAGGAACCTCCAACAACTCAGCTATAATATTGTGATGACTATGTATGAAATAATCTTTTACTTCTTTGCGTTTGTCACTGTTGCTTCTGCGGCTGTGGTTGTATTCTCGCGCAATATTATCTATTCAGCGTTCGCTCTTCTGTTTACGTTCTTCGGTGTAGCGGGATTGTATGTGCTGTTGAATGCTGATTTCCTGGCGATCACCCAATTGATGGTGTATGTCGGCGGCATCTTAGTGCTGCTGTTGTTCGGTGTGATGCTGACAACGAACACCGTCAGCGTGGATATTAAATCCGGTTCGCTCAACGTGTTTCCGGCAGTTACCGTCGTCGCAGCTATTGTCGGATTACTGACAGGAGTGTTTTGGACAAGCGAATGGTTCATGAGTTCTACGATGGGTGAGCTAACGTCACAAACGACATCGAAAGAGATCGGTAATGCACTGATTACGACGCATGTGCTTCCATTTGAAATTGCTTCAGTGATTTTGTTGGTAGCGATTGTTGGTGCGGCGATGATGGCACGGCGGGAACGGGTTAAGTAGAATGCTGATGATGTTGCCGCAGTTATGGTTCGACGAGGTAAAAAATAAAAACGGCCACCCTGAGCAAGTGGACGTTTCTGTGAGCGCGTCGAAGGATGATCCAGAATGATTTGGATGATATTAGCCTTACTCACCATGACCGATAATTATTTTTGGTTTTGATAATTTGGATTTCATTATGACTATTACACTTACACATTTTTTACTCATCAGTGCAATCTTGTTTTCACTGGGCATGTATGCTGTGCTGACTCGGCGCAATGCAATCATGGTTCTGATGGGCGTCGAACTCATCCTGAATTCCGCCAATATTAATTTCCTTGCCTTCTCTCGGTTTGGCGATATGAACATTGAAGGGCAGATGGCGGCAATCTTTGTTATCATCCTGGCGGCGGCAGAAGCGGCCATTGCTTTGGCGATCGTACTGAACATTTACAAACGCTTTCATACCGTCAATGTTGACGAAATTTCATTCTTAAAAGACTAATGATACCCGAACTCAACATCGCACTTGCGATTCTTTTTCTCCCTCTGGTCAGTTTTCTACTTCTGATCTTTTTCGGCAAACGGTTCTTGAACCGAAGTGGCCACATCGCCACAACGTTTCTCGGCATCGACCTGATTCTTGCATTCTTTTTATTCTTCTCCAAACTTGCTACCGAAGCAGTATGGGATATTACCGTAACGTGGATCGATTTCCATACGATGGTCAATAACATACCATTGAAGCTTGATATCGGCATTATGGTGGACAATCTCACGACGGTGATGCTGGTAGTGGTGACGTTAATCAGCTTTCTTGTGCATGTGTTCTCTCTTGCATACATGAAAGATGATGTCCGCTACTCACGCTACTACGCAAATCTTGGTATTTTTACGTTCTCGATGCTTGGCATTGTTGTGACGAACAATTACCTGTTAATGTATGTGTTTTGGGAATTGGTCGGGCTGAGTTCATATCTTCTGATCGGACATTGGTATGAAAAGAAATCTGCTTCCGACGCGGCAAAAAAGGCGTTTATTGTCAATCGTGTCGGCGATCTGGGATTCTTTATCGGTATTATGATTGTCTGGATGCAGTATTCAACACTGACTTTTCATGGTATCTTCACAGCGATCGGCAGCGGCGTACTTCCGTATGATTCCAACGCTTGGTTAACTGCTGCGGGATTGTTAATCTTTTGCGGTGCAATCGGTAAATCGGCGCAATTTCCGTTACATGTGTGGCTCCCCGATGCGATGGAAGGTCCGACACCGGTCAGCGCATTGATTCATGCGGCGACGATGGTGGCGGCCGGTGTGTATCTTGTCGCACGCACCTTCCCGATGTTGACGGCGGATGCATTGATGGTGATTGCATACTTTGGAGCGGTGACATCATTTATTGCGGCAACAATTGCCATCGTACAAAATGATATTAAAAAAATTCTTGCATATTCGACGGTCAGTCAATTGGGTTATATGGTGATGGGACTTGGCGTGGGTGCGTTTTCGGCCGGTGTGATGCATCTGGTAACGCACGCGGCATTCAAAGCAGGATTATTTCTTGCGTCCGGATCAGTTATCTACGCGATGCATCGTGCACTGCATCATCTGAACGATCATCATACCGATGCACAGGATGTGCGTTCCATGGGCGGATTAAAGTCGAAGATGCCTGTTACTTTTTGGACGATGACGATGTTTACACTTGCAATTTCCGGAGTGCCGTTAACATCCGGCTTTTTAAGCAAAGACGAAATTCTTGCAGGTACGCTTGCTTATTCACATTTTACCGGTCACTCACTCATCCCGATCGTCGGATTTCTTGTGGCGGGTTTGACGGCGTTTTATATGTTCCGCATGTTAATCCTGACATTTATGGGTGAACATAAGGATGCGCACCGTTTTGAACATATTCATGAGTCTCCGAAAGCAATCATCATCCCGCTGATGGTGCTTGCAACATTTTCATTCTTCGCATTTTTCTCATTAAACCCTATTTCTGCAAGTCAAGGATGGTTCTTTGAAAAAATATCCTACCCTGCGGTTGTTGTGCCTGAGAAACTTGCAGCTACACCGACTGAAGAATTCGTCGAAGAAATCCATCATCAGCACACGATGGCAATGGCATTGTCGGTCGGTGTCTCCGGACTTGGTATTCTAATTGCATTCATCACCTATTTCTGGAAGAAGATTTCCGCCGATGCATTTGAACGGATGCTGAAACCATTGCACACGTTCCTTTACAGAAAATGGTTCTTCGATGAGTTGTATGACGCAACTGTAGTGGCGGGAACGGTAGGTTTAGCACGGCTGTTAGCTTGGTTCGATAACACAATTATTGACGGTATCGTCAATGGTGCGGCATGGCTTACCAAAATCGTTTCCGTTATCAGCGGGAAGTTTGATACGTTGGTGGTGGATGGGATGGTAAATTTCACGGCATTCTTTACTGGAATGATGGGGCAAACCGTACAAAAAGTGCAAACAGGAAAAGTCCAGACATATATGATCTTTGCAATTATAGGGTTTATGGTGCTGTTGGCGCTCTACATTTAGTTCGAACATTATTTAGTGATCATTTATTTTACAATTAGATAACTCTTATGGAACTCAACATACTTAACATTGGCGTCCTCACTTGGCTGACGTTTCTTCCTATCATCGGAATGGTCGTTGTCCTTCTGCTTCCGAAAGAACAAAAAACCGCGATTCGCTGGACATCGCTGGTCTTTACACTGTTGCAAGTGGTTCTTGCGTGTATGGTATTTGCAAAATTCGACCGGTCGCTAGCGGGTGTAAATTCTGCAGAGACGATGCAATTCAAAGAACTCTTCAGTTGGATTAATGTGATCAGCACAGGTTGGTTTGGGTCGATTAAAATCGATTACTTTCTGGGTATCGATGGTATCAGCATGCCGATGGTGTTCCTGACCGCGTTGATTTCCTGCATCGCCGTAATTTCTTCCTGGTCGATCGAAAAATCGATTAAGGGATATTTTGCACTGCTTCTGTTACTGGACACCGGTATGATGGGAGTCTTTGTTTCTTTGGATTTCTTCCTATTCTATGTTTTCTGGGAAGTAATGCTGTTGCCAATGTACTTCCTGATTGGTGTCTGGGGCGGTCCACGTCGGGAATATGCAGCAATTAAATTTTTTCTTTATACGTTGCTAGGGTCGGTGCTGTTGTTATTGGCAATGCTTGCTCTCTATTTCAGCGTGTCGGTGATCGATCCTGCAACAGGGGAAAAGATTCATACCTTTAACATGTTGGCAATGATGAATCCAGCAAACTACGACGCCGGATCGATTCTCTCTGGTGTTTCAACGACATGGCGATATCTCGCATATATTGCAATCTTTATCGGATTTGCGATTAAGGTTCCTATTTTTCCGTTCCACACATGGCTTCCTGATGCGCATGTGGAAGCACCGACCGCCATCAGTGTTATTCTTGCCGGCGTTTTGCTGAAAATGGGAACGTATGGTTTGATGCGCATCGGCTTCCCGATTTTCCCGGATGCGGCGATGCATTATCTTTATCCACTGGCATTTCTTGGATTCGTCAACATCATTTACGGTGCGTTGTGTGCAATGGCGCAGAAGGATTTCAAAAAACTGATCGCTTATTCATCCGTAAGCCACATGGGAATAGTTATTCTGGGAATGGCGGCGATGAACACGCAGGGAATGGTGGGAGGAATGCTGCAGATGTTTAATCACGGCACGATCACCGCTATGCTCTTCTTGATTGTTGGCGTAATTTACGATCGGGCGCACACACGTGGACTCGATGATTTTGGCGGTCTGATGAACAAAATGCCGAAATACTCGGGAGTGATGATGATTGCCTTCTTTGCAGCGATCGGTTTGCCAGGACTGAGCGGATTTATCTCCGAAGCGTTTTCGTTCCTCGGTGCTTTCCAGACATTCCGCTGGTTAACAATTGCATCGGCATTTGGTATCGTCCTGACGGCAGGCTATATGCTCTGGACGCTGCAGCGAGTTTTCTTGGGCACGCTGCCGGAAAAATGGAACGACCTCACGGACATTAACGGCCGCGAATTAGCTATGCTTATTCCATTAGCAATCATCACTATTGTACTTGGCATATTCCCGAACTTAATGTTGGATGTCATGAATGTTTCTGCGAATACTCTGGTGGATCTTGTGAAGGGAAGTGCTGGAGTAGTCACCGGAAATTGAGCTTTTGGATTTGATGTGTAACAAATATATCACGCTATTCATACTGAAGTACGTCGCCGTATTGTTTGGCGGGACGCACTGAAGAATGGACCGTGCGTACGGCATCCTTCGATTCTCCACTTCGCGGGTTCGTTCAGGATTAACTCAGGATGACCGACTTCTGAAATACATATAAACTCTCATACGCCATGTTAGAAACTATTGTAAATAATCTCTCGAATATCATGCCGGAAGTGATCGTGACAGTGACCCTTTGTGTTGTTCTGATCGTTCATCTTATCGACCGGAAGAACATGCAGATCATGACGCTTCTCTCCATTGCCGGACTGTTCGCCGCATTTTATGTCCTTACCGAATCTATCGGAACGAACAATTCAACGTTCAGTGGAATGTTGAGTGTTGACCCGTTCGCTATCTTCTTTAAGATCGTTATCGTTTTTGCAACCATTGTGGTGGTGATGATGTCGCGATTTTCGGATGAGATCAATGCGGAGTACCGGACAATCGGCGAATATTATTTCCTTCTGCTTTCCATGTGTCTCGGAATGATGTTTATGGTAGGATCATCGAATCTGCTGATGATGTATCTCACGTTGGAAATGAGTTCACTTTCATCGTATGTAGCATCCGGATTTACACGCAAAGCAAAAGATTCCTCTGAAGCTTCGTTGAAATATCTGTTGTATGGTGCCTTTTCGTCCGGTGTGATGCTCTACGGTATTTCAATTATCTATGGTTTGACCGGAACATTGGACCTTGTCGGCATCAACCATGTGCTGATGCAGGGAAGTTCGAGTCACCTTGCTTTAATTACAGCATCCATTTTTATTCTCGTTGGTTTCGGATACAAGATATCGGCAGTGCCGTTTCACTATTGGACTCCCGATGTGTATGAAGGGGCTCCCACAACGATTACGGCGTTCCTTTCCGTCGCTTCGAAAGCGGCCGGTTTCGCAATGATGATGCGAGCATTCAAAGTTATGTTTATCGATTCGTCTGTGTTGGATCTTCCGGCAGGAGCATGGACACTGATCAGCGGTGTGCAAATTCAGAATGCACTGATGATTCTTTCCGTCCTTACGATGACTCTCGGCAATCTTGTGGCGTTATGGCAGGATAATGTGAAGCGTATGCTGGCCTATTCCAGCATAGCCCAGGCCGGATATATGCTGCTCGGTCTTGTTGTGTTGAGCAATGACGGGTTTTCGGCAGTGATGATTTATTTTGTTGTCTATCTATTTATGAATCTTGGTGCATTTTATGTCGTGATGTTGCTCGCAAATAAAACTGGTAGTGAACATATCGATAACTATCGGGGAATAGGGAAACGTGCTCCGCTTCTTTCGGTAGCTCTGGCGGTGTTCCTAATCTCGTTGACTGGACTTCCGCCTACAGCGGGTTTTATCGGGAAATGGATGATTTTCCTATCGTTAATCAACGCAAAAATGATCGGTATTGCTGTGGTGGGTGTACTGAACAGTGTGGTCTCTCTTTACTATTATATCCGGATCATCCGCAATATGTTTTTGCGTGACGATCAAACCGAAACGACAGAGCCGATCCGATTCCCGCTTGCACAACAGATACTGCTGATGTCGTTATTAATCCCGACACTATATTTCGGACTTTTCTTCAATCAACTGATTGAGTTTGCACAACTGTCGGTGCAGATGTTCGGAATGAAATAAAAGAAAGAATAAGCTACTGTAAAATAAAAAATCCCGCATTGCGGGATTTTTTATTTAAACGCGTTCCTCGTCGCCCCCAAACGAATTACCATCAAATGCATTCCTCTCATCTTGTCTTTACGTGATAGCATCCTGCTCACTATAGTAGTACATTAAAGAAAATCTTACATTCTGTTGGTTGTGTGAAGGAGAACCGAATAATAAATTGGCTTTAGAGTTATTGAGACTCGGATGATTCGAACAACCATATTTACTATGAATTTTGAAACTGTACAGAGAAAATACTCATCTATACGGTGCAATGAATATGCAAACGATCAAATACGGATCCTTTGAAAGTCAGGAAGCGGACATATATTTATCCGAATCACTCTGTCTGCCAGTGGTTTGTTTGCTCCACGGTGGATTCTGGCGCATGCCGTACGGTCGTGAAGAAATGACGTCAATAGCTCAGGATTTAGTTCGGCGTGGTTTTGCAGTCTGGAATTTAGAATATCGCCGGGTGGGCGCATCGGGAGGAGGTTGGCCGGGAACTTTAGAGGATGTTGTTGCTGGTATTAATTACCTTACTGTTTTGGCGGCAGAAGGATTGAATCTCGATCTCACTCGCGTTACTTTAATTGGTCATTCCGCCGGAGGACATCTTGCGCTTTTGGCTGCAGCGAATGGTAACAAATCAAAAAATACTGTTAATTCAATACGGTTGAAACCAATTGCTGCCGTGGGACTTGCACCTGTTGTTGATCTCGAAAGAACATTTGCATTTGGTTCCGGAAAAAATGCTGTTGATGAATTTATGGGAGGAACGCCCCAGCAATACCCAGGTCGATATTTTGCTGCATCGCCAATTGCTCAAGTCCCGCTCGGTGTACAACAACTGATTATGCATGGTTCAAAGGATGAAGTGCTGCCAATCGAGCTTTCAAGAAATTATTCAAAGACAGCGATAACGGCAGGGGATATGGTAGATTTTATAGAACTACCAGGTGCGAGTCACATGGACTTCTTGGATCCCGAAAGCATGGCGCATTCGGCGCTGTGTCGTTGGCTCAGTGTCCACTCTCAATCAAAAGGAGGAATGGAAAAATAAAATAGGCGGCCCAAAAAGCTTGTAAATAAAATAACGTGTGTAAAGTTTCGATCTCACGAAATAATGCGTTATTTTTTCTTTTTCTTCTTTTCCACTCGATCTACAATTAACCGGATCCCTTCCAATACCAGCGCCGGTTCATGCTTGTTAATCACTTTTGACTGTTTCTTCATCGTCTCTGAAAACCCACCGGTGGCGATCACGATTGGATAATCATCCAATTCCTTTGAGATGCGGCGAATCATTGTCTCCATGGAATCAAGCGCGCCGTAGAGAATTCCCGCTTGCATGCTTTCGACGGTGTTCTTTCCAATTACTCGTTCCGGGAATTTCAAATCGATCTTCGGTAGCTTTGCTGCGCGGCGGTGCAATTCACCGGCAGTGGTTTCAATTCCCGCAGTGATAACGCCGCCGAGGTATTCGCCGTTTTTTGACACAACATCAAACGTTGTCGCAGTTCCAAAATCGACAATAACAATCGGTCCTTTATATTTCGCAAAACCGGCCACCGCGTTACAGAGCCGATCTGCACCGACTGCCCGCGGATCGTCATACATCACTTTCATGCCAAGATCCAGATCGGATGAGACAACAATCGGTTCGAGTGCGAAATACTTTTGGGACATTTTCACGCAGACATCGGTCAGGTTTGGAACGACCGAAGCGATGCCGATGGATGTGATTTTTTTCAGCGGAACTTTTGCGCCTTCACAGAATTGTTTCACCAGTGCGCCGAATTCATCCTCGGTCCGGGTGACATAACTGGTCACACGCCAATCTCCGAGGAGCTTGCTACCGTTGTAGATGCCGATGACAGTATGAGTGTTGCCGATGTCTATGGC
>Ga0265292_1002904_pt1 | contig 11182 bp, 15 predicted proteins | sample Munlanlewell296A_FD_189080 | JGI IMG/M metagenome (GOLD analysis project Ga0265292, IMG submission 189080) | Leachate microbial communities from a municipal landfill in Southern Ontario, Canada - Leachate well 296A | ecosystem: Engineered > Solid waste > Landfill > Unclassified | place: Canada... | reverse complement strand
AGCTTTGGACCTGAGTTGCAAAAAATACAGGAGCCTGTTCATGGAATGCCTGGATATAGGGAGATTAGCTAGTTAAAAATTTACCGGAGTATTGTTAAATGGGAGATAGCATTAAACCAGTTGGTCAGATCAATATTTTTTAGGTTATTGTTTTCCGCCTTTTTAAAATCCGGATGTAGTAAGCGAACAATTTTTAGAAGCTCTTTGTTATTTGCACCTTGTTTGAATTTTCCAACGGTTTTGTTCCAGTCAACTCTACTTCTATTCCATATACAATTAACTTCCCCAACAATTTTAAAAGCAAGCTCTTGATTGTTCTGAAAGTATAAAATAAGAATTTCTTTCAAAAAGGACTCAATTGCCTCGTATGATAGAGCAACAAGCGTTGCCGATATAGAGTTAATTAATTGGAGATTTTTTTCCTGGTAGTTTTTGTTCGTTACTATATAACCATCAGTTGGCAAAGGGAAGTTAATTTCCCAACCATCATCTGTCTCACCAGTTAAGTCACTTATAACTAATCTACTTCCTTTAATCAGATGTTCTGATTCTTCATGGATTTCTTCAATTAATCGTTGATTGAATTTTTGAACATCGTGATTTAAATGAAAAACATAACCTTTATAATATTCAATTTTATTGAAGAGATTAAGTATGCTGTTCAATAAGTAATTGTCCATTTTTAAAGTTTTTAATGAAGCCTAACGTTCGAAACTTTTTGCAATTGCCAATTTGCGGGCGTTGTTCTGTCGAACCGTTACTAGTTTGTGAGGCGAACCTCCGCTCGCACACCACTGAAACCGCAATTGACATATAATTTTTGTTAGCGTTTCGCTTTTTATTCATATATAGCTTCAATTTCTTTTATTAAATCATGTTTCCAATTGTCTTTAAGTGATATGTATATCAAACCACTATAATCAGAAGGTAGTTCAATTCCTGGTTCATTTAAAACTATTACTTTATCTCGTCCTAAGCTTCCAAAAAAGTAACCAGTCTCTAAAACCACATTTTGTCTTGCTCTCGGTTTTAAATCTTTATCAGCTATAGCCTTACCTTCATCATCATGAGTCCATAATGCAATTGCAAAATCCACAATTGAGTTTGCTTCAAATTTCTCAATAATAGTTTTCCCTTTATTGCTTTCTTCATGCAATATTGTAACATGTATACCTAATTCTTTTTCTAAAAATCTTGCAACTTCAAATTTAAGAGACTCATTATGTCCATGAATCAGAAAGCATTTGTTTGTTTTCATTCTTTTCTTTTTTGGAACTATATCCATTTTCTTTTGACCATTTTTAATTTTCTCGACAAGCAATTGGAAAATAGGATATTGTCTAGTGAAATTGTCATTCAATACATAACCGTTCCCACTTGTTTCATAATCAATAAAGTCTTTCAATAGTTTATCAGATTCATCAAAATATTCCATGAACAGATCTTTGGCTTCAGCGAACCACTTTAAATACAAGTCTATATACGTATAGCTATTTACGTTAGAAGTTCGAAAGCCCTTTCGTCTTTCACTGTTATACTCAATTGCTAATCTTTCAAGTTCTAATAATTTATCCATGTGAATCTGGCTTTAAAATGAACGCTACCTTTGTACACACATATTACGTATACCCGCAATTCATCTATACTGCGTATAGCGCGCCAAATTGGATGGCTATGCGCAACTATGATGTTAGTTTTTACTTTCATAATGGTAAAGGTATATCATTTCCCAATATCCAGGTCATCAAAAGGACTGATTATCAGGGATAGCTTCTACTGGGAGACATGCGCATATATTTCAGTGGTTTTTAAGCTTTTGTGGCCGAGCAGTTCCTGAATATATCGCAGATCTGTTCCTTTCTCTAATAGGTGTGTGGCAAAACTATGACGCAGAGTATGAACCGAGGCAGGTTTCCGGATGCCAGCCTTTTCTTTGGCTCTGCGAAATGCCGCCTGAATGCTAGTGACACTGTATTGTTCACCCGCCTAACCACCGAAGAGATAATGTTTAGGCCTATACTGGCGATAGTCTTCCAGCAATTCCAGATCACCATTAGACAATAAGGTCATCCGGTCCTTCTTACCTTTTCCCTGATCACTCCGCATCTGCATCCGGTTAGAACCGGTATCGGGTATTTTCAGGTTTATGGCTTCATTGATTCGTATCCCTCCTTGGTAAATAAAGGGGAAAAGTAGTGCCGTACATTGACTTAAAACGAATATTGAGAACTTCAACTAATCATGACTATCAGGATGCAGCTTTTAATGATTTAACCACATCTGTTAATATGACCAATAGAGCCAGGCAACCAAGAATAGCGGGAAATATAAAAACGTTTTCATAATTCACACCTTCGAACCAGCGACCAAAGACCGGTGTGCCAAGCCAAGCACCAATCCATCCAAAGATTACTTTAGAAAAAAATGAAACAAGACCCGGTCTGACATAGAACTTTAACAGGTAATGCAGAACTACTGAGATCACAACACTGATACCCAACAGGATTATGAAACTGACAAAGTTCATTCCAATCATATTGTATCCTCCATTTGATAATTAAAAAATTGATATTGATTACAGCACTACTTTTTTACTTCTTTTTAAACAAACCTGGTATTACAACTTGCTGAAACCGAGCTTTAATAGTATGGGTACGATTATTTGCGCCTGGAACGGAACTCGTACAAGATGAAAAAACCAAGCAATTCGTTGTCTTGATCGGTATTGATTGAGTTCAATTGGATTAACCTCAAGGCTTCCAGTAGTTTGTATTTTAGGAATTATGTTCATGCCCTCTAAGGTAAGTGTTTTAAACATGCGATATCCTCTTGTTTTTTACCAAAGCAAAAGCCCCCTTCTCATCGGGGGCTTCCGCAAAATACAAAACCTATGAAAAAGAAACCTACGCTTTTCGTTTTACGAGTTTCCTTGCCGGGGTAAGGGGTTCCACAGTTTTAGAGGGGAGTTTGGCAAGAGGGGGAACAGGATAAAGGACTTCCAAGCCCAGGGGTGTAATCTTAAGGTACGGGAAGTCATCCTCAAACAGGGCCTGTACTTTTTCCACCGGCAGGTTGGGATCGGCAAAATCCAAAGTCCCAAACCGGGGCGTAACGATACGCCCAGGCTGAACTTTTATGAGGGTGAAATAATCTTTCCAGGTCATACTGATCCTAAGGCTTCAGTCAGTGGGATATTGCCGGTATACACATAAATGTTGGCGGCGCGGAAAGCGAAGGTCATCCCGAAACCGCGCCTTCCATCCGTGGTTGAACCGGTACCGGATCCGTCGCTGGCAGAGAATTTGGCTGACCGGATCTCGCAACCCAGCAAGTAATTCTGACCGGCGCTATCCATTGCAATAAAGACCAGGTCTTCATTTTTCGTAGCGTTCATGAAACCCAGGAGTTTCTTATGAAGGCCCGGTGCGAAAACATGCAACAGGAGTTCGTACCCCTTGCCGGCTTCTTCTCCGATTACGTTGATGTCGAGTTTAGCTGCATCCTCGGTGGTATACAGCTCGAACATCCGCTTGCCGGGTTTCATCACGATATCACCTGCCTGGGCGCCGGCAAGCTCCAATGAAGCGGGTCCGGAAGGGTCTGTCGGCCAGGTGAGAACATCGTACCAGAGGCCGAAGTATATCCGCTGGGCCAATCCGCCGAGGTTTTTTCCATCGGTGAGCAATTTTCCTATATCTGCAAAATCCATGTTTTTAAAGATTTGAGCGTGAATATTTCAGATTAAACTGAACCGCTGCCGGTTTTCGGGAGGTTGGTCCATACCGCAGCATTCATCCCGAATCCGAGACCTTCCCACCAGTCAGTTAAAATACTGACAGTACGTTTGGATTCCTGAATGTCAAACTTGGTCATGTTGGCCGACTTCTTGGTCAGGTGAAGCAAGTTTGCTTTCGGGGTGGCGAAAATAACATTGGAGTTATTCAGGGAAGGAAGAGCTTTGACTTTCTGGACGGTGAAGTCGATTCCGTTATCGATTTCCTTGTCGGAGAATTTCGTGTAGAACCCGCTTACGCGTTTATCCCGGAGGTAATGCTTGTACCAGGTTTGGCTCATGCAAACGTCCATGGCTTCATTCTGGTAGATTTCGGAAATGCCATCGATGAAGGCTTCCACCTGGTCGAAAATGGAATCCTTGTCCAAAGGCCCGATATTGACCGAATTGATCGTCGAGGCATCTACTCCTACTTGGAGCAGTTTGATCAAACCATCCATGCAGGAGACGACCGGACCGGCTACCCCGGGGGTGGGTGCCTGATAGACTCCATGTCCGTATACGAACATTTCCATGTCGTTCTGAATGGAAGGGATCAGGTTATTTTCGATCAGGTACCGGACCAATGGATAATCCTTTTTGGTCAGACTATTGGAATCAAGAAATCCGAGCCAGCTGGCGGTAATGAAATCCGGCTGAATATCCTGGTCCACTTTGAACTGGAAGAGGCGAAGCTCGTTCGGGGTAAAGGCAGCCGAGTTGATCGGGGTCCATCCTTGCTGGAAAGGCTGAACGATACGGGTCATGTTGATCTGGGACAAACGATAAATGGTATCGTCTGTTTTCAGGGGGGTGCAGATCTTAGGGGTTTCAATCCCTTGAGTAAGTAACCGCTTGATGCGGCTGACGTTTTGGCCTGCCTGTTCGTAGTAGGCCCCAAACGCAATAATTAATTCGCTGATGTCCATGATGAAATGCTGTTTTGGTGGTGAATACGGTTAATTGTCTTCCTGCATGTGCGGAAGAGAGTTGAGGAGTTTGATGTTATCGGTCAGGGTGTCGGTGATCGGGTCAACGGCGGTTACCACCCCTACAGGTGCTACGGCAGGCTTTGCGGCCATGAAATCGCGGATTGCCTGGATCTTGGTCTCGATGGTGGTGGCGGTGGCAATGGTAGCGTCAATGGCATCCAGGGAGGCGACAATATTAGACCGGTCCGTAACGGCTGCATCGCGGTTTGCGATTGCAGCATCGCGCTCGGTAACAATCTGCTGATTGGCTTCCAGCGCTTCGTTAATGGCGGTGGCCTGGGCTTCATTGAGGTAGATCCCTTCAGCGGTTGCCTCAAGTGAGGGAACCCCGAGTAATTTGTTGAGGAATGCAAGTTGTTTCATGGTAAAGATTGAGTTGATAATTTTCTTGATTGAGGTGGTGACATTTTGCAGGATGCCCGGAACCGGATCAATAGTGTGCTCCAATTTTTCCGGGATGGGGAGCTCCGAATAATTGAGCATGGTTACCATCTTCTGGTTGGAGAGTAAATTCTCCTTGGTGGCGGGTTCGGTGATTTCATCTATGAATCCCCAGGCAAGGGCTTCCTCGGCGTTCAGCCAGGTTTCCTCCTTCATCAGGGTTAAAATCTCGGAAGTTGGTTTTCCGGTTTTCCGGGAATACATTTTGGCCAGCACCAGGGTGACCTTTTCCAGTTCCTTCTTTTCTTTCGTCAGGGTGAGAATTAAAGCGTCGATATCGTCCTCGTTCATGTTTCCCCAGGTATCCACCCAGTTCAGCGCCTTATGGATCAGGTAAAATCCATTGGAGTTCATCAGGATCCTTTTAGCCCCGAGGGTGATCAGGGTAGCTGCGCTGGCATTGAAGGCCGATAACTGAATGGTTACGTTGCCATGCTCCACGAATTGATCATAAATAGCGATGGCGTGATCAACGTCGCCACCCAGAGAGGATACCCGAACTGTGACCGGATTTTTCCCGGCTGCCGCCAGGAAGTTTTTAACGAAAGATTTGGAATAACCCCAATTTCCGATAAAGCCATCAATATCAAGTTGTAATGTGTTCATGGGTCCTTTTTGTGCCGGATAAAAAAAGCCTGAGCCACCAAATTAAGGGTGACTCAGGCGGATTAAAAGGACAAAAAGGATCTAAAACCCCTGATACGACGGGTAATCAGGTAGTAATTGCGATGTTTAAGGGTAGAATGGGAGACTTGCCCGATACGGTGACGGCAACATGGTTGAGATCCGATAAATCGGAACCTGATACCACCTTGATGGTAAGACGCATCGGATAATCGCTGGTTCCCATCAGCAAGAACTCACCATTTTGATCCATTGTAAGGACGGCCCAGAGAAGGCTCGACAAGTCAGCGGCAAATTGCCTTCTATCCAGGGTATACTTCGGGATTTTGAATGATACAGTGTTTTCGAAGTAAGTGCCGGCAGGAGATTGCACCTGATCTTGAGAATAGGAGCCGGATTGAAAAACAGGAGTGAGTTCCCAGGCATCAACTGCCCAATTAATGGGCAGTTGCATCAGTCCACGGGGATAACTATAAAGATAGGAGGGAATCTTCACTGAAGCGATCAGCCAGATCTTGGCTATCCCCCCGAGGTTGTTTTGTTCTTTTACGAGAGTATTCATTTGATAATTGATTGTTTTTAGAAAGTGTCCCTAACTTGTACAAATTGTGCATTAATATTTTTTGGATTTTGTCATAGATCTCGGTATCGAACCCAAGTTCCTGACGAATGGTGTTCCGATCCAGGTCTTTTTTGATGGATTGGAAGTTCCAAATCTCATCCGGGTAGCCATAACGATCCTGAAACCTCCGGATGCTGGTTGCCTGGCTCCCGGAGATAGCCGTATCGATGGTAATGGAGGTTCTCATGAAAAGCTTGGCTGCCTGCTCAAAAATGGTGTTGAGAGCCGTTATGTGGATGGGATGCATCTCCCAGCCATACCGGTAAAAATCATGCTCGGAGATTACAAATTCAACCCGAACGTCCAGCTCTGAATTCGTGAAGCATGGCTTTACCTTGGGCTTTGGCCGTTTCCCTCTTTTGATCTGGGCTTTACCTTGCGGATCATCGGGCATGTGCAGGTAGGTGCGGAACAGGTAGGTGTAAGGGTTTGCCACGGAATAGAAGTTTACCGGGTACCCGAAGTTCTGAATCAGAAATTGCTTAACATAAGGTTTACAGGGAATTACAATATATTTGCCGGACTTCATATAGAAAGGATTTGGTGATTGGCTGACTATTATTTTTCTAATCCTCAATAAGTTTTGGATGAGAACTTTCAACCTGTTCGATTTTAGTCAGTAAACGGTCCACAATAGTTTCTGAATTCTTAGCCTTACATAAGGTTTCAAAGTTTCGGATCCGGAAGTAGCTTTTCTGGATGTTTCGCATCACTTTAACGGCTTCCAGCAATTCCTTAATTTGAGCTGTATTTTCAGCTTGGTTTTCATTTGTCATACCAGGTAGTTTTTGATAAATTTTGAGATTGATTTTGGGGCGTTTTATCAGGGAGTTTTTCCTCGATATAGAGGGTGGAATAGCTGGAGTCCCAATGAACATTGGGCAAGTAGCCGTAATCGATCAATTCTTTGACCGCGGAAATAAATTTCCCAGGATCTTTAAGACTGGACATCAGGAAGTTACTCTTTTCCCGGTCTTTCAGGTCAATATAGACTCGATCGATATATTCCATAAAATTTATTTATTTATTTTTTGCGCCGAGCCAGGACACCTATTTCCGGTGGAACAAGCGGAACGAATGGAACAGAATGCTAACTCCCTTATATATATCATTTTAACTTTTATAATATTGTTCCAAAGGAGGCTGATTCTGTTCCATTTGTTCCAAGAGTTGGGGAATTGAGGTAATTTGTTCCATTTTGTTCCAATTTGTTCCAAGGATGAAGAATTAAGAAAGTGAGTGGTAACGAGGCCTACGAATTTGTTCCATTTGTTCCATTTGTTCCGGAGGTTTTTGCGGCTAGAATTCATCGGATAATTTTTTCTGGTTATAATCGTAGGGAACTGCCAATGTTGTTGGCCGGCCGGGGCCGGTCGGTTTTGGGTTTAACTCGTCAGGCAATTCATCGTCAGTTGAAGTGGAACTGAGGTCGATTTTGAGGGAGTCATATTCGAAAACATACGACCATTCCGGTTTAGTTGACCAGACTCCCTCAGCTGATAATGTGGTATCCAGAAAGCGAAACCGGGTACGTTTTTTTCCGAGGTATCTATTATCGTGTTCTATATAATATTGTAGTGAATCGAGCGGCAGGATCTTTTCGCCGGTTTGTTTACCGTGCTTACGGTACAGATGGAATATTTTTGAAAACTGGATAAATATTATCCGGGTTGATACCTTGTATTCCTTCGGTGAAGTCATTAAATCTGTCTCCACTTCTTTAAGTCTTTCAATCCGGTAATCGACGCCATCATGGACCATGCCATCAGAGGCCAGATATTGAACTATCGACCAAAAGGATGATATCTCGCTGCTCTTCTTGGTTTCGCTGTTCTGAATGATGATTTGCTCGGCTGAGAGTTTGATCAGGCTGTCATAATTAAAGGCGACTTCTATTAAATCCTGAATGGCGTGGTAAGATGCCAGGATCACCAGCCAGTTTTTGAAAATGCGATCTTCGATAACGATTTCGCCGATTGTCCTGGTAAGGTCACGGGCTACCGTATCATAACTGGCATCATAATTTTTAGAAAAAGTTTTGCGAAGGGAAAGTATCTGATTGGTGATGTGAGTATTACCCAGGGTTTCAATTGCTTTTAGTTCATTGAATTGTTGTTTTTCGGCATCGCTGAATGATTCTTTATTGAATGTTAAGTACACCAGTCTGGAAAACAGGGCGATATCTGCGGTAGGCATTTCCTGACCCGACAGGATTACGGCGCAATCCACTGCCGTGGTTTCCTTTTTCTTGTCTTTATCCATGTTCATGCGGGTACGCCCTGTTCCGTCCCAAAGTCCTTTCAGGAATTCGTGTTTATCGAGTTCGATCGAGTTCTTATATTCATCGATGTGAGCGCACGCGTTCCGGAGTTGGGATACATGATCTGCGAGGGCCGCCTTACTGGTGTTATTGATATTCGGACCTTTACCCATTTTACCAAAGAATGACAAAATTGAAACGGCCAGTTCTGTTTTGCCGGTTCCTTTAGGTCCGAATAAATCCAGGATAGGGAAAAAGTTCATTTTGTGAATGATGATATCCCGGAACAGGCTTGAAAAATAGAAGCACAAAGCTATTGAGGCATTTTTCCCGAATACCTTTATCAGGCGCCGACTGTAATCCTGCAGGGTGATGGTGTTTTCATCGCGGTGCATGAATTGGCGTTCTGACATATAGAGTTGATTTTCCTTCTCATACACTGAGGAAAACGCTGGTAGATAATAATTAACATCATCGTGCGAAGCGATCCCATATTGATCTACTTTGGTGAACGAACCATTGAAGATGCCATTTCCCCAGGAATAGAATCCGTCTTTATGCCAACCGAGCTGAGTGACTTCGGTGCAAGATTTAGTTTCCTGGTACAGATACCGTTTCAATTTATTGAGTTCTGTATCTGACACTTCCCAAAGGAAATTCCCGAGTGATTCGATACAATTTTTAAAGGCGCCGAGGCTGATCAGATCACGCTGGGCGATCTCGATTACCCGGGTAATGCCATATTCGTTAGTGATACGGAAGATCCTTTTTGCGTTCAAAACGCTCTCGATGTGGAACAGGGGTACAAGGGTGAAGTTGCAGCCGCGTTCGATATCTCCGCGGCCTGTACGGAAATAGTAGCAGTTTTTATCTGCATAAAAACCGTATTTCTGCCAATCGACCAGGGATACATGGTCCGGAATTCTTTCGGTTTTATCCTCCCTGACAACTTCCGGAATGCCATCTTTAATAAGTTCTTTAAGCCGGTCCTGCCATGCTTTTTTAGGTTTGATCAACCGGCTGACCTGTTCAATATACATTTGCCGGGAATCGGCTTCCATCCGGAAAATCAGATCTGAAATATCATTAACGGCCTTGCTCCTATTGGTAGGTGTGCCCGGGAGTTTGCTAAACTTTACGGCCTGATTGATAATGTAATCGGTTACGTTTTCATTCAGGTACTTATCGAATTGGTCGAGATTTATAAAAAAGCTGTCGGCATCTACCTTGTTATCTTTATCAAAAGGTAATTCCAGGACGTTGCAACTCATTCCGGAATCCATAATCATTTTGGCTGTGCGGTCGATTGACTTTTTCCCGGCGGGGTCGGAATCCGGAATGATGGTGATGGTACTACAAATACTTTTGATCGAATTGAGTTGTTCCACTGTGAATGAAGTACTGCAAATTCCAACAGTGTTAGGTACTCCGATCTGGTGCATCCTGATCACATCGGCATTGCCTTCGACCAGGTAAGCATTTTCATGGTACCGGATACCCTCATAAGCAAAGTTGATCCCGAATAACTGGTTCCCTTTGTGATAGATGGGGGTGGTCTTGGTATTGAAATACTTTTTTTCATCCTTGCCCAAAGTTCTGCCTGTGAATCCGATTACATGGCCTGATTTATCTTGAATAGGAATGATCAGGCGATTGCGGAAGTAGTCAAAAAACTTGCCTGGGGTTTTTGAGCTCTCGCTGATCAGGCCAGCGGCATGAAGGACTTCTTCTTTAAAGCCGGACTGTTTGGCGACGGTTAAAAGCCCATCCCAGGCCTCCGGTGCAAAACCGATCTCGAATTTTTCAATGGTTTTCTGTTCCCACCGGCTGAGCGCATAATCCAACACGGATTGGTTTTCAGGCATCAATAGCGAAGTTTTGAAATAAGCAGCTGCAAAGGAATTTGCCACCAGGAGGGACTCTTTCTGAACATGGATTTCAATTTCTTTCGGGGTTAATTCCCGTTCAGGGATATCTATATGGTAAGTGGATCCCAATTTTTTACAGGCTTCCACGAATCCAATTTTCTGATATTCTTTAACGAAGGTTATCGGGCCACCCTGTATCCCGCATCCAAAGCATTTGAAGTTATTATTCTTGGTGAATACGGTAAAGCTTGCGGTCTTTTCATCATGGAAAGGGCAGCATGCCTCAAAATTGTGGCCTTTGGGTTTAAGTTTAATGGAATAAGACTCGATGACTGAAACGATGGAGATTTCATTTAATCGGTCGGTAATTTGATCAGGTATCATAGGGTTGGTTTGTAAGCGGCAAAAGAGAGGCTTTGCATATTGGGCATACAGGTTTAGGAAAAGATGAAAAAATGAGGCAGAGAATTAATTAGCTGAAACCTGCATAATTGGCTCCCACCAGGGCACTGGATGATTATGAATGATATCAGCAGCCTTGGATAAAAGATGGTAGGTTTTAACACAAGACTCATGGGCACCTGATTTTCTGCCCGGTATCAA
>Ga0265292_1002903_pt1 | contig 11183 bp, 8 predicted proteins | sample Munlanlewell296A_FD_189080 | JGI IMG/M metagenome (GOLD analysis project Ga0265292, IMG submission 189080) | Leachate microbial communities from a municipal landfill in Southern Ontario, Canada - Leachate well 296A | ecosystem: Engineered > Solid waste > Landfill > Unclassified | place: Canada... | reverse complement strand
TAGCTACCCGGCGATGGCCTTGTGGGCCAACCGGTAGACCAGTGATTTCCTCTTCCAGGTCCTCTCGTACTGTGGAAGAGTCTCCTCAAAAGTTCAATCGCTTGCACAGGATAGAGTCCGAACTGTCTCACGACGTTCTGAACCCAGCTCGCGTACCGTTTTAATGGACGAACAGTCCAACCCTTGGGGCCTACTTCAGTCCCAGGATACGGTGAGCCGACATCGCAAAAAATTCTTTCAATTACTTGAAAGTTTAGACTATACCTTCACCCCTCGCATTCAGCAAGGGAGCTAGCCTTATTACCTAATAATAAATTATTAAGTCTTTTAACACTATTTCTAATGTTAAAAAGTCGTTACAGGCGCAATCAACTTTCTCAGGACTTGGCCTGAGCGTAGTCGAAGGCTTCCCACGGTATTGTCCTTTCTTTGCAGAAAGGAGTCCACCGTTATGAGCTAGTATAAAATTTCAAAAAGACCCAATTTAAAAATATGGATTACAAGCGTGAGATTACTCTCATGGCGCCCCAATGTATTAAGGTGCCGAACCGCGTCGTCGATATGAACTCTCGGACGCGACTAGCCTGTTATCCCCGAGGTAGCTTTTATCCGTTAAGCCCTGACCGCAATCACAGCGAGTCAGGGGATCACTAACACCTGCTTTCGCATCTGTTTGAGTAGTCACTCTCACAGTTAAGCCAGCTTATGCGTATGCACTTATAGTCCGATTTCCATCCGGACTAAGCTGACCTTTGCGCCCCTCCGTTACTCTTTAGGAGGGAACCGCCCCAGTTAAACTGACTGCCAAGCACTGTCGTTCGCCTTTTGGCGAACTAAGATGAAAAAAAATCAAAGAGAGGTGTTGCATTGTCGACGTGAGTCTCCCTCCTACGCTAAACAGTTAATTTCATTCCATCAATACCTAGCTTCAGTAAAGCTCTCGGGGTCTTTTTGTCCATGTGCAAGTAGGCCGCATCTTCACAGCCATTTCAATTTCGTCGGGTGGCGGTTTAAGACAGTTATTAAATCGTTAGACCTTTCATGCGGGCCGGAACTTACCCGGCAAGGGGCTACGCTACCTTAGAACTCTCAGGGTTAGAGCTGTCGTTCACTGGAGCTTACACCTCAAGCTAACCAAATAAATTGGATCACCCAAAGCGGTTGACTTACCAGTACTGGACAGGCCTCAGCTCCTATATATCCCCTAAAGGGGTTTGCAGGAACCTGTGTTTTTGCTAAACAGTCGTTTAATAAACTTTTGTTGTAACCACGAGGTTAATCGTGGCAGAGCATATCGAAAACTTACGCTCAGCTTTTTTGCCGAATTCCTTAAACTACCTTTTCCCGAATGCCTTGGTGTACTCCACCAGTTCACCTGTGTCGGTTTGTGGTACGAATTGATTTAATAATCCTTTATAGACTTTTCCCGGAGGCTTAAGTCATTCACCTCTCCCGTCTTGCGACAGAATTGCATTAATTACTTGCCTAAATCTTGCGACCTAGATTTATAATTTGGACCTTCATATAGAAGGCGTGACCTATCAAACCTCGTCATCTAAAAAATATAACTCATTAAACCAAGTAGCAGAATATTAACTGCTTGTACATCCCCCGTACCAGACGGTACGCGGTTAGATTCGACTTACCCTCGGATGATTGACATTACCGAGGAAACCTTGAACTTACGGCATTCCGAGTTTTCATCGGAAGATTCACTACTTATGTCAGCATTCTCACTCCTATAATCTCCAGCAGATCTTACAATCTACCTTCACTGTTTATAGGAAGCTCCTCTACCACGCGATCTTGCGATCGCATCTCCGTCTTCGGTGGGCTCTTTAGCTCCGATCATTTTAGGCGCAAGATCTCCATCCCAATAAATTGGAAATATTCAGGTGAGCTGTTACGCACTCTTTAAAGGATGGCTGCTTCTGAGCCAACCTACCTGCTGTATTGGAAATCAAACGGCCTTTTCACTTAAAAGCCACTTTAGAACCTTAGACGAGAGTCTGGGCTGTTTCCCTTTCGCCGAAATCCGCTTATCCGGACTCGACTGACTCCCTAGCACTAAATTACACGTATTAGGAGTTTGGTTGATCCCGATCGAAATTAATCTTTCGGGACCATCCAGTAGCTCTACCCCGTGTAACATTAACTAGAGGCTATACCTAAATATATCTCGAGGAGAACCAGCTATCTCTGTGTTCGATTGGCATATTACCCCTAACCACAAGTCCTCGCATGTTATTTCACCAACAACGCGTTCGGACCTCCTCTCTCCTTTCGGAAAGAATCATCCTGCCCATGGTTAGCTCACACAGTTTCGGGTCTTACGTTTACGATAAAAGCGCCCTATTAGGACTCGGTTTCCCTACGTCTTCCCCCAAATATTTCGGGGTTAAACAAACCGTAAACGTAAACTCGCTGACTCATTCTTCAATAGGCACGACAGTACTCACGCTCCGCGCGAGCAAGTTTGTAAAGTTATAAAGTAACAAGTTTGTCAAGAAAAACTTCTTGATGAACTTGAAAAACTTGATAAACTTGAAACTCGCTTGTGCGAAGCACGAGCTTTGTCTGCTTGTTAGCCAATGGTTTCAGTTTCTATTTCACTCCCATTTCTGGGTTCTTTTCACCTTTCCCTCACGGTACTAGTTCACTATCGGTCAGTTTGAGTATTTAGTCTTGGGTCGTGACCGACCCGGATTCCTACAAGGTTTGCCGTGACTCGTAGTACTTGGGAACAGAATAGGGTTATTTTGGATTTTAAATACAAGGCTATCACTTTCTATGGCCGCTCTTTCCAAAGCGTTTTTTTATCCTCAATAAATCCCATATTATCTGCCCCGCAACCCTCACAACTTGCGTCATGAGTTTAGACTGTGGCCCGTTCGCTCGCCGCTACTAGGGCTATCACTATTGTTTTATTTTCCTTCGGGTACTGAGATGTTTCAGTTCCCCGAGTGCCCTTCTTAAAGAGGAGACTAAAAGGCAGAAGCAAGAAAAAAAATTTCTCGAACTTCTAACCTCTAGTTTCCTCTCTAAGATCCACTGACTTTCATCAGTAGGGGTTACCCCATTCAGAAACCAACGATTAATAACGTCTATTTAAGGACTCATCGTTGTTTTCGCGCTTAAACACGCGTCTTTCTTCGGCTCAAACTGCCAAGGCATCCACCATTGGCGTTAATCTCTCCCATCTTTCTTATCAGTAAATATTTGTCGAGCTCATATAATCCTTGTCAAAAGGACTAATACGGCTCACTCTTAATGTTGCCTACTTTCTTACAGCCGGATTGTTAAAGTGCAGTGGACCTATGGGGACTCGAACCCCAAACCTTCGGAATGCAAATCCGACGCTCTAGCCAATTGAGCTATAGGCCCAATCTCTAAAAAGCCCATTACCTCTCCAACGACAAAAAAAGTCTTTATAACTTTAAAAACTTTATGGACTTTATAAACTCTTTATGTGAGGCTGATAGGAGTGCAAGTTGTGCATCCAAAATGCCTTTACGAAAGTTGTCTTATCATTGGTAAGTTAAATCATATCAAAATTATTTATTTTGTCAACGGATAAATACTATCATTTTATTTATCTATTATTTATTAGCGTACATATAGTTAGCAACTACTTTTATAATTTCAATCGCTGCAACTACAAGCAAAGGAAATTTAATTGCTGAAGCAAATTTTTGTACACTTTCAGATTTTAATAAAGATGGTTTTTTTTCGAACTGACTTATCCAAAACTTTTTTCCGTCCATACACGATTTTACCATTTCCCCTCCCATTTCTCAAACCCGCTTGACTTAAAAGAAAATCTTGCTTACTATTTTAGTATGCTGAAAAAAAAGCCAATCGTCTGGTTTGAAGAAGTCGGGAAAAATGATGTTGGTTTGGTAGGTGGTAAAGGTGCTAATTTAGGCGAGATGGTCAATGCTTCACTCCCAATTCCTTACGGTTTTATTATTACTGCGCAGGCATATTTTAACTTCATCGAAAAAGCGGGGATTCAAAACAAAATAATGGCTTTACTTTCAAATCTCAATTATGAAAATTCCCACGAACTTGAACAGGCTTCAAAACATATTGGTGAAATAATAATTGCTTCTGATTTACCAAAAGACCTTATAAAAGAAATTGTTAGTTTTTATGAAAATTTGGAAATTAAAGAAAATAAATATTTTAAAAATAGCAGTTCTCTTTTAAAGACTGGTATTTCAAAAATTAAATCTCTATACAAATCCCCGCTCGTTGCAGTTCGGTCGTCAGCGACCGCAGAAGATCTTCCTACTGCTTCATTCGCCGGTCAGCAGGATACTTATCTCAATGTTAAAGGCGAGGCCTATTTGTTAAAAAAAGTTAAGGAATGTTATGCCTCCCTTTTTACTCAAAGAGCAATTTATTATCGACATGAACAAAAATTTGATCATAGTAAAGTTGGTTTAGCTGTTGTTGTTCAGAGAATGATTGAGTCGGAAAAATCAGGAGTGGCTTTTTCGATCGACCCTGTCACCAATGATAAAAATAAAATTGTAATTGAGGCAATTTTTGGATTAGGCGAATATATAGTCCAAGGAAGAGTAACTCCAGATCATTATGAAGTTAATAAAAGATCGCTCGTTATTACTAAAAAAGAAATTGGTAAGCAGGATGTTAAATTTGTTAAATCAAATATTTCCAATAAAGAAGTAAGATTAGGTAAAGCTGGGTCGGTTGTTAAATTGTCTGAACAAGAAATTCTTAAAGTTGCCCTTCTTGTCCGCGATATTGAAAATCATTACTATTTTCCTCAGGATATTGAGTGGGCTATAAAAAATAACCGCGTTTATATAATTCAATCAAGACCAATTACCACCACAAAAAATAATGTATCGAGCACTTCTAATAATGATTTACCTCTTATTTTATCAGGTTCTCCAGCATCTCCAGGAATTGGCGTTGGCGTCGTCAAAATTATTAGGACGCCAAAAGAAATCGGTAAAATCAAACCAGGTGATATATTGGTTGCTCCCCAAACTAATCCTGACTATGTACCAGCCATGAAAAAAGCCGCTGCGATAGTCACCGAAAAAGGTGGTCGGACTTCTCATGCGGCAATTGTTTCCCGAGAACTTGGAATTCCCGCCGTCGTCGGAGCCGAGGGAGCCACAAAAATATTAAAAGAAGGCATGGTGATTTCAGTTAACGGTCTAAGTGGAGATATTTATAAGGGAAAAAGTGTAGCAAAATCCCTGCCCGCCGGCAAGCAGGCAAAACTCGAATCAAAAAAACTTCATACTGCCACAAATATCTATACCAATTTAGCCCAGCCAGATCAGGCAGCTAAAGTTGCCAAAATGCACGTTGACGGTATTGGCTTACTTCGTGCAGAATTTGTAATTGCCGAAATTGGCGTCCACCCAAAACAGTTTATCAAAGAAAAAAAACAAGATATTTTTATTAATCGACTTTCAAAAGAACTAATGAAATTTGTTGGACCTTTTTCTCCCCGTCCGGTTATTTATAGAGCTACCGATTTTAAAACTAATGAGTACCGGAATTTAGCCGGAGGAAAAGAATTTGAACCTCATGAAGAAAATCCAATGCTCGGGTTTAGAGGGGCTTACAGATATATTGCCAACCCTGAAGTTTTTGAAATGGAACTCCGAGCTATTAAAAACATTTGGGAAAAAGGTTACCGGAATCTTCACCTAATGATTCCTTTTGTCCGTGTTCCCTGGGAGTTGATAAAAATTAGACAGATGGTGGAAAAATCTGGTTTATTAAATTACCCGGAATTTAAACTGTGGATTATGGTTGAAGTTCCTTCTTGCGCTCTAAATTTAGAAGAGTTTATTAAGATTGGAATTGATGGAGTTTCAATCGGAACCAATGATTTGACTATGATGTTATTAGGTGTCGACAGGGATAGTGAAGAGGTATCTAGTGTTTATGATGAGCGAACTCCAGTTGTATTAAATGTTCTTGAGTATATAGTTAAGACCTGTCGAAAATTTGGAATTACCTGTTCGATGTGCGGACAGGCGCCTTCTGACTATCCGGAAATAGCTGAAAGAATGGTTAAAGCAGGTATAACCAGTCTATCTGTTACTCCTGATGTAATCGATAGAACCCGCCAGATTGTCTTTGACGCTGAAAAAAAACTCTACAAGGAAAAATCCAGGAAATAATTTCATTAGTTTATAAAGTTTTTAAAGTTCGTAAAGTTCTTAAAGTATTTTCTTTATAAACTTTATAACTTTATTAACTTTAAGAACTGTTTTTGTATTATAATCAAAATATGCTTGTAATTAAAAAAATCATTGCAAATGAAATAATAAATTCACTTGGTTATCCTACCCTTCAAGGTAGACTTTTCCTGGATGATAACCGGACAGTACTTTCCAATATTTCTTCTATTGACCCAGAGGTAGAATCACCAGTTGAGGAGCTTAGAGACAAAGATAAAAACCGTTATAATGGCCTTGGATCTAAAAAAGCCGCTGCCTATATCAACAACCTTATAGGTCCAAAGCTTGCAGGAGTCTCTCCACTAAAACAAGATGAGATAGATAATTGGTTATTAAAGGCTGACGGGACAAAAAACAAAAGTAGGCTCGGAGTCAATACGATTAGTCTTATTTCAAAATTGGTTGCCAACGCAGGAGCTTTAGTATCCGATCAACCATCATACGTATATCTTAACAAAAAATTTATTCAATCTTCCCATCTCACCCTTGAATTGAAAAAGCTTCCGACTCCCCTTTTTACTTTGTTGACTGGTGGCAAAGGCGGCCAAACCGACTTAGATTTTAAAGAATTTTTGATCTTTCCATCATCGGCTTTTCCTTACAATCAGTCATATCAAATAAGTGTTGATCTTTATCATAATTTACGAAAACTTTTTAAAATGAAGTTTTCTACAAATCTTGATGCCCTTGATGCTATCAAACAGTCTATCGAATCAATGAATCTTCACTTTGGCCAGGATATTTTTGCTAGCATTAATTTTCAAGCCGAAAGTTATTTCAATCAACGTCGATATACTATTAAAGATAAAGAGCAACCATTGGCGAGCGAAGAATATATTAAATTTATTAAGGAAACAATAAAGAAATATTTACTTTTGGTTATCATTGATCCACTTGAAAAAAATGATTTACAAAATAATAAAACTTTTTCTGAAGATATTAAAACTGATTTTTATTTAGCCAGTGAAAAAAACGATTTATTTAAACAAATTTCAACAGCGGTTTTAAAATCAAATCAAATTGGAACGGTAACTGAATTTTTTAATCAGGTAATTGAATTAAAAACAAATAAGTTGAACTACATAATTTCAGCCGGTCATGGAGAGACTAATGATGATTTCGTTGCCGATCTAAGCGTCGCCCTTCAGGCAGATTTTATTAAATTTGGCCCACCAGTCCACTCAGAAAATGTAACGAAGTATAATAGGCTGTTGGATATTGAGAAAGAATTAAAATTAAGTTAACTTTATGATTGGAAAACTCAAAGGTAAATTAGTCGAAGTTGATAAGAATGTTGGGCTAATTGAAACTTCAGGCGGAGTATTTTATCAGGTCTTTCTACCCATGTCTTATCTATCATCTATTATCCATCATCAATCATCAATCGAAATCTACACCTATCTCCAAGTCCGCGATGATGCTCTTGTTCTTTTTGGTTTTGAAACTAAACAACAACATGACTTTTTTAAGTTACTTTTGACAGTATCAGGTGTTGGTCCGAAGACGGCTTTTTCGGTTATTTCTGCAATCACATTAGACCTATTAGTCTCATCTGTCCAATCCAATGATGTTGACGCATTTACCAAAGTACCCGGCCTTGGTCGAAAAACTGCCATGAAAATAATATTAGAGCTATCTTCAAAATTAAAAAGTGACTTTGATATGAGTAAGATGATTTTGTCCGACGATGATCAAACTGTTATAAGCGCCCTTGTTTCATTAGGATATAAATCCTATGACGCAAAAAAAATCGTTTCAAAGTTACCAAAAAATCTTACTGTTGAAGAAAAAATTAAAGAAGCTCTAAAAAAAAGTAAGTAAGTTTGTTTTACTAATATTTTATTTTAATCTTCCGGGAGAAGGTTTATATACTGCTTGTATTTTATTTTCTCTATTTTCTGTGTTCATTATTCGCAAGATGTCTGTTTCAAGAACTAATGTTGCATATTTTTGTGTTGCAATGATTCCATTTAAAAAAACAAATGGTGCTCCTAAAATACTAAAGTCCATACCCTTTACAAAGGGATCTGTTTCGCAACCAATTGCAACAACTATTTGTTCTCCAGAAACTCCCTTTCCTAAATCATAAGGCATCGTAGTACCTTCTTTAATAGTGTCATTTATTTTTTTTTCGTCAATTACTCCTGTTACTATTACTGGCATGTTTTAATTATACTATAGGTTTTTATATTTTCAACTCTATTTTTGATTTTTGCGTCCTGTTATAATAATTGAATGACAGCTACAAAGAACGAAGAGAATCTTCGGCCAAAATTACTGAAAGACTACATCGGACAAGAAAATGTTTCAAAGACTTTAAAGATGTTTATTGACGCTGTAAATAAACGAGGAAAACCTTCCGAACACATTCTTTTTTACGGCCCGCCGGGAATTGGTAAGACAACACTCGCCTACATTGTTGCCAATGAATTAAAAGGTGAAATGAAAGTCACTTCGGGTGCCACGATCACCAAAACCGGTGACCTGGCTGCGATCCTAACGAACCTGAAAGATAACGACGTTTTATTTATTGATGAAATTCATAGATTACCAAAGTCTGTTGAGGAGATGCTTTACCCGGTTATGGAAGAGTATTCGCTGGACATAATAATTGGTCAAGGACCGTCGGCCCGGACGGTCCGCCTGCCGGTTCCAAGGATTACAATAGTCGGCGCTACTACGAAATTAGCCCTTCTTTCAGCTCCTCTTCGAGATCGATTTGGCTTGATACTTCGAATAGATTTTTATGATCTGGCTGAAATTGAAAAAATTGTAAAAAGATCGGCTAAAATTTTTGGCATATCTATAACCGATGAAGCCGCTCATCAAATATCCCTCAGATCCCGCAAGACGCCAAGACTGGCAAATAGGATTTTAAAGCGCGCCCGTGATGTCTTTGAAGTTGATAAGCATAAAGAGATCGACAAAAAATTACTTGAAAAATTATTTGAATTACTTGAGATTGATGAAATGGGGTTAACAGATATCGATAAACAATATTTGGAAATACTAGGGAAAAAATTTAATAACACTCCGGTTGGGGTGGGAACTATTGCCTCTGCCATTTCTGAGGATATACGAACAGTTGAAGAATTTATCGAGCCATATTTATTACAGCTAGGTTTTATAAAAAAAACAACTAGAGGTCGACTTCTAACCCAAAAGGCTCTTACTCACCTTAAGATAAATAAGATCGAACAGAAAGAACTACTTTGATTTAGCCCCGTTAACCCTTTAACACGTTAACTTGCCTTAAACGGTTTTTTAAAATGTATAATGTATATAATAATGTTTATCGATGAAGCAAAAATAATGGTTAAGGGTGGACACGGTGGCGCTGGAAGAGTGGCTTTTTTTAGAAATAGAAAAGGACCTTCCGGTGGTAATGGAGGTCCAGGTGGCGACGTCTATGTGGTAGCCAGTGGTAATCTTACTCAACTCGCAACATTTATTTCAAAAATAAAATATATCGGTGAAAACGGAGGACCAGGCGGACCAAATCAAAGGACAGGAAAATATGGTGACGACCTTTTTATCAAAGTTCCAATCGGAACAACTCTAATTGATATTGTTACAAAGGGAGAAATAACCGTTAATGAAAAAAATCCTAAATATTTACTTTGCCGAGGTGGGATTGGTGGACTTGGAAACAGCTCTTTCAAATCCCCAACCAATCGAGTCCCACAACATGCTGAGCCAGGTAAAGAAGGTCAAGAAAGAAATTTTCAATTAATACTCAGACTAATTGCTAATTTTGGATTGATTGGATTACCTAATGCGGGCAAAAGTAGTTTATTAAATAAATTAACTTCTGCCAATGTCAGAACAGCTAACTACCCTTTTACGACTCTCGAACCAAATCTTGGCGTTTACAACGGCAAAGTAATTGCTGACGTACCAGGGTTGATTGAAGGCGCTTCAACTGGAAAAGGACTCGGAATTAAATTTTTAAAACACATCGAAAAGGTCGATATGATCTTTCACTGTATTTCTGTTGAATCACTTGACGTGACAACCGAATACAATACTGTTATTAACGAATTAAAAACCTATAACCTAAAACTTCCTGAAAAAAAATCAATTATTTTATTAACAAAAGTTGATTTAATAGATAAATCAGAAGTCAACAAAAAGTTAAAAGAATTAGAAAAATTTAACAAAGACGTGTTGGCAGTTTCAATATTTAATGAAGTATCGTTGAATAAACTAAAAGAAATATTAATAAAATAACAAATGTTTTAAACATTTAATATTTGTAATTTGTTATTCAATTGTTATTTGACATTTGTCATTTGTTATTTATGAATAAGACTCCTTTCACCAAACAAGGTTTTGAAGACCTCGTTAAAGAACAAAAAGAACTTAAAACAAGTCGAGTAGACGCCGTTGCCAATCTTAAAACCGCCCGTGAGATGGGAGATCTGAGTGAAAATGCCGCCTATCGAGTCGCCCGTTCCAAGTTATCTTCTGTTGATCGCCGACTACGATTTCTCACAAAGATACTAGACAATGCCTATATCATGGAAGTTGATTTCAAAGGTGTGGTTGATGTAGGCTGCCTTGTTACCGTTGAAACAAATACGGGTAACCAAACCTATCAAATCGTTAACAGTCACGAGTCTGATCTTGCCAATGGAAAAATCTCCTACTACTCCCCCGTCGGTAGGGCATTAATAGGCAAGCGTGTTGATGATGTGGTAGAGATAACAACGCCAAATGGCAAGATTACCTACAAAATTAAAAAAATAAATATTGCTTCGTAACGACTACATAGGCTCTTTTATCATCTCATAAACCCCCAACGTCGCCGGCACATCCAAACCATGTTTCTTGGCCAATCGGATCACTGCTCCTTGCAAAGCCTCTACTTCCGTCGTCGGCCGACCTTTTTCTATGTCGACCAAAAGTGAAGACTTAGTTGAAGGGTCAAATTTTAAGGCCCCTTTCAAA
>Ga0265292_1002901_pt1 | contig 11191 bp, 12 predicted proteins | sample Munlanlewell296A_FD_189080 | JGI IMG/M metagenome (GOLD analysis project Ga0265292, IMG submission 189080) | Leachate microbial communities from a municipal landfill in Southern Ontario, Canada - Leachate well 296A | ecosystem: Engineered > Solid waste > Landfill > Unclassified | place: Canada... | reverse complement strand
CTAAAATGGAATACATCCGACCCTCAAAGGCATAAGTAAAGAAGAAAGGATTAAGGAAGGTCAAAGCCGCAGCCCAGAACCCCACTTTTTTATTCCAGAGTAATTTGCCAATTAAATAAACGAAAAGAATAGCCAACAAAAAATATAAAAAAGATAAAGACCGGATAGCTATTTCACTACTACCAAAAAGTTGAAACCACAAATGTTCGGTGAGGTTATATAGGGGAGGTGAAGTGTCCTTGGCAATAATTTTAACTATTTCCGGTACCGATTTTAAAGATAAAACAGCGCTAAAAGCCTCGTCCCCCCAGAGACTGGCAGTAAACTGATTCATAATTTATATTACATCTTTTCCGTAACTCGATATTCCAAATACTTGCCCAACATTAAACGGGTGTGGGCATCAAGACCGGGCAGAGCGGATAATAATAATCCGGAAATAGGCAGTAAAATAAATTCCAATGGGGAAAGTATCATTCTCCAAGCAGGCATAGTTTCGGATTTCTTGGGTTTATAAAAACTATCAACAATAATAGTTATTATAAGTGGAACTAAGGCTAGAGTTAGAACAAAGGATGACATTTTAGGGACCATATAGCCTAAGGCGGTCCGGCCAAAAGCGGGATTAAATAGGACCGGAATAGTTAGTCCCACCGTGATAATAAACCAGTAAATAGGCCAGGAAAAATGTGAGAATAGGGCCCAGGTTAACCGGGTGGTTTTATCCCAAAACGGCACGCCGGGGGTCAAGAAATAATTCTTGATAATCCAGGGATCATCCGATACTCCATATGCCCAACGTTTAAATTGTTCATATTGGTTTTTTAGGGTTTTCCAGAAACTGGTTGATTGGGCCGCATCAGCATAAACCGGCAAGTAAATCGGTTCCACTTCCACACCCCCGCGCATTTTATAAAAAGCTTTAAAAAAGATGCCCCAATCCTCGGGAATTTTATCAGCGTCCCAATAACCTACTTCGTCCAAGAGTTTTAAGGATAGGGAGTAGTTTTGGGCATTAATTAATCTATCTTTGCGGGCCAATTGAGAGAGATTCCAGATCGAGCCCATGGTGTTAGGTACCCGGGTAATGGCCGGGATTTCCCAGATATTGTTGTAGAAAAATACCGCTGCTTGCCAAAATCTTTTGTAACGGTTGGGGTTATCTAAAAATTTAAAAGTCAGGTAGGAAAAGTGTCTGGGGTGAAACTTATGATCGGCATCAGCTGAAGTTATGACCAAATAATTAATATCCAATTTTTGTTTATCAACTAATTCTTTTTTAGTCCAGACTGCCGCAAATCGTTCGTTAGAAGATTTACCGGCCACTTCTCCGGTGATTAAAATGTGTACGGTTATGAACAAGTTGCCAAAGACTTTCCCAAATTCCTTTTTTAGTTCTGTCACCTTTGCCAATCTTTCTTTTTCCGATTCTTTGTTTTCCATTGCCAAAACCACAGTTAGTTGTTTGGTCGGTAGATCCTGTAGGGCCAAAGACTTAAAGGTCCTTTGTAAAATTCGTAAGGGTTCTTTATAAGTGGGGATAATGACAATATGGTTAACTTTTTGCCAATCGGGAAAAGATTTTAAATCAGCTAGCCAGTTATAGTTCATTGAAGCTTGCAATCTGATGTGGGAAATAACTACTGTCACGGCAGTTGTCAGTGATTGGTAAAACCAAAAGATATTAAAAATTAAAATAAAATAGGCAACCACATTGGGGATGACTAAAATTCCCCAGTAGGGAAAAAGAATTATATTCCACGAAACAAAACCGGGCAAAATTTCTAAGGCCCTTTGGATGGCATGGTCGTGGCGGGTAACAAAGTTTCTAAATTTTGACATATATTAGTTTAGGCGGGGGAAAAGAGGGGTCCCTGATTTAATCGATTTTCCTCCAAACTGATCCAGGATCTTCTGGGCCGTTTTGGGCAAGAAGGGTTGCAGATTGGTAGCTATTTGGAGAATTGATTTAACATAATTTTGTAAAGTGTTGTTAACTTGTGGTCCATTAGTTTCCCAGGGCTTTTCCAAATTTATCTTTTTATCTGTTTCCGTTATTTGTGACCAGATATATTCTAAAGCCTTATCAAATTCAAACTTGTCCAAACTTTCAGTTACGGGAATGCTTAATTCATAATTTTTATTTCTTAATACAGTTTTATTTGTCTCGCAGAGTTTGGCAACCCGGGAAACCAAGTTCCCAAGGCCGTTGGCTAAATCAGCGTTATAAACACCCTTAATTTTTTCTAGGCTAATATCAATATCCTCTACTGCTGGGCCGAAACGAACAAAATAATATCTGACTGCGTCAATTCCAAACTTGTCCACTAACTCAATTGGCCGAATGACATTACCTAAACTTTTACTGATTTTCTGTCCGTCGATATTTATAAACCCGTGGCTATAGATAGTTTTGGGTAATTCATAACCGGCACTTTTAAGCATTGCCGGCCAGAGTAAAGCGTGCCAGCGGGCGTTATCTTTACCCAAGATGTGAACATCGGCCGGCCAGAAATCGGGAGCCCCGGAAATATAATTCAGCAAAGCATCGAACCAAACATAAATTGTGAAATTGTCGTCATCAGGAACCGGAATTCCCCAGGACACTCTGGTTCTGGGTCGGGTAATAACCAAATCTTCCAAGCCGTCTTTCAGAAAGCCCAGCATATTTTTTCTTTGTGACTCGGGTTTAACGAAATCGGGGTTATCGGTAATATGCTTAAGTAAAAAGTCCCGGTATTTTGACCAGCGGAAGAAATAATTCTCTTCTTTGACCTTTTCCAGTTCTTTATTGGGGTGAAGCGGGCATTTACCGTCAATTAAATCGGAGGAGTTTTTGAAAGATTCACAGCCTACACAATAAAGCCCCTGATACTCACCTTTATAAATATCACCTGCAGCTTTGACTTTGAGGTAAAATTCTGCCACGGTTTTTTTGTGGTCCTCGTCGGTGGTTCGGATAAAACGGTCATAAGAGAGATTTAAAGCGTCTAATTGTTTTTTATCTTGAGCTGAAATTTCATCAACGAACCGTTGCGGGGGAATACCCTTTTTATCCGCGGCCTGCTGGCTTTTTTCCCCATGTTCATCCGTCCCGGTCAAAAAGAAGGTTTTATCTCCAATTAATCGGTGGTATCTTGCCAGAATATCGGCGATGATTTTTTGATAGGCGTGGCCGGCATGGATTACATCGTTGGTGTAGTCTATGGCTGTGGTCACGTAGAATTTCTTGTCCATGGACTTATTTTACCTCGAAGACGGCTTTGAAGCTACTTCCTAACGAATTTTTTGATCTTTTTAGCCCACTGGTTGGCCCATTCTTCGGCTTCAATTTTTTTCAGGGCCAAAAGAAATCCCGGTTTTTTTATCAGGGATTGGATGGTGGCGATGGTGGCGCTACTGACTTTTAAATTTTGTTTGATGTTTTCATAACTTCTGGCTTTTTTCAGCCAGTAAGCAACAGCCAGACGTTTGGTAAAAGTCTCAATTTCACTGTCGTTGAAAAAGTCTTTGAAGAAAACAGAAACTTCCTCCGGGGTTTTTAAGTCCGCCACTAATTGTTCCAGGGTTCTGGCGATTTCTTTTTTCACCGACGGATTCAATTTAAGATTGGATGTGCGCATACTTTAATAGGTCAAATCACTTTCTGGAGCAGTAGATCTCGATGCTAACAGTAATTCCTGAAATTAGCAAGAGGTTTAAGATGTTTCCGATGCCAAAATAACGCAGTACTAAAAAAATGGTCAGAGCTAAAGAAGTTAAGAGTCCCCTGCGGGAGTTGGCAAAGACCAGACAAAAACTAAAAAACAAAGTGAGAAAAACTAAGAGAAAAAAAACGGGGACTGTCCATGAGGAATTTGGATCAGTAAAATAAACCAGTCCGGCAAGAACAACTCCCAGAAAAAGGGTGAGGATTAGGGTTGGCCAGAAGCTTTTTCTCCTTTTGATTTCTCTGTGGCGTAAATTTTTCCTCATACTGTACAATTAATCTATGGATGTGGTTCTTCTCATTATAATATTAATCGCTATCGTAATTTTGGGGATTTTGATCTTGCGCCAAAAACCCTCAAACGAACTGGTGGAGTGGCTGAAAAGTACCGGTAGCCGTCTGGAAAACCAGAACAAATCCATTAATGACCGGTTGGATAATGCTGCCAATGTTATTTCAGCGGTCCAAAAAAATATTGGCGAGATGAGCGAAATTGGCCGGGGAATGAAAGACCTGCAGCAGTTTTTAAGTAGCCCCAAATTAAGAGGAAATATCGGGGAGCAGGTGTTAAAAGAACTTTTAGCGCAGATGCTCCCTAAGGCCTCATTTAACTTGCAGTACACCTTTAAATCAGGGGAAAAAGTGGACGCAGCCATTAAGACCTCGGCAGGCATTATTCCCATTGATTCCAAATTCCCCATGGAAAACTTTAGAAAAATGAGTGGTGAGGGCAGTGACGCCGAGAAAAAAGTTTATGCTAAAGACTTTGAACGAGATGTTAAAAGTCATATCGATAATATTTCCAGAAAATACATTTTAACTGAAGAGGGCACCATTGATTATGCCTTAATGTATATTCCTTCAGAATCTGTTTATTATGAAATAGTTAATAATCAGGACTTGTTTGAGTACGCCAGCAGTAAAAGAATTCTGCCGGTTTCCCCTACTACATTTTATGCTTATATTAAGGCTATCCTTATGAGTTTTGAGGGTCAGAAAATTGAAGCCCAAGCCAAAGAAATTCTATCATCACTCCGTGCTATTCAAAAGGATTACTCCAAAGTGGACGAGGCCTTAGCAGTTTTGCAAAAGCATGTGGTAAATTCCTATAATACTATTGGCCTCGTTTCCGACTCATTCGGTAAGCTCGGCCAAAAAATTTCAAATACAAGTAGTTTAGGAGAAAAGGAAGAAAAGAAAGGTTTGGAAAAATGAAAGTAATTTTGTACATGGCAATAACAGCCAATGGGATGATAGCTAAAGAAAATGATGATACTCCATGGTCACAAGAGGAGTGGGAAAGTTATGCGCGAAAAGTTAAGGAATGTGGCAACCTGATTATTGGAAGAAAAACTTTTGAGGTTACAGACAAAAACGATTTCAAAAAAATAGGTAATCCTTTTGTGGTAGTTGTATCATCCAAGAAACTATCTATAAGCAAAGGTGCTGTTTTTGAAAATTCTCCAGAACAAGCACTAACTTTGGTTAAAGAGAAAGGTTTCTCTCAAGCCTTAATTTGTGGCGGTGGGGGAAATAATACTTCATTTATGAAAGCAGGATTAGTGAATGAAATTTATTTAGATGTTGAGCCCTTTATATTTGGCAAAGGAATTCCACTTTTTAGACCTGAAGAGTTTGAATATAAACTTGAACTTTTAGAAGTAAATAAATTAAGTTCCCAAACTATTCAACTCCACTATAAAGTACTTAAATAATTTTGATTTTGTTGATATCGGGAATTGTAATCCACGCTGTCATGGCGCCGAGGCCGGATTTGTTTATTCCAAAAGGCTTTACCTCTTTAACATCTTTTAAATAAATTAATGTACAGTAACGTTTATTTTTGGCCCATGTCATATCCCCGTTAATTTTTTTGATAAGTGTTCTAATTATCGAGGGTGTTAAGTTGGAGAATTGCTCAACTTTTGAAACTTTAGCTCTTACAGTAACCGGTTCGCCTGAATTTTTAAAATAAACCGTGTCTCCAACTTTCACTTTTCCCCAAGGAGAACATTTATTTATTCCCCAGCGCGACTCGATCTTTTTTTGGCCGGATAAAATCTTGAGAATTAGCCCCCAGGACTTTTTCATTATTGCTACATGGTCCATTTGGGATAATATTACAATGAAATGGTGAATAAACTAAGACTTAACCCCGAACAAGAAAAAGCGATAAAACATAAAACCGGGCCCTTGTTAATTATTGCCGGGGCGGGAACGGGGAAAACCACAGTGATTACCGAGCGGATTAAATTTCTGATTGAAAATAAACTGGCTGATCCGGCTGAAATTCTGGCCTTAACCTTTACCGAGAAAGCAGCAAAGGAAATGGAAGAAAGAGTGGATATGGTACTGCCTTATGGCTATACCCAAATGTGGATTTCTACTTTCCATTCTTTTTGTGACCGGATATTAAGATGCGAAGCCCTGCACATTGGTCTTGACCCCAGATACAAATTGATGACCGAAGCGGAAGCAATACAGCTAATCCGCAGCAACCTGTTTAAATTCGAACTGAATTATTTTAGGCCTCTAGGGAATCCTAATAAATTTATCAGTGGTATGCTGCAGCATTTTTCCCGTCTCCAAGACGAGGATATTAGTTTGCAGGATTATATTAAATGGACGAAGAAAGCCGGGTTGGATCAGCACAAAGAACTGGCTGGAGCAAGTAAAACCTATTCTGAATTAAAAATCAAAAACGGCTTGTTTGATTTTGGAGATTTAATCATTCAAACCTTAAATTTGTTTCGGCAAAGAAAGAACATTCTGGCAGGTTACCAGAAGCAATTTAAATACATTTTAGTAGATGAATTTCAAGACACCAATTTTGCCCAAAATGAGTTAGTCAAACTTTTAGCCGGTAAAGCCCGAAATATTACAGTCTGCGGTGATGATGACCAAAGTATCTATAGGTTTCGGGGTGCGGCTGTCAGTAACATTGTCCAGTTCAGAAAAAGTTTCCCCAAACTAAAAATTGTGGTTTTAACTAAAAATTATCGTTCCACCCAGGAAATATTGGACAGAAGCTATGATTTAATTCAACACAACAATCCGGACAGGTTGGAAGTAGTGGAAAAAGTAGATAAGAAACTTGTTTCACAAGTTTCTAAAGGCGGGGAACCTGTCGAGTTTTTACACGTTAATCGGGTTGAGAATGAAGCGTCTCTCGTTGCCGATAAAATTGCTCAATTAGTTAAAGACAATAATTACGAATATCGGGATTTCGCTATATTGGTGAGGGCTAATAATCACTCCGAACCTTTCGGTCGTGCGCTTCTGCGGAAAGGCATCCCTTATCAGTTCTTGGGACCGGGTAGACTTTTTAAACAGCCGGAAATAATTGATTTAATTTCTTATCTAAAAGTTTTATATAACTTTGAGGATTCTGTTGCATTTTATCGTTTACTTTCAATTGACCACTTTGATATATCCGGCCGGCACCTGGCAGAACTTGGTAATTATGCGAGAAAAAATAATGTGTCCTTGTTTGAAGCAGCCGAAAAGATTGGGGATGCCAAAGTTAAAAAAATGATAGAACTAATTAATAAACATTTGGAACTGGTTAAAAAAGAAACTGCCGGACAAATCCTTTATTACTTTTTACAAGATTCAGGACTAATCCAAAAACTGATAAATCCGGATTCTGCGGATGCAGAAAAACGGGCAGCCAATATTTCTAAATTCTTTGACAAGTTAAAAACCTATGAAGTTGATCATGAGGATGCGACAGTTCCGGTAGTGGTTGACTGGCTGGAGCTTTCTGCCGAGCTAGGGGAATCACCACAAGCTGCTGATACCGATTGGACAGGGGTAAACGCGGTTAACATTTTAACCGTGCATTCGGCAAAGGGTTTGGAGTTTCCGGTGGTTTTTTTGGTTAACTTGGTGTCTCAAAGATTTCCTTCAACTGAAAGACATGAACAAATTCCCATCCCCGAAGAACTAATTAAAGAAATTTTACCTAGGGGGGATTTTCATTTGGAAGAAGAAAGACGGCTTTTTTATGTGGGCATGACCCGGGCTAAAGATAAATTATTTTTAACGGCAGCTAATTATTATGGAGAGGGGAAAAGGGATAAGAAGCTGTCGCCATTTATCGGCGAGGCATTGGGGAAACAACTAGACAGCCGGACAGCTGGACAACCGGACAATTCTAAACAATTAACCTTTCTGAATTACTCAGCTCCGAAAGATGTCGAGATGCCTAGCCGCCAAGTTGTCAAGATAAATTACTTAAGTTATTCCCAAATCGAAACTTTCAGAGTTTGCCCCTTGCATTATAAATTAAGAAACATCATTAAGATTCCGACAGCCCCCTCAGCAGCTTTAAGTTTTGGGACAACTATGCACGCAGTCATGCGGGACTTTTACAGAAAGATTGGGGAGGGAGAAAAGCCTGCGGAAAAACTAATGGCAGATTTGCTAAAAGCCAATTGGGTTGGAGAAGGATTTAGTGATAAAACCCATGAGAAGAAATATTTTGAAAAGGGAATGAGATATTTATCAGAATATTACAAAAAATCATTCAGTAAAAATACCATTCCGATTTTGATTGAAGAGTCTTTTGTTGTACCTCTTAACTCGACGCTCAAAATCGGTGGAAGAATCGATCGGGTAGATACTCTTTCCGGTGGCAGAATCGAATTGATTGATTATAAAACGGGAGAGAAAACGCCCACACAAAAAGAAATGGATAAAGATAAAGACATTAGCCGGCAATTGGCTTTTTACGCCCTGGCCGCGACTACCATACCTACGGAACCCTTTAATAAAAAAGCCGAGGATATAGTTTTGAGTTTCTACTTTTTTGAAAATCAGACAAAGATATCTACAGTCAGAACCGCCGGAGAATTGAAGAAAGCTAAAGAGGAGATCCTGACAATAAGAGATGAAATCGAAAAGTCAGATTTTAAATGTTCAGGAAGTCCACTTTGTAAAATCTGCGAGTATAAGTTTTTGTGTAACGTGGAAGATTAGGTATTACCATTGACAATCAGTATTACCTAATGTATAGTAGTATTACTATGCAACTAGTAACAATCACAACTAAGGGCCAGGTAACTATCCCCGTCAGAATTAGGGAAAAACTGGGCCTCGAAATAGGCGACCAGGTCGTATTTGAGGAAGATAATAAATCGGCTAGGGTAAGTCGTGCCCCGGATTTTTTCTCTTTTAGAGGTGCCTTAAAAGGGAGAGCCCTCTTAGATAAAAAACAGATTTACAAAAGTATCGGAGCGAATCTAGCCAAAAGATATCTAAAAACTCATAATAGGTAATAATTGAATGTCCAATTTAATCGACTCAAATTTGGTCTTACGTTTCATACTAGATGACCCCGGGGCAGAAAAGATTGAAAGGCTACTTAGAGGTAAGAAGAGGCTGATGCTGACAGATGTTACAGTAGCAGAAATTGTGTGGGTATTAGACTCTTTTTATAAGTGGGAGAGGGAAAATATTGCGAACGCGTTGACGGGACTTGTCCATCTTAAAACAATATCCTCTGATAAAGAACTCATTTTGATAACTCTGGATTTATTCAAAAGACATAATGTCGATTATATTGATGCCTATTTGGCAGCAAACATTATAAGAGATGGGAGTGGTGCTATTTATTCTTTGGACCGCGATTTTGATAAAATTCCAGGAATAAAGCGAGTGGAACCCAAATAGTTTTTTATTTTCATAAAGGGAATCTGTTTTTAACAAAACACCCCGGGTATTCTACCTCTTTTCCTCCAAAGGTTTTTTTAAAGTGGGTGAAGCCTAACCAGGATTTGTCTGGGAAACGGGGATCATAAATACCTTCAAAATCAAACATTTTAGCGCCTCTTTTTTTGCCCCACAAAATGCCATACCATATCATCCGATATTGGTTGGGTAGATAACGCTTTCTTTTATCCGAAAAAGCTTGCCAGTAATAAAGAGTCGTGTCTGATACTAAAAAAATAATTCCGGCAGATTTGTCGGAAGTGGTTACAAAAAGGGAGTTATTGTTGAATGAAGATTGCAAAGCTTGGAGTTGTTTTAATGATGGGACATATTTGGACAGCCCAACCGCCTTTTCCCAAACTTGATAAAATTCATCTAGGTTATTTTTATATTCCAGAATTTGGGCAGGGTTAATCTTTTTTATAGCTCTTTGAATATCAGAACGAAAACCGGCCAGAATTTTTTTATCTGGTTGTTCAGTGTTTGTTTGTAAAGTTTTGGTGGGTAAATAAGGTGACTTGCTTAATCTAAGACCATGGTTGTATAATATGTCTGTATGCCGCAGGATTAAACTTGGTTCTAAAATAACCTGAAAAGCTTTATACTTCTTTTGTAGTTTTTCTATTTCTTCAAAATTTATCTTTTCTGGTCTTTGAATTTTAATGATGGAACCGATGATTGGGAATTTTTTAATGAAGTAGTTTATTCCATCAATTCTTTCAACTGTCCAACCGATTTGGGCTAAATAGTAGCCGTACTGGGGAGACTGCCTGATATCTGACATTATCTAAGAATTCTTAAGACCAACCACCTGACTTTTTCTAAAATCCTGTAAAGGTAATACCAAGGAGAGGTTATCAAATCCCATGTTCCAATAAAGTAAATCACTTTAGGGTTATAGCCTTCTTTAAACTTGGTAAAACCTTTACCTTCTTCGCGTCCCCATAAATCAAATGTTTTTAATTTCAGATTTTGTCCCAGTCGGATTGCTTCCCACAACATTAAGTTGTTGGCCATGACCTGTTTATATTTATCAGTCGATGCGCCGTATGGATAATAAAGACAATCCTTAAAAGAGAACAAAATCCAAGTTGTAATTATGTTCCCCTCAAATCTGGCAGTCAGTAATCTAGCTAACGGTTTTTCACCTTGGGCTATTGGATCTTTATGCAGTGTTTGCCACATCAGCCGGTGGTATTTTTCATTGTGGGCATAAAAACCCTGTCTGTGAGCGGTTTCTTGGGTTAGTTTGAGGTAGGTTTCAAAAGCCTGGTCGGAATTATCTTCAGTGACATCCACACCATACTTTTGGGCTACCCGGATATTGTAGCGGGTTTTGGGAGTGAAACTTTTTAACAAATCCTCTTCGCTGGGTGTTAAATCTATGCAAAAAGTGGATGGGGTAAAGATTTGACGACCTGGAATGCAGCCGTTTTTCTTTAATAAATCAACAGTTTTTTCAACTCTCTCGATATTAGGTTCCAGACGGATGAAGAGAATTTTATTTTCAGTGGCATATTTTTTGAGCGTTGTTAGCATCTCCACAGTTGGAGTGGGACCTTTTTCAAAAACGCCGATTTTGTAGTTGATTAGAGGTAGCCGGTGCAGAGTAATCTGGCCAAAGGGGAATTTGACCACTTTATTGCCCCATCTTTCTCTAAATTCCCCCCATTCCCAGGTCTGCAGTGGGTGAGTAGCTATTTTATTAAGTTCAGATTTTGAAATAGCCGTCTGATTCATATAAATATAAGTTATTGTAGCATTTTAAAA
>Ga0265292_1002900_pt1 | contig 11194 bp, 14 predicted proteins | sample Munlanlewell296A_FD_189080 | JGI IMG/M metagenome (GOLD analysis project Ga0265292, IMG submission 189080) | Leachate microbial communities from a municipal landfill in Southern Ontario, Canada - Leachate well 296A | ecosystem: Engineered > Solid waste > Landfill > Unclassified | place: Canada... | reverse complement strand
CAAAGTTCTTCTTGAGTTAAAACTGGTTTCATTTCTACTCCTTATCTATTTTTGTTATTTAGTAATTTCTATTCGGGGATTATATATTAAACAGAGCCATATGTCAACTACTACAGGGTGTTGGCTCTCCCTCGTGAGTTATCTTCGAAACCATTATGTTAAGAAATATAAATAATTATAACTCCCTAATGTTGGTTACTCGGAATTTTAGTAGGTGTTTGGGGGAATAAAAAAGGCACATATGTTTTTATATGTACCTTAATTTTAGAACTCTCTTTTAAATTTTTAAACTTAATCACCACCGTGTTCCAGCTGATGTTTTTTAATCAGAAAGTTCAGGACTAAAAAACTAATTAGGCTGACACCTAACATTAAAGCAGCGATTCCGATAATCCAAGCATAACTTACACCTAAAAGTAGCATGATTAAAGAAACGAGAAATATCGCAATGGTTGCCACTACTGCTTTTGGTATAAGAATACTTTTTCGTTCATTCCGAAAAGCCCTCATAGCGTACGGTCCGTAATTATACATGCTTTCTCCTTTACTATTATTATATTTACATCCCAATCATTTCTAGCTCGTATTATATAGGATAGAAATTAAATATCAAATTCCAAGGATGGGGGTAATGGGTATAAGAGTAATTTATTGTTATGATAGGGAAAAATAGGTTTGGCTCCCCATACGGAACTTTATACGAAGCGTTGAAAAGATAGTTTGTGAGGTTAGAGTGGATTTTATTTGCTAAATTCTTCTCTTTTAAAATAATGAATTTCGTCCTGGAATCTATTAGGCCAAAAATCTAATTGCTCTTCTGGAATCTTTAATTCTTTTCCATACTCAATTATTGGTTTCCAAGAAGAGATGTTTGGTTCTACTCTAAATAGTTTGCTCTTAAAAATTACTATTAATGCCCTGTCATTATATAGGTGGGTATACCAAGGTTCATTTACTTCCATATTTTCTTGAATACTTTTTATTGCGTCTTCTAAATTCGTATCTTCAACTTTAATACCATATATTCCCCAAGAGCCGTCTTGCTTCTTGGCAAAATGCTTAAAATTCTCTGGGAAGGACTTATCATTAAATTCCTGGTCAATAATGATTCCGTGATACATAAAGAAATTATAGCATTGGGCATTAGCTTTTAGCTGTTTGAGAGGTTAGAAACTATTGTTCTTTAGAATTAAACCACTGATGAAATTCAACACACTCTCCCCTTTCATTAAGTGAGATCTGGAAAATCCCATCAAATACAACCCTTTGTTTAGAGGGCAGTTTTGTAAAAGTTGCTAGCCATTGTGCAATACCTAGATTTTCGCTGATACACAAAATCTTGTAAGAAATGGAAATGTTTTCTTGGTTTAATACACTTTGCCATTCTTTTAATATATCTCCTTTCGTTTTTAGCGGCTTGCTAAAGGGAGTTTCATACCAAAGAACTTCTTCTGAACACAAATCAACAATTGAACCTGGATTTTTTGTTTCCCAAGCATTCTTCAATCTTTCTAGCCAATCTGAAAATTGCTTATTTGTCATTGTGAGGAAATTATATCAGAGTTTAATGTATCAAATACTACAGGATAATGGCTCGCCAGATGGGACAGTTTCCGAACTTTGGAATTGGATATTGAGGTTAGTGAGTTGGTAAATAGTTTTGTTTAGAACTTAGTCTTTTTCTTTATTACTTCTTTTCTCCGTTTGAGTTTCCTGTGAATATGTAAAGCAAACCCCTGTAAATAATGGGCACTATAAAATAACATAAGCTACCTATTACAACGGCACCAATAAATATACCAAAACCCTCTCCCTCTACGAGAAAAATAGACCCCAAAATTAGACAAATAATCATAAAAACTGATATCAACCACAATACCTTAACCAATCTGTGCCAAAAATGTTTTGATAGCTTGTCACTGTCCGGCATTATTCCAAAAAAATTCGGTAACAGTCCAAGAATTTTCTGATTGTTCTTTTCGCCTGCTTTCTCTCTTATCTTTCTAATCAGTGTTCCTATAAGTGAGATAACACCTAAAACAATAGATGCTAAACCAACCAAACCAAGAGCCAGCCCTAAAGAACTTCCAATAGTATAACCAAATACGAGTTGTGGAAGTCTTTGTAATAGAATAGCTAAAAAACCTAATAAAATCATTTGCCAAGAAGTAAGCCTCTTCTTCATGTATTCATTGTAGCATTTCTAAAATAGTCAATTTCCCATACAGAACTTTATCCGAAGTTTAGTTAACGTGTTAGCTTTGGAAATTTAGAATCTATTGTGTTTCTTGGAGCCCGCAGATTCCGTGTCGTGTTATGTTCAATATTCTCAATGACCTCGAACTGTTTATTCTCAATTACAGTTTTTTGTTTTAGGCTCATAATTGAGAGAACAATTGAGACGACTAAAGTGGTTATCGATATTAGTATTGCCACGAATACGTATTTTCTCGCTTCCTTGGAAGATTCTCGTGCATCGCTTAACTCCCTATAATCTAACAACTTAAAATAACCCTCAATATTTAGGTAATATTTTCTGTTCGAGGGGTCACCCTCAAAAATAAAAAACGCCTCTCGACCTAGGTCACTTAGCAATCGTTTCTCTTCCTTTGTTGAAAACTTATAATCTTTATCTTCTAGATACGCTTGTAACTGCTTACGAGTGACTGCTTGCCTTTCAAGAAGCTGTTTTTCACCATACTCTAGTGCATCTAAATATATGTTATTAATGTCCCTTTTCATTTTTCTTCTCGACCCAACTTTCATAGGTCTATTTTATCAGTAAAGGGAGGAAATTCCTCTATAGCACTTGATAATTTAAGGTATTGTCTGCACATAGAACTTTATCCGAATTTTATTGTCTGTGTTTGCATAAGTATCCCTATAAATGCAACAGTCTGATTCAAAATAGTGAGAAGGGAGTATTTGACTTTATTTTCTTTCATCTAAAAGTGCTTGTATTAATATAATTACTCCATACACAAGTAAAACAGTAATTATATTCTTCGTTAGAATACCGATGGCTATAAGTATAAGAACAACAGCAATATTTTTGTTCAAGGTACTCATTAGTAAAATTTTATCACTTCCTGCAGAACTTTATCCAAAGCTTGGGTTAGGACATTTGCTACAGCCTTAACAGGGTAAAAATTTCGGTATTTCCATAGTATAATCCAGTAGTTATGGGAATTTTAAAAGGAAGGTTAGATAATTCTGAAATCAAAGATGCTTTGTTGAGTAATGACATATTGATCAATAAAATTGGTTTTACCGAGGAGGACGCAGATGAAATACTCCAAACCTTTTGGTTCCACGATTTCTATAATAGTTTCTTAAGTTTTCCCCTCGTTTATGAGTGCTTAGAAAAGTACTTGATAAGTAATTCAACCAATAAGGTTAATAGGAACGATCTTTACGAGTTTATTATAGCCACTGAGATAGATGAGGGGTGTCGTGACAAGTTATATAGTCTTGGCTTCATACTTGAACTTTTTCAGCAGAATGGCTTGGAAGAAAAGGCATTCTATTCACTTTGTAAACAGCTCAAGATACCTAGAAACAAACTCCCAAGTAAGTTAATTTTAAAAGAGGTTGTTAACGGAGTGGAGCAGATACAATTCTTACACCACTCCTTACAAGAATACTTAGCCTATAAATATTTAGTAACTCAAAAGAATACACTAGATTTGGTAAAAAGCACTGTGGTTTTGGAGCAGGAGGGCATTCAAGCCTACAAATCTACTTGGTCTGGAGTAGTCCGCTTTCTCCTATTTAGTGGTAATAAAAGTGATGTTCTACAATGGTTAGTTACTTTTTTGTCTAAGAACCCGATCAACTTAACAGACGACCTTGCTGATTTGTTAACGAGTATAGAGACAGCAGATCTTAATGTTAATTTACTAAGAGATATTTTTGAACTTATTTATAAGCATTATCAGAGAAATGCGATTTGGATACCAGTTTGGACACGCTTACATTTATGGCGATTTATTTATCCTGATTTTAAAAATGTTCTAAAGGAGGATACGGAAATTTCAGAAAATACTTCGTGTGACTCTGAGCGTTCTTATGTCGCAAGAGGAAATGTGGCATCTCTTATAGGGCCTATTATTGAGAACAGGAGCGACTTTTTCACTAAAACTGAAAAAGATTGGTGGTACAGACTGTTAGTCAGTTGTGCCATCAGTAAGGAGGGAAATGGAGTTTTGCAACGACAAGCACTGTCTTCCTTAGAAGCATACAAAAAGGAAGATGTTTTAGACAAAACTAAAGATGCTTACGAGTTTAATGCCCAACTTGTTAAGGAAGCATACCTACAGCTTTGTTACACCGTTGCCCCTAATAGTGAGTTTAGTATTGATTACTTTGTTAGGGCTATAAAGGAAGGCCATGTGATATATGGTCGGATGGGGATTTACGAGATCACTAAGACAAAATCAATTAGCTATTTAATTGATAAGTTTATTTCAGATACTAGTTTTCTACAGCAATTCCTAGATAAGGAAAGTATTTTTGGAGGCCAAAGAGAGAAAGAGCGAACAGACAGAGTACTTTTACAAAGGATTTCAGACAGTATTCACGAAGATCCTGCAGTCTTAAAAAAATTAAAGGAACTAGCAAAAGCAGGTATAGCGCTTGAGTGTGGGTATTATGCCCGCAGATCCTATTTTGTTAGTGAGATCATTAAACTTATTACAAACGCTGATGATGATTACATAAAACAGATATTTGAAGACATTAAAACTTCCTCTGATCCGAGAGTTAGGCTCATTGATTATGAAGAAGTGTTTCCTTTTATACTGACCGATGAGAATTTACAGTTTTTTAGTGATGAGGTTGTGCCTTTTGCGAAGAATCACAACCTACCAAGATATGGTTATTTAGTAGATCCCTATAGGAGGACACCAGAAATTGTAAATGCTTTAGAAGATAAGTCTTCTGATGTAAATATTGAGGATGTAGGTATTGCACGAGACCTAAGATCTGAGGAGATTTATAAGGAGTTTGCACAAAAATTGGAACCAGAAAAAGGTAGGTTTAGCACTGATGTTTTTGATTTTTATTTGAATAATGAAGATATTATTTCAGAACAGTTAAAGAAGGAAGATAAGGATAAACTTCTCACACTAATCTCTAACATATTGGAGAATGCCAGTCCTGAGAAGATCCAGGTCAGGATAACAGACAAAACTAGTGGGGGTAAACACTACACAATTACACCGTATGCTAGTTATTTTGGTGGTGTTGTGAGGCTATCACTTAAGCTAAATGGAAAAGAGTTTTTAAAAAAGTATCGGCAGAAAATTATAAATTTTATACCATTTGCTTATTATAATGACCAACAAACAATATTAGATGTTGTAGATAAGGTGACCGATGCGGATCTAGAAGATGTAAACAAAATTTATTCTCCTAAAAGTGAAAATGAAGGCCGATACCTCATACCAGGTTCATATACCTATGTTATTAAACAGTTCTTAGGTAGAGGATGCAAATTTGAAACACCCTTACAAATTCTCAAGACCTTTGTAGAAGATGGTTTGCTTGAACCTTATGAAAAGAGATCCGCCTTGGAATTAATCGGTGCTTTTATGGAGAATGGTATAGGTAGGGATGAAGATTACCTGACCAACTTATTTGAGAAACACATCAATGATACAACTGAAGCAGGAAAATATATGACTGAAGTATCAAATAGATTACTAATAAAGATTTTTTATGACCCATTCTCTATAAGCTGGAGATTCCAAGAAATAAAGGCAAGTGCGAGTCCTTTTGAACGTGAGGAGGGTGTTCATTCAGTAGGTCCTATAGAAGAGGAGTTAGATGATATGTATTTTGCAAAACCGCTGATGGAGTTGCAAGAATTGCGTTTCATGCCTAACTATATCGATTTGTTGGACTTTTCAGTTTCATTACTATCAAGAAAAGACCACAGTGATTATTGGAACTATATCAACTACCTATGGAGAATTGTTACTCAGTATGTGAAAGGGCTAACTTACCTAAAAACATTTGAGCCCTATTTCAAGCTGAAGAACTGGTACGAGTTGCGAGAAGGGGTAAACAGGATAAACTGGTTTGGAAAAACCTTAGAGGATATTTTTAATTTCTATGTGTTTGAATTAGGCAAGATAGAAGTTCAAAAAGCTGTAAAGGAGCATTCGAGAGAAGATGCCTAAAGAGTATCAAAGACCTACCCTCAATATTTCTTATACCTATGATGAAGCTGATGTTCTATCTACTAGGGAGAGTGCTTTTGAAGACTGGAAGACTAAGAGTGGCGAGTATGTCCGTCTTCACCAATTTCTCAAAGCAATTCAGGATCAGGATAAATCTAAACTAGCTAGAACTGATGGTTATAGGGATATCTTTAGCAATATCCAAAGTTTCTTAACCAAAGCAGAATATATTACTCGAAGGTATAAAAAATGGTATTTAGATAGTGAAGGAGACGCTTTATTAAAGGGCCCTCCTAAGAAAACGATAGAGTGGGAAATGTACTGCCAAAATATTGTTGGTAAGGTAGTTGGGTTGTCTAATTTACAAGGAAATGGGCACAATTATTGCATCGTAAGAAGAGATAAAACATTTTTCGGAGGGGAAAATAAGGAAGAATACTCCTATGGCGTTTTTCTCTATCTGCTGGGATTAGTAGAGTCATATGACTTATATACTTATGAAAGAAACAAGACCAAAAAATACGAGTTTAAACTTACTGAGTGTGGTAAGAGGGTCTACAAGGGATTGTGTGATTTATCCTCTATGCACACAGCTAAAGAAGCTAAAGTCCCTAGTAGGCACGCAAACCATTGTTGGATGCCCATCATAGTGGTTATTGTTGTACTTGTAATTTTTGGCTATGTCTTCATTACTCGCAATGACTATGCTAAGGAAAAAATCGTAATCAGTATAGAGAAATTTTTTCAAGTTTCTTTAGAACGAGAAAAAACTCCTAAAGAGGTTATTGAAAGTACGGAAGATAGGTCAAGGTAAAAAGCTCTCCAACGGTTTTTTTAATGCCTTGGAAATTTTCCAAAGAATATAAGCTGAAGGGGAGTAACGAGCATTTTCTAAATGCCCTATATAGGTTCTGTATAATTCGCATTTATCTGCTAGTTCCTCCTGAGAAATATTTGCTTCTGTTCTGTATTTTTGAATTCTTTTTCCGACTTCTTGAGTAAACTTTTCTTTTTCTTTGTCACCCATGTTAATAATGATCAAATTTATCCTAGAATACGACAACGCAGTATACATAGCATTTATGTTAAAATAAGGTTATGCATAAAGCTTTTACAGCATTTCTGGTTATGTTGGTTATAATCTTACTCATGGAATGGAAGTTTGAAGGTATGACTGCAAAAGAGTGGGCGGATCACGCTAATAGTACCCAAAATCTGTACGAAGAAACAAAGACGGAGTACGATGCTTTGGATCATGATTTACTCCAACTGGGTGAGTGCGTGAACAATGTTAATGATACTGTAAGTAGGATCTATAGAAAATGTATGGAAACTAATACAGAAAATTATTGCCTTAATGTTATGTACAATGGTGCTAAGGCGATAAATGACTTATATAAACCCTGTATTCAAGAATACACAAACTCTCTTTAGTCCTGCTTAATCTAATGCATAATAAACCTTTATGTTCGCAGTAATTTACCTAGCACTTGATATAATCGACTTGTCGATATGCCATATAAAGATGAAGGTACTCTTAATAAATATTCTGTTTCTTTTGCAGCATACAATCGTATGTTTAAACTTTTGGCAGACGATGTGTTTTCACACTTTTTAGGTGAGATAAGAAATAAGTATTTTAACAGGACTAATAAAACACCAGCTTTCAAAAAAGGCACAAAAAAAGAAATATCAGAGTTTTTAGTAAAGAATAAGTACCCACTAAGTTTGACTACACCTTTCTATAACATGGTTACTAGTGAAGATTTTGAGTTTGACTTTCCGTTAGAAGATGGAATTGCTATTAGTGTTGGTGGCGAGATTATAACCTCAAATACAGCAACGAAATCACATGCAAATGCCCCAGACAAGAGGATCTGTATTGAGATAAGTAGTAAGGTCTCACTTAATCGTGTAAAGAATTTTATAGATCATTACGCAGATTTAATCAACACTTGTCAAAACAAACTTCAACTTCCAGACGAATATAAAGATACCAGATCAATGCATAGTACAGCCTTGAGGATAGTTATTATGAAGGATTACAGAGATATGTCCTTTGGTCAAATTGAAAGATTAGACGATTTTGATACACAAGAACTACCTGACGAAGATACAATGAAAAAAATCTACAAAAGGTATAAAGATCTTTTCAAATTGCCAATTCCAAATAAACCTATACCAAATAAATAGGGACAATAAGATCTTTTTATTTGTCCCTGACATCCGCCGTGCTTATTGCTATGTTGATATTGCAGAGGCGATGCAGAAGCCTACTCCTACCAAAGTGTGAGCAATAAAAGGAGTCTAACTGCATCTGACTCACCTATACCTGATTAGCTGATGACTTGGACAGCATTCCAAGAGAGGCATAAACATCAGGGAAGGGAGATCGGGGAACTAGAGACCGGGGAAAATAAAATGAGTCAACAAAGTGGCAAAAAAATAACATTCCAAGTACGAGTTGATAGAGGTTTGTGGAAAGTACTCTCTCAACTGAAAACGGATTATGGCTGGTCGTTTAAGGAGCTTACAGAGCATGCTTTGATCGAGATGTATACAGGAATGTCTGACGAAGAGCTTAATAAATTATTTAATAAGTCCAAAAATGGTTGAAATTGAAAAACTAACGCCTGTAAAACAGGTAAATAACAGTGGGCAATGGCAACCAGGTCGGTCGGGCAATCCAGATGGTAGACCAAAAAAAGGCCAAACTCTGACAAATGCGCTAAGGAACTGTCTCGAAGTTTATGATAAGCGCTCAAAAAAGACTAAGAAAGAGATGTTTATCGAAACTATAGTTAAATTGGCGCTTGAAGGGAATATTGCAGCTATCAAATTGATTTGGTCGTACGCTGACGGCTTGCCTATACAAAGGCAGGAAGTAATAGAGAAAAGTGGGGAGGAGGAAAAGGAGGAAGAAGACAGTTGTTTAAAACGATTTTCGCCCGATGATAGAAAACTTATAAAAGAGTATATGAATAAGGGAATGGCTGATGGGTTTGTTAAGGCTACACTGCTTATATATGGAAGGAAAGATCCGATGAAACAATGACCGAATGAAAAGATCTATAAGTAGTCACATGAAACTACCTTGTTTGTTTGGCGAGCTTAATATGCAAAATGCGATTGATGAAATAAAGTTAGATGCTTATTTGAAGTCTCTGGCAATATTTTTGTTATCCTTGAATAATTTAAAAAACAAACGGGAAGTAAAAAAGATGCCACAAAAGATGGTACGTAAATCTTAGTGGTTTATTTGTGGTTATAAAGACAAAAAGCTATAATAATACTTGAGCTCAACATTTGGATAGTCTTTTTTAATGGCCGTCTTGGACAACCGAAGACTATTCGTGTTGAGCTCACCAGGGCGGCCATTTTAGTTGATCTTTATGATAATAGAACCAAAAACAGGAACAATAACAAAAGTAATACTCTATGTGAGGGTGTCTACAGTTGAGCAAGCAGAGTTGGGGCATTCTCTAGATGTACAAGGTGCTAGGTTAAATGATTTTGCACACCTAAACGGTTGGAAAGTATTACGGTCTTTTATGGACGAAGGAAAAAGCGCTAGGACAATAGATCGCCCATCTTTTGAGGCGATGCTGGACTACTGTGAGGACAATAAGGACTTTGTTGATGCCGTGTTAGTTCAGGATACCTCACGTCTTTGTAGAAATGTGCAAGACCACTTGGAAGTAAAAGCTTTTTTAAGAAAAAGAGACATTAAGTTAATTTCCCTTGAAGGTAATAATGATGATACAGACGAGGCTCAATTCCTTGATTTAATCATTGCTGGAGTAAATGAACTGGAAAGCAAAAGAACTGGTAGAAAAACAAAAAGAGTTATGCTGGCTATATTTGAGCAGGGAATAAAGCCAGGTCAAGCGCCAATAGGTTATTTAAATTCATTTAAGAAAGGAACCCCTATGTATCCAGACTCGGGCAAGAAATATTTTGTTCAGGAGGCATTTAGAATGTGGTGTACAGGGAACTATTCCATAAAGGAAATATCAGATACACTGTATGAAAAAGGTTTTAGATCAGTTAATAATAAAAAGGTTGGAAAAAGTAGTATAGAAGGGATTCTAAAGAGAATTGATTATGCTGGAGGGTTAAAATATGAGGGTGGGGTTAATGAAAAGGCACAACACGAGCAGCTAATTACTATGAATGAGTTTTTGAGGGCACAGGAGATATTTAAGATGAGAAACAAAGGGGCGGATCGCTCAAGAAAACACATTACTTTACTTGCAGGAATAATCCACTGTTTTAAGTGTGGGAGTTTAATGCACGGAGAATATCACTTCAAGGGAAATTATTATAGATGTGAGAATTGTGGTAAGCCTCTCGTTCGTATGGATTATATTGACAATGAGATTATAAAGTTCTTCAAAGGATCTGCCTTTACAGAAAAAGGACTAGAGAAATTAAAAGGGGTGTTATTAGAAGTGCAGTCCCAACAAAAAGTTTTAAATCCCAATGTCATAAAATCTTTGGAAGAGAGGAGAAAAGTTTTAGACACGAAGATGAGCAAGTTAGAGGACGTCCTCCTTTTTGAAACTGGAGATTCTGTAGATAAAGAGCGTGTTAAACAAAAATATGAGTCCTTAAAGGTAGATTTACAACAGATTGAGAAACAACTTAAAGAATTAGAAAAGCCTTCAAGTAATTTCAAGTCAAATGAAATTGATAAGATAATCTATGGTATGGGTAGAATGGGGGAGGTATATAAGGCGTTAGATAAAACACAACGTAAACAGTTTTTGAAGTTTTTTATAAAAAAGGTCTTTGTGGATTGTTCAGAGGGTAAAATTAGAAATTACGAACTTGTAGAGGAGTTTGAAACGTTGTTATCACGGGATTTGGTTCGTATATCGTCCAATTGGCTCCCCCGAGTGGATTCGAACCACTAACCTTGTCCTTAACAGGGACCTGCTCTACCATTGAGCTACAGGGGACTGCTTAGCGTAAAGATACTAACACACTAAATTTTAGGGTTCAATGTCTCT
>Ga0265292_1002899_pt1 | contig 11195 bp, 10 predicted proteins | sample Munlanlewell296A_FD_189080 | JGI IMG/M metagenome (GOLD analysis project Ga0265292, IMG submission 189080) | Leachate microbial communities from a municipal landfill in Southern Ontario, Canada - Leachate well 296A | ecosystem: Engineered > Solid waste > Landfill > Unclassified | place: Canada... | reverse complement strand
AGTGCGGTACATATAAGAAGATTGCGCGGATCTTTCGCTCTTTGAGTATCGACAAAAAGAAGCACACATCCAATGATTGCCGCACGCACCACCGATGCCTGTCCCCCCGTCATAATCACAAATCCCAGTATAGACATCCCCGCGATCCATCGTGCAACACGGCGCGAAAAAAATCTTCCGCATATCGCCATAATTGCTGAAACAAGAATGGTAATATTATATCCCGAGAGCGCAACAAGATGGGACGTTCCACTTTGAGACATCGCAGTTTTAAATTCTTTTGAAAATCCACTCGTATCCCCCAACACTACCCCAGAAAGGAAAGCACTTTCTTTTGGGGGAAGTACTTTTTCAAATGAATGGACCGCGAAATTTTTTATATCAAATAACACCTTCAATACACTCGATCCCTTATTCTCCCCAAGAAAAATAACATCAGGAAATGCAATAATTCCAGAAATTCCCTCTTTTTCGAGATATCCTGCATATCCTTTTTCTATTGGATATTCAGACTCTCCCTTAATACGCAAAACATCACCATAATGCACTTCTGGAAACTTTCTAAGGCGTAAAAGTACACGTCCAGTCTTCTTTTTTTCTTTACTCAGTACGTCTACAACTGCTTCTTGTGAGTTTTCGAGAACACGAACGTCTCGCACTACTATTACGTCGGCAATAATTACAGAGTTCGGCAAAACGCGTAGCATAAGCTCACTCCGCAGGGTGTAATAAAATGAACCTATCGGAAGAAGAAAAAGAAGGAAAAATAATGAGAGATATGTTTTCTTCTTTACACTAAAAAACAAGAACAAAGAAAAAAGCGCCACAACGCCGGTGATAATAACAGTAAATATTCCAAATGAAATACTCGCACACAAAACCCCCAGAAGGAAAAAACATGATCCAAAGAAGAATTTCTCTGGCAAAAGCATAAAAATAAATTTCTAATTACTAAGTTCTAATTTCTAATAAATCTCTAATTTAAAAATATCTAATCTTGAAATCCGCACCTTAAAAACTTTATAGACTTTACAAACTTTTTACTCAGAGCACTTCCGCCTTGTAGCACTCTTTACATAAAGTAAACGGTGCCTCTTCTTTTGTATGATTCGTGGTAAATTCAACACCACACTTGTCGCATGTTCTTGGAATAACGCGTAAATTTTTCACCCATTGTTTGAACTTGATGTCTACCCTACAAAATGGACATGTCCGAGGGAGAGGTAGTCTCATTTTTCTGAGAAATGAGAGTTCCATTCGTATTATTCTAAACCCCCCTCCACAATTCTTACACTCAATCGCTTCCTCAAGAATTACATCTGTCACATCCATAATATTGTCGGGAATTTCTGATGTGTGTTTTGTGATTATGTGAGCTTTTTCTTCCTTTTCGAAAAAGCGATATCCGCCGCGTTCTATATCACCCCGAGAGAGAGGAAAAAAACCATTTGCAATTGTTTCGTTATACGCAAATGGCGAAAGATCAGTTGGAAAAAATTCACCATACATGTATATTCTTCCTTTTTTATCCACATAGAGCATCGCATTCATATGCTCAATAATTTTTGCACGTAATGATTCATACTCTTCTTTTGAATAACGCTTATTTAAAATCACATAGTCTCCCTTTTTCATCGACACACAGCCGAAATGGTGGGAGCCCGTCGAAAGTTTACAATATTCCGCATCAACTAACCCAAGTCCTGACTCATGAGTAAACCTAACATCGGAAACGTCTTCTCCCACGTTGCAACACTCATAACAGCGGGACATGTTATTGCCCCAACTCGAAACATCATAACAATCTTTTATGGGTCTATCCGCCACCATAAGCATAAATTTCGAATCCTGCACATTTGACACATCATAACATTCCTTGCAATTCTTTGATTGAAAAACATAGCTTCCCGTATAATCAATCGAAAAATCATCATATTTCGGACGGGGCGGAAAATTTTTCCAATGCTCATGGGCCATCTGAGAAACTTCTTGATACGTCATATAGGAACCTAAATCCCATTTTTCTATTTCCTTAAAATAATCTCCTTTTGAATATGGTTTGTTAAAAATATAATATTGTTTATTTCGCAGATTTGCGGAAGCAAAGCAATTCTGACAGTTATCACAATCTCGAAGAAAGTAAGAATCTAAAGAATTAGTCACATTCCCGCGCCCACCCACCACGGTATTGTTCTTGAAAGAGTTTTGACAATCGTAACATGATTCGGACATCATAGTTATTGCGCAATCAAATATAGAATTACTACGAACGAGGAAAAAACCATATGCAGAATCCTCAATATAGTCAGCGTGGAAAAGAAGATAACAGTTTTTTAGGTGGCCAGAATGACTCGTATACGGCGATGTTTCCATTGTCGGAATATCAATGGAAATTCCCAATACTGGTGTCATCTGCCACAACTCCTTAAATTGCTCAAAAAACGGACGGGAAAAATCATATTCTTTTCCATAATCAAAAACATTCCAATTATCTGACCACCAACATTTTGGACAATATACTACATATGGAGAGTCTCTATGATAAACAGAAATAAATTCTTTTTTACAAAGACCGCATGGACGTTTGTAAAGATTGAAGATATTAAAAAATGCTAATCTTCTCTCAAGTCGACACGCTGGACAAAACATCGGTGGCGGTACATCTATTTTCCTATAGAAATCAAAATCTTCCGATTCAATGATGAATGAATTTTTACAATTCTGGCAATTTCTTGTTTCTTGATTCATACTTTTTGATCCCTAAACTACTTCTTGGTTATAACACTGTTCACAATATAATATTTCATCGTTTTCCGGAAGAAAATTTGTTTCAAATTCATTAGAACACGGAACGTCCTTATGGAAGTGGGCTACATTATTTTTGTATGCCGTATTTTTATTTCCACACGAACACGTGCGTTTCCATAATTTATTCGGCCCACGATTCTTAATTCGACGCATATGCCGACAATCGGGGCATAGCTGTGGAAGGGGTATATTTAATCTTGTATAAAATGATAATTCCGCAGGAATAATGCGATAATTTTTAGAACACGGAACACATGCAAATATAGCCGCTGAGGGATCGATAGTATTTGAAACGCTCTCCCATTTTATATTTTCTTTCCCATAAGTCCCCCTAGAATATTCTTCCCATTTGAATCCCTGTTTTTCTGCTACTTCTTTTATAAGAGGAAATTGCTCTTGTGCCGCTGTTTCATTATATCCAAATGTACTTATTCGAGCGGGAAAAAACTCTCCATATTCCCCTCTTTTTTTCATATCTTCAATAATCTCTTTCTGTAATTCTCCGAATGCTTCTTTTGTATATTTTTTATTCAAAATACAATATTCTTTTTTTCTAAGCCCCACCGAACCAAAACAGAAATTCGAGTTAAAACAGTAGTAACAATACTGCATAAAACTACACGTCCAACAAAGATTTGAACAAATGTAGTTCGAAACATCTACTCCCGCATTCATTGAGTTATATATCATCTCTGCATTTCTTCCCGCAGTATCCACATCCACACAATCCTTTGCATTTCGCCACACATGTACCCCATATTTTGAATCTTCCGAATCATAGCAATGGAAACAGAGTTTGCAGTTTTTACTATTTTTCATATATCCTCCACTTGATCCGGGTGCATTATATATCTCTGCATATTTTTTCGGTTGAGTCTTCATAAATAAATCAAATTTACTTCTCATATCTTCAACCCCTTCGTGCGTATTAAGTTTTGCGGTTTTTAAAAATTCTTCATATTGTTCTTTAGCGAGTGGTTGATTAAACACGTGATATTTTTTACTTCTTAAATTCATACATCCAACACAATCTGAACAGTCTTTACAGTCGAAAAGAAAGTAACTTTCTCTGCAATCATGACATCCTTTGCTATAAAACAATTTATATGAGTCGTAACAATCATCACTTTCGTATGAGAGTTCAGTTTTTGATGCAAATGAAACATCGACACAATCTCTGCATTCCTGTATCCAATAACAATGGGTGCATCCCTCATTGTTTGATGACTCAACGATCATATAACAATCCTTGTTGTCTGCGGAAATATTTAAATATTCAGAGTTCACGCTTCGCATATGGATAAGCGCGACTTTCGGAACTTCCTTCCAAAGTTCCTCAAATTGCTCCAAAAAGGATCTAGTCGGGTCATAATTTCTTCCATAGATAAGTGGATCCCAATCATCAGAAAACCAGCAATCATAGCACCACACTCGGTAGGACTTATTGGGACTATACATTGAGACCACGTCTTTATCACACCGATCACATTTCCGCTTATAAAAAACGCGTTCATTACGAAATGCAAGTCTACGTTGAGCACGACACGGTGAGCATAATTTTGGCGTGGGCACACCTATTTTCGTATAAAAACCAAGGTCTTCGGGTTCAATAACAAACTCGATTTTGCAATTTTGACACTGTTTAACCTCGGAATTCATTAGAAATTAGTGATTAGATATTAGAATTTTACTACAGTATCACTCCTCCGCCTAGCATTTCATGGTTCCCATTTTTATCTACATCAATCGAATAGAAAACCGCGGATTGCCCGGGCGCAATAAATTTAATAGGCTCAGAAAAAAGTAACTGGTAACTGGTAACTGGTAACTTTCTACCCTTACTAGTTACTGATTCCTTATTACCAATTACTAATGTTGCTCTCACAAGCGGCTGACGATAGCGAACCCGCACAAGCACATCTATTCTCCTATTCGCGCGAATTAGAGAATGGTTTTCTCCATTGATAAAATGAATATCAGTTAATGCAATATCCTTTTTAAATAACGCTGGATGAGTGTCCCCCTCTGCGACGATAAGTATATTTTTCTTTACATTTTTCTCCGCCACATAATAAGGTCTTTGATTTGTTTTTTGCTGTTTGTCGTTAGTTGTGTGTTGTATGTTGATATGTCTCTGTCCAATAGTATAAAACCGCGCCCCTTCATGTTCACCGATTTTATTTCCCTCCGTATTCAGCACATCTCCTTTTTTTGGTTTTATATATTCTTTTAGAAATTCCGGTAGTTTCACTTTCCCGAGAAAACAAATCCCTTGTGAATCCTTTTTTTCTGCGGTCGGTAATTTTGCTTTTTTCGCAATTTCCCGAACCTCCAGTTTTATATATTCTCCAATCGGAAACAAACAATGTTTCAATTGTTCTTGTGTGAGCGTCCACAAAAAATATGACTGATCCTTATTTAAATCTTTCGCAGAAAATAATCGGTAACTCGTAATTGGTAACTCGTAATTTTTACTTGTTACTGATTGCTTTTTACTTGTTACTAATCTCACATAGTGTCCCGTCGCGATATAATCCGCCCCTAGTTTTAATGCTTTATCTAAAAATATCCCAAATTTTATTTCCTTGTTGCACATCACATCCGGATTCGGCGTAAGTCCTTTTTTGTACCCATCAATCATGTACTGCACTACATATTCAAAATAGTCTTCACGGGCGTCAATCACGTAAAACGGGATTCCGAGATGATCAGCAACGCGGCGCGCATCTTCCGCATCCCGCTCGGAGCATCCATCCACATTGAATCCATTAATATACACTCCAGTCACGTCATATCCCTGCTCTTTTAATAAAAACGCCGCGACGGAGCTATCCACTCCGCCCGACATTCCAACGAAGACCTTTCTTTTAAGAGGGGTATTTGATTGTTTGTGTTTATTCCAAATTCTGGCCATATTCGTTTCGTTCACCGGGCCTAAGGTGGCCCCAGCATTAAAAGTACCGGGAATGTCAGTTTTGTCCATAGCTTTCCGATAACTTCTCGGCCGGAGAGATGCCGCCAAGCACCTTATGCGGAAAGTAATTCCAAGCGTCGGTTACCAGTTCAAGAACATTGCTCAACTCCGAGGCGTCGCCACCACGATCAAACATGGCCACGACTTTCATCATGTCGTCATTGTCTTCCTCGTTATAAATGACGTCCCGAACATGATCCAAAGTAAAATCGCTCCCTGTTTCTTTGAGCATATCCACAAGCTCCTGCTCAAGCTCTTTCCGGCGTTCAAGAATTTGTTGTTTTGATTCGATTTGCATAATTATCTCGCAAACGCATCTGAAAGGATCATCACTTCTCGGCCTTTGCGCGATTCGTAAGCGTTGTAATTCAAGGAAAAATTGACAATCTTTCGATCGGGGTAAAGTGACTTGATTTCTTTCTTGTTATCGTAAGTTAAAAGCCAAAATGCATCAGGGCTATTATTCAGCTTTTTAGCCAGAGCCTCGTGGTCTTCTTTTTTATAATGGTTCAAATAAAGAGTTGCGCCTTTTTCAAAATAAGGGGGATCAAGATATATGAATGCGTTCTTTTTATTCAAATACTCACCAATCAACTGAAGTCCATCCTTATTAAAAATTGATATCTTATCCTTATAGAGAGCTATCTGCTGTATTCGTTCTATCAAGGCGTCTTTATTAAATCTGGCATCAATTTTATATTTACTTTTTTGTTTTAATCCTCCAATGAGTCCACCATCCAAAATACCAGATGTATTAGTTCTGTTGAGAAAAAAAGTTGCAAAACCGAGATCGAAGAGATTGGCCTTCGGATCATTATAAATTGCTTTCTGTTTTTTCCATTCGCTAATAGTTACTGGAGTCTTTTTTATCTTCTTTATAAATTTAGCGGAACTAAGAACAGATGATTTCCAGAAAGCATAAATAGCCCTATCTAGATCATTGATCACAATACGGCCGACTTTTCCAGACAATAATAAAGCCAGAGCCGCACCGGCACCACCAGCAAACGGTTCAATGTATGTTATTTTCTCCAAATCATGATCCTCGATAATCTTTTCAAAAAAAGGCAAAAGCGAAGTCTTCCCCCCAGGATAGCGAAGGGGGCTGTGGTAGTTTTTCCGACTTTTGCTGGTTATTATTTTCATTTGCTTTTCTTCTTTTTAACCGTTACAAAAGAACTCCACAGTGCCACAAAGAAACTGTCGAGATTCTCCCAGTATTTCTTTAACTCGGATGGTATTGGCGATGTTTTATAATCATGGACAAAATCATGGAATGTTTCGACTGAAAGTATGCTGTTATTATCTTTTGTCGCCACCCTTCTCATATTCTTAAATTTAACTTTATCCTTTACCTTCTTAAATTCCTCTGGCGTTGGTGTTTTATTGCCTTCTTCAGCAAGACGACGTAGAGCAATAGCATCTTCAAGATGATCTACAACTTTCAGGATTTTACCCGCCAACTTTGTATCATCTTTTATTTTCAATTTGTGAGTATCTATATAGCAATCAATCGAGCATTCCATAAAGACACGGAAAAGAACGGCTACGGCATTAGGGGCGTTGTCTACCTCAATTTTCTTTCTCAACTCATCGTAAATATCGTTAATCCGAAAACTTTGAATATAATTCGAGATTCCCCATGGCATCATGGACTGGGTTATGATCGTGTGCTGTAACTCGCAACTTTTTCCACGAGCTTGCATCCGTAAAGTCGCCAACAAGTCCGGCATAGAAATCACCGATTCTTCTTGCCGAATGACCGAATGGATTTTTACCGAGAAATAGATGGAAATAGTAATTTATAAATTGCCAGTCGTAAGCCGGATTGTCGCTGACAAATAGCGGCCTGAATCCCTTTTCAATAACCGATGTGATCCGTATATCAAACTTTTCGAACGTTTCTTTTGTCGCTCCTGTTCCGTGGAATGTTTGCTTTGAAGGATACGCGACTGCGCCAAATTCAAATGACGTCGAGTCATTCAATGTTGGTGCCGGACCGTGTCCTTCACAATCTACGAATATCAAGTTTTTGATGGCGATTTCCTTTGGCATAAAGTTTTCACTCATTAGGTTTCTCCAATAGCCACTCCCAGAGCGGTTTAAACTGTATGGTCATGTTGTCTTTTTCCACCGTGCGTTTTTCATTCCACGTAAGCACGGTAAGCGTAGAAACATTCAGCTCTTTTCCTGCCTCAACGAGAGCTTTCACTTCTCTTTGTTCAACATCGGGATCGGTCATGTCATAACAGACCTGTATCATCTCCATAACCTGATATCCCTTTTTGAGCACGAAGTCTATTTCGCGGTCATTCCTGGTCTTGTAATAAAACAATTCGCGGCCGGGCTGATGACCTTTTTTCACTAACTCAGTGAAAACAAGATTTTCCATGAGCTTACCGGTGTTTGGTGAATGTTGTACCGCCTTGGCGGTAACGAAACCATTATCAACGACATATGTTTTTTTGGCTGATCGCAGTCGCATACCAGCCTTTGTTGAGTGTCGTATCAGAGGAAAAATCAAATATGCCTCGGTGAGATAGCCAAGATATTTTTCCAAAGTAACCTGGCTCTTGAATTCCAAAATATTGGCGAATTTTTTGGTGCCGTACTGGCCGGAAACATTGTTTATGAGATACGATCCGAGACTGGCTATCTGTTCGGAAAAACGCACTTTATGACGCTTCACCACGTCTTTGAATAGCACCGCATCGAACAGCACATCCAAGTATCCGCGCGGATCAACGCCTTTCGTAACAACCTCCGGATAACCGCCGCTCGTCATGTACTGGGTCATGTATTCAAGCAGTTTCGCTTTTTCATCAGGTAATGAAAGTTTGTCGGGACTAACTTCGTATTGTTTGGCTTTCAAAATTTCCGAAAAATTAAACGGCAGTATTTCTATGGGAATATGTCTGCCGGTAAGATGTGTGGCAAGCTCTTTTGAAAGAAGCGATGCGTTGGAACCGGTCAATACAAGATTAAATCCTCCCCGATGCAGGCGGTTGACGAAAAGCTCCCAATTCGGAAGATTTTGTATTTCATCGAAGAGAATATATTTTGTGTCACCATAAGCAAGCTTCAGTTCTGTCATCAATTCATCAAGGTCAATCTTTTCTTCTCCCGGAAGCGACTCATCGTCAAAGTTGAAATACGCAAAATCACGATTCTTGAGAAGCATCAAAGCAAACACCGATTTACCGGCGCGGCGCGGTCCTAGAATGACTTTTATAAGGTCAGAAGACATCCATTTTTGAGCATCTTTCTCTTTGGTTCGTTCTACGTAAGGAAGGGAAAGTAGCCGATCTCTGTCCTGTTTTTGCTTAGAAACTGTCGCTTTTAGCATATTATTTATGTTGTACTATGCTTATTTACCCTTTTTAGCATAATACAGTCATTATACTGGACAAAATGGGTAAATGCAAGAGTTTATAGCCCAGATCAAAGATTAGTGAATGTGGGGCATAAAATTGGTCATATTCTTCAATCCGTTAGTTTCCGGCATTCCGTGAATAGTACGAAAGTGTACCATTCGAGAAATGCCACTTAAATTTGCTTAAGTTAAGCAAATCGCACCAAGCTCTCAAATTTCGTCTTACGGCTTGGACCGGGTGCATAAGGTGGCAAACTCTTACTCTCGGCACAAAGTTCGCCCCAGGGGCAAACAAGTGGTGAATTCGGGTAACGCAAAACCGCCTTTCGGGCGGTCTTGGTTTAAATCACGGCAACCGGTACTTTCGGATGTCGTCCCCTTTTGTGTGGTTCGAATTTCAACGGACCGAGATGTATTTGAAACTTAAGCCCTTCATTCGTGTATGTGGCTACAAATACCCTCCTCCGCTCCTTTGGAGCTACGGAAGGGCAAGCCCTCTTTCTCCGCTTACCAGCAGATTCGGGTGGGTAAGCCTTTCTTCTCCGCCCACTGGCGGATTCGGACGGGCGAGCTCGCTTTTTTGAACTACTTGACATCTATATATTAATATGCTAGAATTATAGCAGTAACTAAATAATTATCAACAATCAGAGGTTGAAATGAAAGAGACATTAAAAATAATGTTTTTCGTAATTCTGGCTGTTATTTATCTGAATATTGGTTATCAATATTCAGAAACAGTAAGACAAATTGTTCAAAAACATTCCGCCGATACGTTTATTGAAAACGTAATAAGTGGCGGATGGAACGTTCTTTTTGTTGGAAGAAGTGAATATGGAACCTATACTCATATTATAATGTTGTTTTTTTGGCCAGTAACACTCATATTTTCTCTTGTGCTTTGGATCGTATTCGGATTCTGGCAATTCCTCATTTTATTTTGGTGGGGAATTCAATTCCTCTGGTGGTTTATATTCTGCGGAGGAATGTTTAAACTCCTTGGAACCATTGGAACCAAAGGAATAGCAGCTCTCGTCGTTGGTTCTTTTATGTGTTGGGTTCTGTATATAGTCGTTAAAGATCTTCCCCCTGCGGAAAATCCAAAAACTCCGAGTTCATAAAATTTCAAAATATTGCGCGCCGATTTGATCGGCGCCTTTTATTTTTCATTTCTTGCCTTTTTCAAAAAAATCAAATAAAATACAACAGTAAAAATTAGTTACTGGTTACTTATTATGTCCCTTCTGGACATCTCCCACAGGGAGACAAGTTACTAGTTACATGTTATTTTCATGTCCAAACTTGAATATATTAAACTCAAAGTGGGTACGGTGTTCACAAAAAATGATGATCCAAACCCATACAAGGTAATGGAATATGCATTCATCCGCATGCAACAGAGAAAGCCAGTAGTGCAATTAAAGATAAAAAACCTAATTACGGGGAAAAGTCAGGACTACACCGCTCATCAAAACGAGGACTTTTATGAAATTGAAATCGAAACGCTTCTAGCAAATTTCATCTACCATAATAAAGATGGGTATTGGTTTCATGAAGTTGGTAATCCAAAAAATCGTTTCACACTCCCCGATGATGTGTTGGGAAACGGCGGACAGTATCTAAAACAAAATACGGAAATTAAAGCATTTAAATTTGGAGAAAAAGTAATTGACATTGAACTTCCGGTGAAAATGGAATTTAAAGTGACTGAGGCACCTCCCGCAATTAAGGGAAATACCGCACAAGGAGGTACAAAACTTGTAATAATCGAAACCGGCGCAAAAGTAAGTGTCCCCCTCTTTGTAAATGAAGGAGATATCATCCGTATTAATACGCAGACGGGAGATTATGTTGAACGAGTCGGGAAAGCATAGAGATAGGGATTGGGGTGTAAGGGTTTCCGCCAAAGGCGGATCCTCCTTTGGAGGAAGGAACTAGAAACAAAAAACAAAAGACTGTTATGACACGTCATAACAGTCTTTTTGTGCGTCTATTTGCAGAAAATCACAAATATAAACTCCTAGAATTTTATTTTTCTTC
>Ga0265292_1002898_pt1 | contig 11200 bp, 12 predicted proteins | sample Munlanlewell296A_FD_189080 | JGI IMG/M metagenome (GOLD analysis project Ga0265292, IMG submission 189080) | Leachate microbial communities from a municipal landfill in Southern Ontario, Canada - Leachate well 296A | ecosystem: Engineered > Solid waste > Landfill > Unclassified | place: Canada... | reverse complement strand
ATTTTTCCACAAGCGATTGGGCGGGTTTCAGTAGTGGTATCGAGAGTTGTCGTTTTGTTTTCTTTCTCTTCTTCGATACCTGCCACGATCCATCAGCCAATTCAATCAGATGTCCGGGGTTCAGTTCCTTTACGTCCGAGTAGGCCAATCCGGTGTAGCAGCAGAACACAAAAACATCAGCCACCTGTTGCAGCCGGTCAACCTTAAACGTATAATCCGTGATCAAGTTCAGTTTCGGACGGATCATCCGCTGAATGGCAACCTCAGCCCGAATGCCGTTAACCGTTACCCTCATATAGATGGGTACTTCACCGTTAGCGTTCTCTTTCTGACGCTTCAGGTAGAACATGACTTTGAATGTTGCTCGTTTCATAACGTAACTGTTAAAAATTAATGTGCTTCATCAACTTTACAAAGTTCGCAAACGAGTTTCTGGATTCAAAACGCAAGTTTCAGCATATTAGCGCATTATGTGTTATTCGGGTACCTGTTGATAAGTTTTCCGATAGGTACCCGATTTGGTAACTCCTATGGTACCTTTCGGTGCCTTTCCGTACGCTGAAAAAAAAAGGCCTGACTATCTTCAAAGCCACGCCCTTGTACTCTTTTCACACCCACACCTCACACTCAAACCCACACCCACCTCGCGGAGAAAGAGGGATTCGAACCCCCGGTACCCGTAAAGGTACAACGGTTTTCGAGACCGTCCCAATCGACCACTCTGGCATTTCTCCGATCGTGAGCGCAAAAGTAAGAAATTTTCAATATTCTTTGCCCGACCGATGCCGATTCAACCATTTAACACAACTTTGCGGAAGTAAACTATGACCTATATGATACATAAATCGACGAGTCCCGCTATATTTCAGTTATTGAATCGACGAGATCCCGGCCTTCGCCTGACCTCCCCCAACCCCCTCCTTAGAAAGGAGAGGGCTTTGAGCCCCTGCATTCCTTTGGTAATCAAGCATGTAGATGCTGCTACCCCCTCCTTAGGAAGGAGGGGGCAGGGGGAGGTCCGTGTCACTCGTCACTTGTCACGATTCTTTCTTTTCTTTTCTCTCTCTCTTTTCTCTCTTACCGTTCATGCCCAATCCGTTCATATCGGCCTACTGAAATACTCCGGCGGTGGCGACTGGTACGTCAACCCCACCTCACTGCCCAATCTGATCAGATTCTGCAATGAGACCCTTCACACCGATATAGCTAAAGATCCGGTTACGGTTGAGCCCGGCAGCCGGGATATTTTCTCGCTGCCTTTTGTCCACATGACCGGCCACGGAAATGTCCTTTTTTCACCCCAGGAATCTGAAAACCTCCGGCAATACCTTCTGGCAGGCGGATTCCTTCATATCGATGATAATTATGGCCTGGATCAGTTTGCACGGCGTGAAATGAAAAAGGTATTCCCGGACCTTGATTTTGTGGAATTGCCTGCATCCCACCCGGTTTTCCAGAAACCCAACCTGTTTCCGGAAGGTTTACCCAAAATTCATGAACATGATAACAAACGGCCACAAGGGTTCGGACTGATATGGGAAGGAAGATTGGTCTGCTTTTATTCGTATGAAAGCGATCTCGGCGACGGATGGGAAGACCCCGCCGTGCATAACGACTCCCAGGAGACGAGACTTAAAGCACTCAAGATGGGCGCGAACCTGGTACACTATGTGTTCACCGAGAAATAAATATTGGGGGCACCCTACTATACTTCAACCTCACGTCCTCACGTCCTTAACGCCCTCACGTTCCCCGCGTTCCTCACGTTTCGGCTTTCTTCCCGCCTTCTTTAACGCGTCGCTGATGATCCATTCGAGTTGTCCGTTTGTGCTACGGAATTCATCGGCCGCCCACTTTTCCAACGCATCATACATTTCGGAATTCAACCGCAGCACAAAGGACTTCTTCTTGTTCATAACCCGCTAATTGTGCAGTGTCCCGGCATTGACGATCGGTTGGGCGGAAACATCCGAACATAATACCGCCAGGACAAGCCAAATGGCCAGCATTACAAAACCATTCTTTCCTTTAAATTCTGATTCGTTTTTCATATTGATATCATTTTGATATCACAAATATAAAATGTACTAAAATTCTGACCAAATTTATTTGCAAAAAAAAAGCTGCCCCAGTTAACCCGGAACAGCTTTCTCATTGAACTAGAGGTAGTTAATTTTTGTAAAATTCGATCTCATCGAGCAGAATCGAAGGCATCGAGGTGTAGGAGCTGGCAAAACCTAGTATGTTCCTGACCGCGGCTTCAGGTGCGCAGACCAATAGATCAGAATCAATTTCTTCCATCAGGTTAATTTCATTCACAATGTTGCCATCTTCTAAGTTGCCTAATTCATTATTGACGAGAAAGTAAAGGGTAGATAAGTTTGTCATAGACGCATCATATATTATTTATTAGTATTATTCTGATTGTAAAACGAATCAGGTACTCCCGTAGTATAAGTTTGATGAAAAAAAGTTAAAAAAAAGCCCCGGCAAGTACCGGGGCGATTTTTTCAATATTCAACTATGACATGGTTAGCGTTAACTGCTTGTCTTTCATTATTTTTCGCATATTGATCAGCGCATAGCGCATCCTGCCAAGAGCGGTGTTGATGCTCACCCCGGTTTGATCAGCAATCTCCTTGAAACTCAACCCGCAATAGTGACGCAGATATACAACCTGTTTCTGATCATCCGGTAACAGATCAACCAACATCCGTACATCACTCATTACCTGGTTTTGCACAATGGTTTCCTCAATATTCAGCTCAGCCAGTTTCCGGTTATTGAACAAGTCCATATCCCCGGTTTCATTTGGAACAGTATTGAGTAATTTCTGTTTCCTGTAATGATCTATAATCAGGTTGTGAGCGATCCGGAGTACCCATGACAGGAATTTGCCCTTATCGTAATACCGTCCTTTGTTAAGAGACTTGATTACCTTGATAAAGGTGTCCTGAAAGATATCTTCGGCCAGTTGTTGATTCTTAACGATCAGAAGGATATATGTGTATACCCGGTTCTTATGCCTTTTGATTAATTCCTCAATGCAGGTCTGGTCACCTGCAATGTACTGTTCTACAAGGGCATAATCCTCTAGATTATGTAAACTCAAAACTACCTCCTTTTTAAGATTAACACAGAAGTAGAATTCCCTCGATAACAGTCCTCCTTTTAGTTTTGTTTAACGTTTCTATAATCAGAACGCAAGTATACGAATAATATTTTACACTCGACCTAATTTTTCGTCCTGACAAAAATGATCTAACTTCACAGCCCGAAATTTATCAAAAATCATGCCCGAAAATAGCTCTGATCCTGAAAACAATATACTGATTAAAGGAGCAAGGGTTCACAACCTGAAAAATATTAATCTTTCGATCCCCAGGGATAAGTTGATTGTTATAACCGGCTTGTCGGGATCAGGAAAATCTTCTTTGGCTTTTGACACCTTGTACGCTGAAGGTCAGCGTCGTTACGTTGAAAGCCTATCGTCCTATGCCCGTCAGTTTCTGGGGCGCCTCGACAAACCGGATGTGGATCTGATTACGGGAATTCCACCGGCGATTGCCATCGAACAAAGGGTCAATACCCGTAATCCCAGGTCCACCGTTGGCACCTCAACAGAGATATATGATTATCTCAAGCTTTTATTTGCCCGCATCGGAGAAACTTATTCACCGGTTAGCGGAAATAAAGTAAATAAACATCAGGTTCAGGATGTGGTGGAAAGGATCATGAGGCTGCCTGAGGGTGCCCAGATCATGATTCTGGCACCGTTGCACAAACCCGAGGACCGATCCCTCCGTACGCATCTGGAAATTCTTGTTCAGCAGGGATATACACGAATTGAAGATAACGGACAGATCAGAAAGATATCAGAAGTACTCGATCCTTCTTATACCCTTTGTGAAACCTGTCCGTTTGATATTTTGATCGATCGGGTGTTTATCGGACAGGAGGAGGATCTTCAGGCACGTGTCGGGGATTCAGTTGAAACTGCCTTTTTTGAAGGTAAAGGGGAATGCACCCTGAAAATTTTCCAGAACGGGGATTATCAGGAAGAGCAATATTCCAATCGCTTTGAGATGGATGGAATTCTCTTTGAGGAGCCCAGTGTATACCTGTTCAGCTTTAATAACCCCCTGGGCGCATGCCCGGTTTGCGAGGGATTCGGTTCCACCATTGGTATCGATGAAGATCTGGTTGTTCCCAACACCAACCTGTCGGTCTTTGAAGAAGCCATTGTTTGCTGGAAAGGCGAGAAAATGTCGAAATGGAAGGACCAGCTCCTTCAAACAGCCGTTAATTTCAATTTTCCGATCCATCGTCCGTTCTACCAGCTGACTGAAAAAGAACGCCAGCTCTTGTGGACAGGTAACGAATGGTTCAAAGGCCTTCATGCCTTCTTTGCCCATCTTGAGGAGAAATCATATAAAATCCAGTATCGCGTGATGCTGGCACGCTATCGGGGTAAAACAATCTGCCCTGAATGCCTGGGTTCACGGCTTCGGAAAGAGGCCCGCTGGGTGCAGATCGGGGAAAAATCGATTACTGACCTGGTAAAATACCCTGTATCTGAATTGATTACATTTTTTGATTTACTGAAACTGGATGATCATCGGGAGCACATTGCCGGACGTTTGCTGACTGAAATCCGCAACCGGTTAATGTATTTATCGGAGGTGGGGCTAGGTTATCTTGCCCTTAACCGCACTTCCAATACCTTATCCGGCGGAGAGTCCCAACGTATCAACCTGGCGGGATCGCTCGGCAGCAGCCTGGTGGGCTCTTTGTATATTCTCGACGAACCCAGTATCGGCCTGCACCCCCGTGATACCGGCAGATTAATAAAGGTCCTCAAACGATTGCGCGACCTTGGAAACACGGTTCTGGTGGTCGAGCACGATGAAGACATTATCCGATCGGCCGACTACATAATAGATATTGGTCCGGGTGCCGGAAGATACGGCGGGGAAGTAATTTTTCAAGGTACACATGAACAGCTGTCCTTGCAAAATAACGGCCTTACTGCCAGATATTTGTCGGGGCTCGAAAAAATATCGGTACCGGAAGTCAGAAGGAAATGGAATAATTTCATCGAGCTGAAAGGGGCAGGAGAAAATAACCTGAAAGCCATAAATGTGTTATTTCCACTCGAGATCATGACAGTGGTTACCGGCGTCAGCGGTTCCGGGAAATCAACCCTGGTAAATAAAACACTCTTCACGGCACTCAATAAACGAATTAATGGTGCCGGGGAACGAACCGGCCGCTTCGGAACCCTGACGGGCGACCTGCACCGGATTTCGCAAGTGGAACTCATTGACCAGAATCCGATTGGTAAAAGTTCAAGATCTAATCCGGTCACCTACATCAAGGCCTGGGACGAGGTTCGCAAACTCATGGCGGACCTGCCCTTATCTGAAATGAACGGTTACAAAGCCTCTCATTTTTCTTTTAACGTTGACGGCGGCCGCTGCGAGGAGTGCCAGGGAGAAGGAGTGAACAAGGTCGAAATGCAATTTATGGCAGATGTTTACCTTACCTGCGAGCATTGCCACGGTACCCGGTTCAGGGAAGAGATCCTGGAAGTTCGCTACGCCGGTAAAAACGTTCACGATATGCTGGAAATGTCAGTGAGCGATTCTCTTGCATTCTTCACTGCACAAAAAGACCACACCGCTAAAAAAATCGCCCAGAAGCTTCAGCCTCTGGCAGATGTGGGCCTGGGCTATGTAAAACTCGGACAGTCGTCGTCAACTTTATCCGGCGGCGAAAGCCAGCGAATCAAATTAGCTTCATTTCTCACCCGTGGCCATGATGCAGGTCAAACACTCTTTATTTTTGATGAGCCGACAACCGGCCTGCATTTCGATGATATCAAAACATTGCTGAAAGCCTTTGTGGCCCTGCTGGATCGTGGTCATACCCTGATTATTATCGAGCATAACCCTGAAGTGATTAAAAATGCCGATTGGATTATTGATCTGGGCCCGGAAGGCGGTTCTGAAGGGGGAAACCTGGTTTTTGCAGGAACTCCTGAAGATTTAATTCAATGCAAAGAATCCCATACCGCCCAATATCTCACTAAAAAACTTTAAAACCGATGACTGCAGGCCAGGAAAGGCCGGTGAGCAAGAGAGTGCTGACTAAGATTTCAGTCCTGATAAAAAACAGTCTCCCGGATCAACCTGAAACAAAGCAGGGGCTGACCCGGGAGCTTATCGTGGTATTGGAACCATTCGTTACCGAAGGTTAGTGGCAGTTTGAATAGTAGCGCATAAACTGAACCCTTTCCCAGGTTCTCGGATCTTCATAATTGCGATAACTCATCTTCCCGCGAAAGCGGATTCACTGTCGTGGATACCGGTTGAGCCTGACACGTCGATCTTGCGGAATCTGTCAGTGACCAAGCTGATCCATCGCAAGGATTGACGGAGATCAGTAGGTGAACTGAATACCTCCGCGGTAGTGATCTTCATTTCTTTCAGATCGATATCAGGTTCATATAAGCGATTAAAAAGAACAACTCCCTGTAAACCAATCGCATGAAATTGATTAACCATGTAGATCAAATTGGAAAAATAGGGACTTACCTTAGCAATCAGGGGAACTTTATCCATATTGTCGAGCAGGCCTGAGCTGCTGACGATTATCGGATTGCCGAGCTGTAATCCGACATAAGTAGTTTTAAGATCAACCATTGTATTTTAGTATAATTTTATTAAAGCCTCTGTGCATTTCATCGCGAGCCGAAAATTTTCGTGCCTATCCGGACAATAGTACTCCCCTCCTCTATTGCAATCAGATAATCCCCTGACATTCCTATCGATAATTCATTAAATGAGTTGTCGTCGCGGAAGAATTCATCTCTGATTTTATCGAAAAGGGATTTCAGTCCCCGGAATTCTCTTCTGATCTGGTCCTTGTCATCGGTAAAGGTTGCCATACCCATCAAACCTCTGATCCTTATGCCGGGCAGCGGGTTCTGTGTTATTGCGGTCAGGAGGTTCTTAACCTCCTTTTCATCAAGACCGAATTTTGTCTCTTCCGAAGCAATGAAAATCTGAAGCAGACAATCGATCACCCGTTGGTTCTTCTGTGCCTGGATGGAAACCTCCGTCAGAAGTTTCAATGAATCAACCGATTGGATCATCGAAATAAAAGGGACTAAAAGCTTTACTTTGTTAGTTTGAAGATGGCCGATCATGTGCCACTCAATATCAGCCGGAAGAAATGGTTGTTTGGCCAAAATTTCTTGTACCCGGTTTTCCCCAAAAATCCGCTGGCCGGCCTGGTATGCTTCGAGAATTTCTTCGGCAGGATGATTTTTGGAGACTGCAACAGCCATTACCTGATCACCGATCTCGCGGCGAATGGCATTAAGATTATGTTCAATATCGTTCATCAATTTAACGCTTCTTAATTATTCACCCCGGAGACACGGAGAGAGAAAGAAACATTCTCTGTGTTTCTCCGTGCTCTCAGTGTCTCCGTGGTTTATGTATCATTACTTTAAACAAAGGTAAATCTTGCTGCAAACGCCTGCCGATTGTCCACTTTGTATTTTATGAATCCCTGGAGAACACCGTTGTCCGGCTGATTTACCGGCAAAACTATTTGAACTTCATCATGATGCTTGACTTCAGCAATGAAATTAACTTCAACCTCCCTGATCTGCCGTTCCATCAGAATATCAATAGGGAACTCATTAAGCACCCATTCGATATAGCGGGTGTTATTGACATGGTTATTCATATCCAGCTGGCCAAATTTTGCTGTCAACTCATTAACGGTCTGCATTTCAGCCGGCCAGATGATTTTTGCGGGCTTTTCAGAAATGGCATTATAAGTCGACAGATCACCTGTATCGTATTCCTTTCCGATCAGCCTGACCGGCTTCCGGCTTAAAAGGTCCATAAGTGTCCATGCAGATGATCCTGCAATCAAAATATTCCGGTGTATGTCCAGAATCTGAAAATCACGATATGCCACAACTCCTTTCATCAATTTTGGCCAGGTTCTCAGAATAATCTGTTCGCCCCAAACAGGCTGCCTGTTGATCAGCATCTTAGCCCGGATGAGCACCCACGCCTGATTGCGTTCAGCTAATTCATCATAGCCCCAGCCGCGGCGGCTGGCATCCCTTCCGGCAGCATCGCCCAGTATTCCGAACACAGCCGGTATACTGAGTCTTTTCATCGGATCCAGCAGGAATGAGAAGACCGGATAAATCTCTTCATAAATGGGGAGTACTGGGTCTGTCCGCATATCTTTAATTATCATAATCGCTCCGGGTGCTGAAAAGTGGTCAATTTTAAACAATTTTGTCGAGGAAAAACATGAAGAAAGTCTCCTACATACAGGCTTTGATAAATGAAGGCGAGCATCAGCAGCAGGATTTCAAATTCGGGATCACCGATTCAAGGAAAATTGCCCGGTCGCTCGTGGCTTTCGTTAATACTGACGGGGGCCGCCTGCTCATTGGGGTTAAGGACAATGGAGTGATTGCCGGCGTAAGATCCGAGGAAGAATATTATATGATAGAATCTGCTGCCCAGATTTACTCCAAACCTGAAATCCGCTTTGAATCAAAGGTATGGAAGGAAGAAGGAAAAACCGTTATGGAAATATGGGTGCCTCCCAGCCCGCTGCGACCGCATTTCGTGAAGGAGGAGGCGGGAGTCTGGCAAGCCTATGTCCGTTCCAGGGATGAAAATATCCAGGCTGATGAAGTTCTGATTACAGTTTGGCAGAAGATGAAGCAGAAGAAGGGTGCATTGATCCGTTACACTAAAATAGAAGAAGAACTCTTCCAGCTTTTTCAGACCAGGGATCAGATCACGTTGAGTGATTTCCGAAAAAGCGCCCGGATTTCATCTAAACAGGCCGTTGAAACGCTCGCTAACCTGATTGTGCTCCGGCTGATCTATCAGGTTGTAGCTGCTCCCGAATCTTTTTTCAGGATAAATCCAGAATCGTAGAGACGGATAATTATAAAGACGCAAATATGCGTCTCTACGGCCTCCGGAGCCGAAAGATGAACCCTGTTCCGCGTACCGTCTCTATCGAGACAGATTCTTCAGAAACCAGGTATTTTCTCAGACGGCTCACGAAAACATCCATACTTCTTCCCAGGAAATAGTCGTTTTCGCCCCAAACCTCTGTCAGGATTTCCTCCCTCTTGACCAGTTTATTTTCATGCTGCAGCAGGTATTTCAGCAGCATGCCCTCTTTAAGGGTAAGCTTATGCGCGCCTTCGGGGGTAATTAATTCCAGTTCCTGAAAATTAAAGCGGGTGCGTCCAATCTGAAATTCATCCGAGTCATGTATACCCGATCTTTTCAGGATATTATTTACCCGAAGAACCAGCTCATCAACCTCGAAAGGCTTGGTGATATAATCATCGGCTCCGATTTTCAATCCCCTGATACGGTCCTCCTTCAGGCTTTTAGCGGTGAGGAACAGAAACGGAAGGTCAGGACTGTGCCTTGAGATCTTTTCGGCCAGCTCAAACCCATCCATTTTCGGCATCATTACATCCAAAATACAAATGGTTGGCAACACTTTTTGAAAATGTTCCCAGGCTTCCTCACCATCACGGGCAAGTGAAACAACAAACCCCTGCATTTCAAGGTACTGGGCCAGGATGTTGCCAAGATCCGGATCATCCTCAGCCAGCAGAATTCTGATTTTTTCCATGAACAGGCAGAATTATAGTGAATGTACTTCCTTTACCGGGCCGGCTTGAAACTTCGATGCTTCCGCCATGAGTTTCCACGATCTGCTTAACATAAAACAAACCAAGGCCCAGCCCTTTAATTTTATGAACATTACCGGTAGAAACCCGGTAAAACTTGTCGAATATATGCTTTTGATCCTCCTTGCCAATTCCGATACCGTTATCGGTAACTGAAATACGCAACCGGTCATCACAGGTTACCTCCAGAATCACTTCCGGATCCTGCGTATTATATTTTACAGCATTGATCAGCAAATTATGAAGCGCCACGGTCATCTGAACCTCATCTAAAAATGCTGTTTTGTTTAAGAGATTAAATCTCTCCTCAAGTTTGCAGGCTTTATCCTTGCATTCCCAGCGGAAAGCTTCAGCAATGCCGGCAAAAAACGGTTCCAGATCCAGCATGCGGCGGTCGATGGAAAACTGCTTCCGCTCCCACATACTGATCTCCAGAAGATGGTTGATTTGTTTGGCTAGTTGCCGGTTCTGGCGGTGGATAATCGAAACAGTTTCTTTGGTCTTTTTCCTGTCATCAAGAACCGAGTCATTTTCAAGCGTTCGGGTGGCAATTGAAATGGTTGAAAGCGGTGTTTTAAGCTCGTGGGTCATATTATTAATGAAATCGGTTTTCAATTGCGATAACCTCCTTTCTTCCATTAGATTACGCAATGTCATCATAAAGACCAGACAGACTGCAAGTAAAGCCAGAATGGCAATGGCCAGGCTGCCGCCGATCGCTCTCAAAACAATGACCTTTTTATTATCAAAATCAACATAATAATTAATTCCAATCTCGAAACAGTCACCATAGTATGAATAATGATTTACAGGAATCAGATTGGCCTTGATATACAGGGTATCCGGATAACTCCAGGCCGAATCGCTAACCTGGTCAAAAATCCGTACCACTTTCTGGCTATTAAACAGGGCCAGGTTGGAAATACTAAAATTCGAACGAAACTTCGTTTCTACTTTCATCTTCTCGAGATATGCGACCAGAAGGCTATCGAGTTTCTGCTTCTGAACCAGAATTTTATGAAACTCTGTAAGAACGAACTGCCTGAATTTCAACGTATCAGGTGAATCCGGCTTGTAAAAAGGCAAAAGATTTTTCGAAACACTATTCAGAAAATAATACCCGGTGGCTAATCCAAGATTTTCACCGCGACTATCTATAAAAGCTAGTCCTTTTTGCATTATTTCCCGGTACCGGTAATCAAATTTTTCCGTTTCGAGGCGATAAATCCGGAATACTAAAAAAATCTCTATACCAACCACAATGAAAATTGCAGCTGCAGATAATATTAATATGGTTAGATTCTTTTTCATTCGTATATAATCATCAGGTACTTGCCTGATTTGTCTCGTACTCATGGAGCCCTCAATTGTTTTCATGTCATTTTGCGAACATTAGTTCGTGAGGGGTTCATAAAACCGGAATAAAAATAGCTTAAATCT
>Ga0265292_1002897_pt1 | contig 11200 bp, 6 predicted proteins | sample Munlanlewell296A_FD_189080 | JGI IMG/M metagenome (GOLD analysis project Ga0265292, IMG submission 189080) | Leachate microbial communities from a municipal landfill in Southern Ontario, Canada - Leachate well 296A | ecosystem: Engineered > Solid waste > Landfill > Unclassified | place: Canada... | reverse complement strand
TAACTGCCAATTTAAACTACTTATATTAGAAGTTGTGGCTAGCACCCATGAGTTAGTAATAAAAAGCCTGCCGCCAATTTCTAAACCAAAAACCAGCAACAACAAACTTATGACGAGTTTTACCGACGATTTTCGAAAATAAACCCAGCCAAAAGTTAAAAACCTTGAAAAAATCATAAATTCCCTGACTATTATTGGCCATCTAGATCTGAATGTCTATTATCTATAAAGTTATTTAATGGCATTTCTCAGGAAATCAGGCTGTTTTTAAGTATTTACACCCCAATTCTTTTTAGATAGAATACTGCTACTTCACAATTCAGTTGTGATGCAATAGAATCCACACACACTTGAAAAAGATACACCAGAAAAAATCTGGCTACGTCTTTTTTTTCGTGTTTATCTGATCAAAAGTAGCTTTTGCTAAACTCTGGTCAAACCGCCCTTTAAGAAGTGAAGAGACAAAGTAAATCTTTTATTGCCTGACAGCAATAAAGATAATAAAACAGCGTCTTGGTTTCTTAGCAGTAACCAAGACAAATACAATAAGCATACACAAATAACACATTGAACATATTGAAATGTAGTTACCATGACTCTGCTCAGAAGCAGACATGGTGATAGAACAACGCATTTCCGTCGATCAAGTTTTACTTGTTTTTTAGAAACAAGTGTAAATGATTGGCCAGAAGACCAAATATGCGCACTTTATTGGACGCATATCAATCAAACTTTAATTTGTTAACACAAATTTTTTTAAGAGTTTGATCCTGGCTCAGGATGAACGCTGGCGGTGTGCCTTAAGCATGCAAGTCGAGCGGCCCGCAAGGGCAGCGGCAGACGGGTGAGTAATGTGTAGGAATCTACCTCAAAGTGGGGAATAGCTCGCCGAAAGGCGGGGTAATACCGCATGTGATCGCAAGATCAAAGCCGCAAGGCGCTTTGAGAGGAGCCTACATCCTATCAGGTAGTTGGCGGGGTAATAGCCCACCAAGCCGAAGACGGGTAGCCGGTGTGAGAGCACGACCGGCCACAAGGTCACTGAGACACGGGACCTACACCTACGGGTGGCAGCAACTGGGAATCTTGCGCAATGGGCGAAAGCCTGACGCAGCGACACCGCGTGTGGGAAGACAGCCTTCGGGTTGTAAACCACTGTGGCGAGGGATGAATTTTGACCGTACCTCGCTAGAAAGCACCTGCTAACTACGTGCCAGAAGCCTCGGTAATACGTAGGGTGCTAGCGTTATCCGGATTTACTGGGCGTAAAGCGTCCGTCGGCGTCTGATTAAGTCTTTTGTTTAAGCCTGGGGCTCAACTCCAGAAAAGCAGCAGATACTGATCAGATTGAGTCTGTTTGGGGGAACTAGAATTCTCGGTGGAGGGGTGAAATCCGTAGATATCGAGAGGAATACCAGTCGCGAAGGCGGGTTCCTAAAACAGTACTGACGCTCAGGGACGAAAGTCTGGGTAGCAAAAGGGATTAGAGACCCCTGTAGTCCAGACCGTAAACTTTCCTCACTAGCTGGCTGCTTTGCAGATTTCAGATTTCTGAATGCAAATGTCAGATAGATGTTGGAAATAGCTATTTAAAGTAGCAAATGCCATTGATCGTGGTTTTCGATTGAATTTAATTTAATTGATCAAGCCACAGTCACGTCAATTTTCACTACTTTAATTAGACAAAAATCTGTTAAGCAAGTTAAATCGCTAACAGAACCTATTTCAAACACATTTATCAGACATTTTTCTTTCAAAATCCGACATCCGCTAAGTGGCCGGCGTAAGCTAACGCGTTAAGTGAGGCGCCTGGGAAGTACGGCCGCAAGGCTAAAACTCAAAGGAATTGACGGGGGAGCGCACAACCGGTGGAGCATGTGGTTTAATTCGATACAAAGCGAAAAACCTTACCTAGGTTTGACATGTACCTGCACGGGCTAGGAAACTAGCTCTTCTTCGAGAGTGGTACACAGGTGATGCATGGCTGTCGTCAGCTCGTGTCGTGAGACGTCCGCTTAAGTGCGGTAACGAGCGCAACCCTTATCATCAGTTACAAGTGTCTGGTGAGACTGCCCTGGCTTTGCCAGGGAGGAAGGAGAGGACGACGTCAAGTCAGCACGTCCCTTACATCTAGGGCTACACACATCCTACAATGGAGCCGACAACAGGTTTTGCAATACCGCAAGGTGGAGCCAATCCTTAAACGGCCCCTCAGTTCAGATTGAGGGCTGCAACCCGCCCTCATGAAGTTGGAATCGGTAGTAATCGCAAATCAGCAGGTTGCGGTGAATACGTTCTCGCTCCTTGTACACACTGCCCGTCAAGCCAGCAAAGTCAGCAGCACCCGAAGCGGGTGACCTTAACTCGCAAGAGATAGGCCCTTCTACGGTGAGGTTGGCGATGAGGACTAAGTCGTAACAAGGTATCTGTACTGGAAGGTGCAGATGGATCACCTCCTTTCTAAGGAGAATCGGTAGGGGAATCACGACCCCTTCTCCTCGGCTAGGTGACTAGCCGAAAACAATCAAGTCCTATGATTACCCATATCTAGGCCGTTTTCTATCACCGTGTTTGCCCCTGAGTCTGTTTTTAGCTTTGTCCTTCACTTATTTGGTTTCAAACCGCCGCAGCTATCTGGCGGTTTTTTTGGGCCAATTTTAGCTAACACTGACTTTTCAATGGCTTTCTTAACTTAGCCTTAAACTGGCAGGTATATACTTAGGCCTATGGTAGATATAAATCCTGTTTCGATTAGCTTAGCTAGCTACAATCTAACTAGACCAGAAAAAATCATCTGGCAATTTCCAGCTGGAGTTGCTCCATTGGAACAAATTAAAAGCTCCTCACTCAAAAAATTCCTAACTAGGGCTGAAGAGCATCTGCATGAGAATCAAATTAACTGGAGTTTAGAGCCACTCTCTGTTGACAGCTACAGCCATTGGCTAACTTACTATCGCTCAAAGATGTTCGAGAGCGGCTTTAGAATTATGGCCGATGAAACATGGTACGACCAAAAAATTGCCCTAGGCTGCCAAGTTTTAGGCCTAATGTTTTATCGGGCAGGCGAACTTGTAGCTAGTGGAATTATTAGTTTGGATCCCAAAACTAAAACTGGTAGCTTACATTTTAAAGCCAGCAATAAGTTAGACCTATCCGGCCGCAGTAACTCATCTATTGGCGCTGTAGTAGATTACTTTTTTCTTAGATATGCTTTTGATCAAAAACTTGCCACAGTCACTAGTGGCAGATCCAGAAATGCCTTCGGCATTTTTAACACCCTCGGTTACTTAGACTTTAAATTAAAATTTGGCTATTTGCCCACATCTGATACGACTTCACCCACCACTTTAGAAGTACCCACCCTGCCAAATAAAACAGTGGCGTTTTTTGGGCTCAAAGAGCGAGAGTTGAAGCTTTATCACTACTGCCAAACCTCTCCAGCTCCAGATTTGCATCAGCTCTTAAGTCTCAACCAAGCAGTGACTGATTTAAGCTCGCTTAACTGCTAAAAAATAATAAACTTCAAATTTAGTTTCGGCTTTTATTTGTAAAAATTTATATTGATATATCAATCCGTAACTCGAGAAGAAATAATTGGCAGAGAAGGCGTGAGACTGCTAATTTAGCCAATCTGCTTTTTTAGCAACTCAAGCCAAGGCTTTATAAAAAAATCAACCTTGGCCATCGAGTAGATTGTGCTACAATAATCGGGTTCTTTGAGTGACTAATATGGGTGTATAGCTCAGATGGTTAGAGCGCTGTCCTGATAAGACAGAGGTCCTACGTTCGAATCGTAGTACACCCACATTTCCGATGTCTGGTTTCTGACACTAGATTTCAGCTAAATGTTTTTTGTAAGATCTCTTATAATTTTAACCTTGCACCTCCGATATCTGGAATCAGCCATCTGACCTCAGATAAAGCTGTTGCCTTTTAGCAGTCTCACCGTTAGAATGCTAATGTATGACTATTTCAAATTCTAACCCAGAAGACCAAAGCTCACAGCCAAAGCCAACTGAAAAGGTGATGGCAGCTGAAGTTATACCAGAAAACACTGCTCCCAAGATCGCGCCAGAAATCACTCAGATCTCAAAACTTCCCACCAGCCAATTTACCTTGCCAGTCATACCTATTAGAGATGGAGTGCTATTCCCTCATACTGAATCAGTTTTGACCTTTGGCCGAAAACTTTCGTTAAACAGTATTAATCAAGCCAGCAAATCTGGTCGCAATCTAGTCGTCTTGTTATCTCAAAAAAGCTCTAAAGTTAGTCAACCCAAGCCAGAAGACCTTTATACAGTCGGCACTTTGGCTGTAATTGAGCGAACTTTGAAGAATGATGACAGCATTAGCGCTTTGGTAAGAGGCATCGGCAGAGTTAAGGTAACAAGTTTTGTATCAACTGAACCTCTGATTACAGCTCAAGTCATTAAAATTGATGACCTGATTATCCATGATGATGAATTATTTGCCTTAGCCACTCATCTCCAAAAAATCTTTCGCCAAACTATCCAGCTGGGCAAACCAGTCGAATTTTTAAACTTCATGAAACTCTTAGGTGGTGTTAATGAGGGCGAATTGGCTGACCAAGTAGCCAGTACCCTGGGCGGCAAAACCAGTGAGAAACAGGCGATGCTAGAAGCAATTGATGTCAAAACTAGACTTCGACTTGTAATTAGTTCTTTGGCGCACGAAATCAAAGTCATGGAAATTGAAAAGGATGTGGTTCACAAAACTCAAAAAGAGTTTGATAAGCACATGCGCGAGGGCATTCTGCGAGAGCGGCTTAGAACCATTCAAAAGGAACTCGGAGAAATTGACGATGAAGCTGAATTAGCTGAAGAATATGACGTTAAATTTAAGAAAGCTAAATTTCCTCAGGAAGTGAGGGACCGGGTCAAAAAGGACCTCAAACGCTTGAAGCAAATGTCGAGTGCTAATCCAGAAGCCGGTTATATCAGATCTTGGCTAGACATAATCTTCGAGTTGCCCTGGGGAGTTAGAACTGAATCGAACATAGACCTGGCTAAAGCTAGTTCGAATCTGGATAAAAATCATTATGGTTTATCCGAAGTTAAAGATAGAGTTCTAGAATATCTAGCTGTCTTGCAATTGAAACAATCTCAAAAAACTGCCTCTGATAGAAGGCTGCCAACCATCATCTGTTTCGCTGGACCTCCCGGTGTAGGTAAAACCAGTATTGGCATGGCTATTGCTGAAGCCTTGGGTCGAAAATTCACCAAGATTTCTCTGGGTGGAGTCAGGGATGAAGCGGATATCAGAGGGCATCGCCGAACTTATGTTGGCGCTATGCACGGCCGGATCATTAAGGGCATTTTGCAAGCTAAATCCAGCAATCCAGTCTTTATTCTAGATGAGGTAGATAAATTGGGTCAAGATTTCCATGGTGACCCTTCGGCTGCCCTCCTGGAGGTTTTAGATCCAGAACAAAATTTCGCTTTTGAAGATCACTATTTAGATATTCCTTATGATCTGTCTGAAGTAATCTTTATCACTACTGCCAATAATTTAGGCAATGTGCCAGCTGCCCTCCTAGATAGACTCGAAATCATTGAGTATAGTGGTTACACCCAGGAGGAAAAATTCCAAATTGCCAAACGCCACTTATTCAAAAAGGTCATCAAGGCCAATGGCTTAACTTCGAAACAAATCAACCTTCCAGACTCAATTCTCAAAACAATTATTGAGCGCTATACCAGAGAAGCCGGCGTGAGAGATTTGGAGCGAAAACTCAGTAGTGTCCTGCGAAAAGTTGCCAGAGTCATTTTAGAACAGGCCAAAACATCCATCACTATCACACCTAAAATTCTCAAGGAGTTTTTAGGCCCCGAGGAATATGATCCAACCCTAACTGAGGCTAAAGACCAAGTTGGTCTTAGCACTGGCCTGGCCTGGACGAGTGTTGGCGGTGATGTGCTATTTATTGAAGTCGCTCTAACTCCTGGCAAAGGCCACGTTCAACTAACCGGCCGCCTAGGCGAAGTTATGAAAGAATCAGCCCAGGCAGCTCTGACATACGTGAAAGCTAACGCTAAAAAGCTCGGTATCGATCCCAAAGCTTTAGATGAGCATGATACTCACGTCCATATTCCTGAAGGAGCCGTCCCCAAAGATGGACCGTCAGCTGGCGTAACCTTGGCAACTGCTATTGTCTCAGCCTTTACAAACCGGAAAGTGAATCGATTAGTAGCCATGACTGGTGAAGTAACTCTCAGAGGCAGAGTGCTACGAATCGGTGGTCTAAAAGAAAAAGCCATTGCTGCTCATAGAGCTGGCAGCAAGACAGTTTTAATTCCTAAAGACAATGTCCGAGATCTGGTAAAACTCCCCGAAAGCGTGAAAAAAGCCATCAAGTTCGTCCCAGTAGAGACTATGGCTCAGGTTTTAAAAATTGCCTTGCTCCCAGCCGGGAAATAAGTCTGGTACACTAGGGCAAGTGAAAATGCCGCGACCTAGCTCCATCTTAATCAGCTTTGCAGTCATTTTTTTGGCGGGTTTTTTGCTGTCAGGCTGTAGTCTGAAAGAGATCTTAGATTTGAAAGCCAAGGCCGGCCTTCAAGTCGTCATGGAAGAAACCAAACCGGCCTCACTGTTTTTGAATGATGAATTTTTAGATCAAACTCCATATATTTTCAAAGACCTCAAGCCGGGAGTCTACAAACTGAAAATCGTTCCCAAGGATAAAACCCTGGCTGAATATGAGACCCAACTGACTCTCACGGCCGGCACTCTGGCTGTAATCACCTGGAATCCAGGGAAAACGCCTGAAACGAGTGGAGGAGTTATCTTTGAACTCTTACCCAGTGAAACTAATGAAAAATCCAAGGCTGAAATTAATTTCGTGACCATCCCAGACAACGTAATTCTATCTTTTGATAACCAACCCCAGACATTTTCACCTTTAAACTTAACTAATGTAGAGCCGGGCAACCATGAGCTAGAAGTTAAATTGCCGTCCTATCAAACTCAAAAACTGACCTTGAATGCGATTGCTGACAAAAAACTCCGCGTCACCATCAAGCTTGCCAAACAAACTGATTCAACTGTTCAGCCAGTGCCCTCACCAACAGCCTCTCAAAGTGGTCAATTAGTTAATCCAGTTAGCCTAGCCAGTAGCAGCACCATCACTCCAGCGTCACTCTCAGCTAAAATTAATTCTGCGGCCAAAACTGGCAATCAAGTTTTAATTAAGACCACCGGCTTTGTTCAAAACAACGTTGAAGTCTTGAGAGTTAGAGCCGCCAGTAATTCAACGGCCGCGACCGTTGGATGGGCTGAAGTCGGGAAGACCTATCCTCATTTAGGTCAATCAGATGCTAATTGGTTAAACCTTGAACTAGAACCCCAAAGAACTGGCTGGGTTAGTGCCAGTTATGCTGAACTGGTTAATTCACCTCAATAATTTTAACTTGGCCGCTTTGAAAAACGACTTGACCAAATTTTTTCAAACCGACTTCATCTAATTCTGGATATGCCTCAACTTCTTTAGAACCAATAAAGATGTATTTGATCTTGTATTGAGCCACTAATGTTTTAGCTGCCTCAGATGTTGGCTCTAGATAAATAGACTTGACTTCTTCTGTTCGTTTGCCGGGAATTTCGAAGCCGCCACGCCACAACCATTCGTGAACTCGCCAACCTAAGACTGTCGGCAAGCCAGTAAAAGTGGCAACTCTGGCAAAAGTGGTATAACTTTCTCCCACAGCTTCTAAAATCACCGGCCGACCTGCAACTGAATTATTTAACCAAACTATGCCCGCATAGTCATCTGGCGATTTAGTTTTTAACCAGTTTGTGCCATCCAAACCAACTCTAACCTTCAGGCCGTTGTAGTAATCTCGATAACCAAAATAGGGATAAATCGCCATCACTGCCACAAACGCTAGCAACAACCAGCGACCCAACCAAAGCCAAAAGTAGCTGAGTTGACTTTTGAGGTGTGGGGTGACAAAGCCAATTTGGCCAGCCAGCCAGCCAATTGCCAAACCCATCAAAATAAAGCCTTGAAAAGTCAGCTTAAACATCGTGTTAGCCCTGGGGTGATTGGGGTAAATATCCTTAACAAAAATTAACTCAGGCAAAATTAACAAAGTCCAAGCCGCTAAACAAATTGCCACAACCCAAAGCAACGTCGCTTGTTGATTAACAACTGCAATTCTGGAAGTTTTTTGAGTCACTTTCAATTCAACTAGCTGGCGCCACTTAATTAAGGCTGCGCCAACCGCTATTAAACTCATGATTATGTGGGGGAGCCAAAGCACCGCTAATTGCCAAAGTGGTGAATGTTCATAAGCCAGCTTCACACCCTGAGAAATTGATTCAAAATGTAGCCACCAACAAGACGACGCCATGGCCGCTGCAGCTAACATCGTCATGCCTGCCAATCCAAGTCTCAGCAGAATAAACCCAAGATTCTTAAATCTAAATATCACCGCTCCCAAACTAGCGATGGCGATAACCAAACCATAAATAGCAAAATCCCAAGTGCTGGTCATGATTAAAACACCCAGCAAGGTTCCGATAATGGCTGAAAGCCAGCTAATACTATCAGTCAGCCAGTTGGTCCAGTCTGATTTAGCATCCGCCACCAAAATCTGTTTTAACCAAAGCCAAATCAACCATAAAGTCAGTAACACAATCGGGATGCCCCAAACATGCGCGTGAAGATCGCTAACGATAAAACTGTAACTAGGGAACTCATGGATAGTTCGCTCCACAAATCTAGTTGCGTCGGGATACCAATAAGACTTGAACGTCTGATTTTTTAACCAGTACCAAAGTAAGTGACCATTTCCGCCGATGCCAACTAATAAGCTAGCGACTAAACCTCCAGATAAGGCCGGTAAATTTGATTTTTGCGTCACTTTATCAGAACTGGCAGAAATTAAATCTACCACCAAACCAAACGTCTCCATCAAAACTAAACCACAAATTAAACCCAGCAACAAATTGTAAGCTATGGCAATATCGATGCTCCAAAACTGGCTAGCCACCGAGCCCATAAAATGACCAAAAGTGTAATAATTAAAGGTTTTGCCTGCCAACCACATATCTTCAATTGGCAAAGTTGGGGATCTGCCATAAGCAATCATCAGACCAGCGTCCATAAATTTTTCTAAATCCAAAATTTCTGGGTTATAAGTTCTAATCAAACATAAGCCAAAAAAACCAACTAAAAATACTGCCTCATGCCAAAAAATTATTTGGCGGTTATTTTTTAACCAATTAGAAATTTCTTGCTTATTCGCTTGCCACTTCTTCTGGCTGAAAAACGCCCCAATTATCACCAAGAGCCAAATTACGGCCCCAGTATTTAGCGGCAAACCCACATGAGCTCCAAACCAAACAATCAAACTTATCACCAGCCACGCGGCCAATCTACCCCAAGCCCAACCAGCCGTCACTGACTTTGACTTGACCAACTCGAACAACCAAGGAAAAGCTAGCCACTGCCAAATTATGGTTGTGATCCAGGCGTAACCAATCATGATCCAATCTGAAAACATATCATCGAATATACCATATCGAATCGGTCATAGATTTACTAATTCTACTGAATCAAGTCTGTGGCGAAAGCGATTTTAGACTATAATTTAAACTTAGAAACAAAAAATATTTTTCAAGTTTTTGCCATGCTTTTGTCTCGTAACAGCAGATTTTTTATCAAGTACTTAATGATTTCTGGATTGATAATTCTAGTTTTTGGCTTGCGCTTTTTTGGACTGAACTGGGACCAGAACACCCACCTACATCCTGATGAGCGGTTTTTAACCATGGTGACAGAAAGTCTAAAATGGCCAGAAACAACAGCTGTCTATTTTCAAACTCAAGAGAATAAATTAAATCCCAACAATGTCGGGCATGAGTTTTTTGTCTATGGAACCTGGCCATTGGTTTTAACTAAATTTGTAGCAGAAAAATTGTCGCTCTACGACTACACCGGAATTACCCTTGTTGGTAGAGCTTTGTCAGCTGGGGCAGACTTCATCACCTGTATTTTGGTTATTTTAATTGCCGCCAAGCTTGTTCCCAAAAAAGTTAAGTTTGTGGCGGGAGTCTCAGCTGGCCTGATTTATGGCCTGATGATTCCAGCCATTCAACAGGCCCATTTTTTTACCACTGATACTTTCTTGGTGTTGAGTTTAACTGCCAGTTTTTATTTAGCCCTTAGAAAACCGGGCTTAGTTAGCACGCTGGGCGCGAGCGGTTTTTTTGGTTTAGCAGTGGCAGCCAAAATTTCAGGCATTTTATTTGGCCCTATCCTAGGTTTAATTTTTATTTATAACTGGCTAAAAGCCAAAACTAGCTTGGCTCGAATTCTAGTTTTTAGCCTTATAGCGGGTTTGATATTTTTTATAACTCTTCGCATCGCATACCCGAGTCTATTTGAGAGTCAGAGTTTTTTTCCTTCCGGACTAAACCCACGGTTGCTGGCTAATTGGAGCTCACTTAAAGGCTATGACGGCATAAACACACCATTTCCGCCAGCCCTTCAGTGGATCCCAATGATGAACTCACCATATTTAGTTTGGCAGTTTTTGATTTGGGGCATCGGTCTACCAATCGGCCTTTTGGGCGGATTTTTGCTAGCCAGTCAATCTTGGGTTAAACTTAAAATTAGCTGGTTCCATCCAATCATAATCTCAATGATTTGGATTCTAGGTTTGACAATTTACCAATCTAGTCAGTTTGCCAAAACTCTGAGATATCTTTTCCCGATCCTACCATTCATAGCCATAATTACCGGTTTTTATCTCCAAAATTTTTTAAGCTTTAAACTTTGGAAAAAGACCTTAATTATTGGCTTGGTCTTTGCAGCAATTTTCTGGACGAGTAGCTTTTTTCAAGTTTACTTAAAACCTCACACCAGAGTCGCCGCCTCAAATTGGATTTTCGAAAATATTCCCGATGGCTCAGCTATAACCTTTGAATATTGGGATGATGGCTTACCAGTTTCGCTGGCTACAGACAACGGCTTAAATCACCACTATCAGGTTTTACAATTGCCGCTTTATGACCCGGACAGCTTTAACAAATGGCAAACTCTTAGCCAACGAATCGCTCAAGCAGATTACATTATTATCAGTAGCAATCGGCTTTGGAGATCTATTTCGGCTTTACCCAAACGCTATCCCATGACCACGAATTATTATCAAAAACTTTTTAATGGTAATTTGGG
>Ga0265292_1002895_pt1 | contig 11202 bp, 11 predicted proteins | sample Munlanlewell296A_FD_189080 | JGI IMG/M metagenome (GOLD analysis project Ga0265292, IMG submission 189080) | Leachate microbial communities from a municipal landfill in Southern Ontario, Canada - Leachate well 296A | ecosystem: Engineered > Solid waste > Landfill > Unclassified | place: Canada... | reverse complement strand
ACGATGATGCTTGAGGGGCACCTCGCAGACGGGGATCTCATCGCAGTCTCGGAGAAGGCCCTCGCTACGGCCATGAGCTATGTGATTGACGAGGCATTGATAAAACCAGGTTCGATGGCGAGGTTTCTGTCCAACTTCTGGATGAGGAAAGTTTGGGGTGGCCCACTAGGTATTCTAACAAGGCTCAAACCTCGAACGCTGGAGAACATCCGTACCTATCCCCAGGATTTTGGAGCAAGACACAAGCAACTATCCTTAAGAAGTGTAGGTTTCCTCCAAGCCTTAAGGCACTACTCGGAAGGTGGAATAGACGCCAGTAACCTCCCTTACTCGCTTGTGAGCCTACCACTGCCGAATCCTACTGAAGTCGCAATGAAAATAAAAAATACTTTACAGGAAAAAACTTGGTGCAATATCAACGTGATGATCGTCGATGGGGATGCGACCTACTCATGGAGGAACCTGCATCTTTCTCCTCGACGAGTCGATGTCCCTGGACTCATCCATATAGGCGGGTTTCTCACATTTATTATCGGCCGAGTCTTGAATCTCAAATCCCGTCCCACACCCGTCGCCTTAGTAGGTGAGTCAATTAATCCCGACAGGGCTCTATGGCTTGCTAAAACTTCTCACAAGGCCAGCGGCCCAGGTGCGGGGAGAACGGTTTGGGGCATGTCAAATAGGTTCGATACGTCTCTCAATGGGGTCACCTTCGAGATGTTGGAAAGCGTGGAACATGCCCCGATAGTTGTGATTAGGCTAGAGGACGATTCTCAGAAAAGGTCCTCATCTTGCACGTAGGCTCTTCCGAGCTTTAATGCGAGCTCTGCCTTTCCCAGCTCCTTTCCAAGGTAAGCCGCGTGGTCGAGCTTCTCTACCATCCTTTCCCTGATAATCGTCTGGTAGATCTCAGTCACCTCTTTCCCCTTCACTATGGCGGAGGGTTTCTCCTCGTTGTTGTGGTAGAAGAGCGCTTCAATCATCTTGTTATCCCTATCAATCTGTATCTTGAACCAACCTGTCTTGTCGGGTGTGAAATCTACTTCTTCTATCGATTTAATGATGCGGGCCTTTGGCACCTCATGCTCGGCGTAGGGTTCTTCTACCCACCTCTTTTCTTTTAAGACAAGCAGATCAATGCCCAGATCTTTTGGTACAGTGGTCTTGTTTCTGGCTAGGAACATCATCTTCGAAGCGGTGGCTAGCTCCCGGACACTGCCCTTTACTTTGACGCTGAATTCTGGAGTGAAAAGCATGTTGGCTCCTACCTCGTATGCTAATGCAGTTAACAACCCGTTGACGCCGATGGAGTCAACGTCGATTAGCTCTGTAACGTTTCCTAGCCCGAACAACATCGGCGTCTCATGATTCCTCTCCCGGAATAGCTGATAAGCCCTAAGCGAGTTCATCAAACCGGGTTGGAAAGCTGGCTCCAGTACCGGGTCGGCGATGATCTTCTTCAAACCTAGATCTTTAGCACGCTCAATATTTTTTTCCAGATCGTCCACCCTCTTCACCGGATCCTTAGCCAATTCTCCCTTCTTCATATTTGAGGGAAGGACAACCACTGGAGTGTCGATTACCTCGTTGGATACTTCATCAATGTTTCCAGCGTCGAGGCTCAAGACTAGATCAATCCCTGAATTGGCTGCCGCTTTAATCTCGTCCTCGTTAAGAGTGTCGATGCTCAGAGGGAGGTTGACCGAGTTCCTCAGGGTGTCTACTATTTTCTCTATCTTCGCTGGCATGGGTGTTCCCGCGAGCATTCCAATGTCGATTATCTCGGCTCCTTCGCTCGCGTAATACTTGGCTAGCTTACCTATTTCATCCAGCCCTCTCTGAGGAGCGTTCACGATCTCAGCGACTACCGGCATGGGGAAGCTTGAGCCGATTGGAATTTGATTATTCCTTGAGCCGATTATCAAGCCGCCGTGCTCAACATAGAGTTCATGCCATTTTTCCTTAATTTTCTTGATCTCAGCTTCGGCTCTTTCCCGAATCAAGTTTTTTGCGAAATCTGACGCAGGAAGCACTTTGGAGAGCTTTAATCCCTCCATGAAGCTTATAGCCAGATCAGCCGCGTGTATCGGTCCCTTAAAGGTGGGGACACCTGTCGCTTTTTCTATCAAAGAGACGTCTCCCAGCACGGCTCCCGGCATCAAAATCATGTCATAGCCATGAAGATCCTCCTTTTTGAGGCATTCAGCAGCATATTCAGGTGTTATGAAAGCGGCCACGGAGATAGGTAAAACTAGGACATCGATATCCAATTTTATCATGGATGCATAACGTTTTACAGTCCTTTCCGCCATCATTCCCGTTACAGCTATTACCCTCAAAGGCTACCACCGTTTTATTGGGATTGCTATTTTCTGGTTATCCTAATTTTAGCGCCCTTGTTATCGGCTTTTGTGTAGAAGGCGCTTCCATGCCTACCCTCCATATTAAGGAATTTCCATAATTCTTCGGTGACTCGCTTGGCTTCCTCCTCTCCATCCACGAGGCCGTAGAAAGCTGGCCCCCAAGAGCTCTGTCCTGCCCCGTATGCGCCTGATTTTAGGATGAACTCAACCCCTGCTTCTATAAGTGGATGGCTGAAACGCCCTCCCTGAACTTTCAACCAGTACTCCCCGAACTTGTAATCTATCTCGGTCATAGCCTCGCCGAAGGCTCTTATGTCGTTTTCGATGATGCCGGGTATCATCTTGATGAGGACCAGCCTAGCTACCTCTCCAATGAGGTCTTTAGGAGGTGGCTCGAACATTTTGAAGGCCCGTTTCTCCACCTCCCCACTGACAGAATTCTTTATCTCTGGAACACCTATGACGAAGAACCAATTCTCTGGAATGTCTGAGTGGAATACCAGAGGCGGGATCGAATTTGGTTTATCTGTTCTGTGCCCACCGTCTACCACGAACCCTCCGTGCTTGAAAATTTGTGTACCAATTCCAGATCTCTTGGATCTATCCAGTTTTAGGGCTATATCCTCGACGCCGAGGTTGAGATCATATAATTGTGAAATTGCAGATCCCACGGCTAGGGCTAGTTGAGTGCCCGAACCGAAGCCTTCATGCTCCGGAATATCTGAAACCAGCTCGAATTCTACGCCCTTGTCGATCCCTGCGCACTTGAGGATGATATCCGCATACTCAAGTATTCGCTCTGAGCGTTTTCCTTTCGCCTTAAGATCAGGAGCGTGTGATGCCTTCAGCACTATTCTTGGTTCTTGAATGGCAACTCCTACGCTTCCATGGATACGCCCCAGGTCGCCACTCATGTCGATGATAGCGAAATGCAGCCTAGCAGGAGTCGTGATTGTTACCTCTATACCTTAGCCCTCCACTGTTCGATCATTTTTTCCAACGCTTCGACTACTCTAGCTTCCGGGGAGCCTACCGACGATACTCTCCCTATAACTTCCCTACATTTATTGAATTTATTAATTTGAGCTTTGGCTTCAAGCAAATTCTTGTTTTCTAGGAAATATTCAATCCTAGTTGCGTGGATTATCGCTTCTACCGCTTGAGCCTTCCCCCTATTCACAACCGATGGAAGCTTTTTTAAAATTTTGATAGACGAAACCTCACCTACAAAGGATGAACGTTCATTCGAGATATCTTTGCCCTCCATTTTCTCAAGGAATATCGCTGCATCCGCCTGCTCGATTGAAAGATCGGAGCGAAACTTGGGGTGAGAAAAGGCTCGCAGATTCTCTTGTTTAAACGCGGTGACTAAGAAAAGCTCAGGATTGTTAGTCGTATTAACGCAGGCCTTGGGTCTTTTAATAAGATTCAGAAATGTCTGGCTCGATTTGTATGGTTTTACCTCTAGATGATTTGGATCTACCCTAATGATCCCCATCGGCGCGGCGTTAATCGATCCGTCAGGTTTCCATGTGGTTAGGATGGACTCTGATAGGTAACCATAACTGAACCCAATGTTAGTTAGAATTTCATCAATTTTTTTTGTTTTCATTAGTGATCAATTAGTACAATTATGATTTTTGTATAAACTATAAATTATCGATCAATTAGTTGAACTGGAACAAGATAATCCCCAGTGCCCCCCAAAACAACTCTAAAATATTTTTGATTTGCCTGTTCAACCTCTTCTAATGTTCCCCGAAACTCAACCAGATCTCCCTTCTTAGCCTGCTCAGCGAACTTACCTCTGTAGCTCATAAGCTCCGAAACCACATAATCGATCTGTGGATCGATGATAGTTACTTTATCCACCCTATACCTGCAGGGCGTAAAAATCGAAAGCCGGTCATCAGAGATGACGGCCCGGCCTCTTACTAACTGGATCGGTCTCGAGATCTCTCGTCTTTCGTTTCCAGTTTTCACCAACCTTATGAAATACTCTGTGTTGTTATAGATTCCATGAAGGATTTTTTTCATCTCAATGTCCATGAAGTTACTCAGATCGATCCTTGTGTCGCCCCATCGAGACTTTGCAACTTTTTTAACGGACTCAGCCTCATAGGGCTTGATCTCCTTTTTCTCCCTGAGAATTTTTAAAATATTGTACGTTCTTAGCCCATTTCTTTCACCGTAAACAATTAAGTCAATATCAGAGCCCTCAGCAACAAGACCTATCAACATAGAACCTGAGATGCCAAAACTGGTTAACGAAACCTTACTTCCTGCAATGATTGCTGAAATAAAACTCTTCATTAATTGCTCTAAACGGGTTTTAGGGGCCTTGAATATTGATTGCATGGCTGCTCTTGGCTCATACAATCTAGATATTTTTTCGACCGGGACAGTTTGCAGAAATTGGTCTAGGAAATCGACTTCACTAATATAATGAGAATAATGTTCTTTCAGAAAATGGGTCGTTTCATCGATGTCATAGACGCGCTTATACCGCTTTTCTCCACGCCCCCTTTCTCCAGATGGATCGGGAACATATCTTAGGTATGCTATCACCCTGTCCGTGGGATGGTGGACGCCTTTAACGGCGAATAGAAGACCTTCGACGGTCTCAACGTAATCTCCCTCAACGTACACCGAAGACAGAGGCACGATCCAATTATACGAAATGCGAACCTTATAAGTAGATGTAGCTAAGAATAACGATCGATTTGAAGAAAAACGAGGTGGCAGATCTTGTAGGTCGCTGTGCTCAGTTAGCAGCTCTCCTAGAGGTCTCAGCTTACCCAAAGCCCGGCAACGTTCATAGGTTACATGATTTCCCTGTGACTAAGTACGAGCATTTCCTAGCAGGGAGCGTTTCTCTGTTCCCGTCAATGCGTAGCCTCGCTAGATCAGGCTACGAAGTAAGGAATGGCTCGAAGAACTGGCTTGAACTTGGAATAGGCAATAGAATCTTGGAAGCCGTTAAAGAGTCGTTCAAATGGCAAAACGGTGGCAATGTAAACCTAGGCGTTAACCTCCTCTTCGCGCCGATATCTGCGGCTGCAGGATATGTTTTAGGCGGGGATTCCTGGGACTTTAATGAGTTAAAGAAGACTATACGGATTATAACAAAATCGACAACACTTAGAGACTCAGTAAATCTATACGAAGCAATACGTATAGGCATGACAAATAGAGTGCTCGGACAGGTCGCCGAACTCGACGTCAACAACGGTTCGTCCCTTAAACAGATAAAGAAAAACAAGATCACCTTGTACGAAATTTTCCAAAAATGCTCCTCATGGGACACGATCTGCCGAGAGTGGGTATCGGGCTACGAAATAACGTTCACGAAGGGGTACTCGTTCTTGTCAAAATCGCTAAAAAAAACGAATGACATCAATTCAGTGATAGTCGACACATTCCTTCATATCCTATCCGAGGAGCCAGACTCTTTGATACAAAGGAAAAACGATCTCCAAACAGCCTTAGGCGTTAGTAAAAAGGCCAAGAGCATACTGAGTGAAGGAGGATACGCTTCCAAGAAAGGATACGAACTCATCGTTACCTTAGACAAGGAGCTTCAAGAATCCGGCGGGCGTCTCAACCCTGGCACAACAGCCGACATCACCGCTGCATCGATCTACCTGCTCTTATTGGAAGGATGGAGACCCTAATTCACTGGACCCAGCTCTCCTTTGAAGATATCAACAATCTCCTCAGGCCTCTCAAAAGGCTTGAGGCCTTCCATGCTCTCGAGCACTCTCACGTTGTCGGCGTCTTCTTTTCTAACCCTCAATTTTAGACTCCTGCCGTTGGGTAGAGTGGTTGTTGTTTCTCCTTCATAGTAGTCGCAGGGCATTATGTACACCGGCACGGAGGTCTTCAAAGCCTGAATAACGCTATTCGTGACTAATGTATCTGAGATTCCGTGCGCTATTTTAGCGACAGTGTTTGATGTTGCAGGAACCACGAGGAAGAATCTAAATTCACCGAGCTGTATACGCCCCACCAGGAAGGGCTTGTTCGCAGACTCTTCCACCCAGACACTAGAAAAATCCGTATAGAGTCTGTCATAAATTTTATAATACTTTGCGACCTGCTCCGCGGCTTTTGAGAGGAAAACCTCGATCTCTACCTTTTTCCCATACTCTTCCTTCAGATTCGTCATGATTTCTATGGTTTCTTTTAGTTTATCTCCACTGCCGGTGATCCCCCATGCGACTTTGGGTCTATCTTCTTTCATCGATAATCCTCCTTTTCTAAGCATCTTTTACTTGTAAATATTCTATAAACCTCTTAATTGTCTTTCTTAAGGTTCTGAAGCCTTCTTCGTCCTCTTTTACGCCGTCGAGCGTATCTTTCGACCAAAAAGTTGCACCAATATTGGCCCCAAAAAAACCTCCATTTAAAGGAATGATTCCATTCAAAAGATAGAAATTTATGATCTGCTGAATTGCCAACTCCTGCCCTCCAATTCTATCTCCGCCTATAGCAACAGCGATTCCCTTTTTTCCTTCAAATACTTTGGGATCAGCGGCCACAAGTGCTCTAGTTCTATCTAATACAGTCTTCGTTTGAGCAGTAATTCCACCATTATAGACAGGAGATCCAATGATTATTCCTTCCGCCTCTTTCAAAAGTTCGTATAATAAACCCAGGTCATCGTTTAAAATGCAACCTCTTTTTTGGAGGCAAAAATCACAATGGATACAGTATCTTATTTCTTTATCCTTAATTGTATAAAATTCTGTTTTATGGCCCTGCATTTCGATCATCCTCAAAGCCTCTTTTATCACATATTCAGTAGCGCCAGACCTTGGACTTCCACAGAATCCTAGAATCATATGTCCATACATTATATCTCAAAGATAAAAAATGTTATTTACGAAATTATTTGAATGCTATTTTTAAAGACTAGAAAATCTATCACAGCCAATCTTTTTTCAGGATCCGGGTCGAACATATTGTTTGATTTAGATGTTTTAATAAGTAGAGCAGTATCTACTCCTTTTTTTCCACTGGATATTGAAATTACTTTACCACTTACTAGCCCTTTGTCCGCTGCAATCGTGGCTACCTCGATAGCCGTTTTTACTCCGGATCCAAATATTAGTAAGGTATCTCTAACAGTGGTTTTATCCTGTATTGGTAGATCGGATTTTTCTATTGGGTTAATATTAGCTTTTTTCATTTCCTTCTTTATCTCATCAGAATAAATAAACTCTGTAACGCTTACAAGCTTAACGCCCTTAAATTTTTCAGCGATTTTTAAAGATAAGTTACCTGTTCTGCTAGCAATAACAATCGCATCGATATCCCCTTTAGAGATACTATCACTCAAGATATCGTATAATCTTGTATTTTCTTTATTTTGGTTGATTTCACCTTTGCTTGAGTTCAAAATCATCACAGTATATTAAAATATTTTTACATTTATAACAATTTTTATAAATCATAGAAATTTGCGTTGATTATTATTTTTTGTTAAAGAATTTATATTTAAACATGCAGAGATAATGGGAGATAAGTTATCGAGAGATTTTTAACCCATTATTTTATTATCTCATTCGCGCGCGAGCGTTGATAAAATGGTCCCTAAAGGCAGAGAAATGATCATTGATATGAGCCGTGACCATAAATTCGGCCCCATGGTGATGTTCGGTTTAGGAGGGATCTACGTCAACTTCCTCAAGGATGTGGTCTTCAGGATAGCGCCGCTCAACGCGAGGAACGCTGAGGGGATCGTGAAGGACACGAAGTCCTACACACTGCTCAGGGGGATTAGAGGCGAGCCTCCAGCAGACACCGCGGCGCTCAAGGAGACCATCCTACGCATCAGCCAATTTGTCTCAACCTACCCCGAGACAGTCGAGATGGACATCAACCCGATCCTCGTCTACGGGGATGGTGAGGGGTGCCAGGCGCTTGATGTCAAGATTTCCCTGAGCTCTTGACCTGCCTCATCGCATCTTCCGCGTCTTTCTTTATCTTGAACTTCCTCGAGAAGAAGGACAGGATGTTCTTTATGTCTCTCTCGAGGGTCTCGTCCGCGTTCGGGTGGGTTCTGGATATGTACTGGGGCCAGTCTATGAGGAAGACGCGGCCCTCGTCGGAGACGAGTACGTTGAACTCGCTCATGTCCGAGTGGATGATCCCGGCGGCGTAGGCCTTCCCGAGGTTCACTAAAACGTCGTCGAGGTAGGCCTCGGGGGCGTCGAGGATGAGGACCTCGGAGAGCTGGTGGCCCTTTATCCGCTCCATGACGACGGTGTGCCGGTTCTGCTGGAAGGGCTTTGGCACCGAGACTCCCGCGTTGAAGGCCTGCGTCAACGCCGTGTACTCCTTCTCGGCCGCCAGCCTCGACTGGTAGAGCCACGAGATGTGGCGTTTGCCGTGGAGGTACTCCCTCTTCCTCCTCGTGTCCCTGAAGCTCACCCGACCCAGTCTATGAAACTTTATCGCGACCTCGCCCCCCGTGGGCGTGTGCGCCGCGAAGACGTCCGCCTCCTTCCCCATGCCGATGGGCTCCCCTAGGCCGTCTATCACCTCGTTCTTCACCAGGGCGTTCAAGGCGAGGAGATCGTAGCTGTTGTAGTTGAGGATGTAGCCGACGTAGCCACTGGTCTGCCGCCAGAGTAGATCCTTCTTATCGAGCTCCCCCAGCCAGAACGTGGCCTCGTCCCCTGCGAGACCCGAGAACTTCGCCACCGACTCGAGGGGGACGAACTCGTACTGGGCCATACCGAGCTCTATCCCCTGCAGGACTCTCAGCTCGCGTTGGTCTACCTTGGTGAGAAGTGAGGCTGCTTTCTCGGCTGAGGACACATAATATATTCAGTCTCCATTACTATTAACTAGTTACCCTCGCGGCCTATTATAGACGAAAGTATAATAATATAGTTTAAACTATTGTATGTGATCGTTGTGAAGACGGAAAAAATGTCACCAAGGATGTTGGCGACGACAGGTCTTTTCACAGCACTTGTGGCGGTCGTCACGATGTCTTTCTCTGTATATGTTCCTGCAACGAGAGGTTTTTTCAACATAGGAGACACGATGGTATTTCTCACAGCATTATTATTTGGTCCAATAAGTGGCGCCTTTGCAGGGGGAGTCGGCTCCGCACTGGCGGATCTGCTATTGGGATACTCTTACTATGCTCCTGCCACTTTGATCATTAAAGGCTCAGAGGGATACATTGTGGGATGGCTATACAATAAAAAACCCAACTTTTCAACGTCTTCTTGGAAAATATTCACAATCATTCTTGGTTTGTTCGTCGGAGGAGTTTTAGGATTTTTCGGTATCAATTACTATAGTGGAGACGTAGGGATTACTATCGGATCTACGATTGTGACTCTAAGCATCCCCTGGTTCTTCTGGGCGATCATGTCAGCGGTAGTAATCCTTTCATTGGCATGGCTCGGGTGGAAAAATGATCCAGAGATTGGCTGGACCATCTTCTCGGTAATAGTAGGGGGATTAGTTATGGTAACAGGATATTTCCTTTACCAATACTTCTTCTTAGGCCCCCTCTTCCAAATTGAAGTCATTGCAATAGCTGAAGTACCTATTAACATGGGACAAATGGTTGTAGGTATTGTTGTTTCGATCCTCTTGATCAAACCCATAAGACGATACTTGCCATTCCTTCAGATACGTTCACAATAGTACCTGCAGGTCGTCCAACGCTGAGAGCACCCGCCTACCCCTTTCCGTCATCTCGTAATATCTGCGCTTCCCACGTAGACTAGACGATATGAGGCCTTTGTCCTCTAGGTCGGCAATGTGCTGGTAGACGGCGCCGATTGTCATGCCCTTCCCAATAGCCTTCCAGACTTCGTAGCCGTAGGTCTCACCGCCAGAGATGTGACGCAGAATTTTCTCTTTGGTGGTAAGCATGGACCCGAGGCCCGGCGACTTCCTACGCTTGGTTAGGCTCTGCAGTATATCATCGGTCTTCAGTCCACTACTTGTTATGAGGCAGGTTACGCGATCCGTCCTGTCGATCACGCCAGATTTGATCAGGTTGGTTAGGCTGGCGACGGTTGCGGCGCTGGCGGGCTCAGCGAATATACCCTCCAGCTTTGCGATTTCACGGCCAGCGGTCAGCATGTCCTCATCACTGACCGACGCGGCTAATCCATTAGACTCTCTTATGGCCCTGAGGGCCAACTCGCCGAATATCGGCTTCGAGACCCTTATCGCCGACGCCTCCGTCTCCCCTCTCTCTATGGGCTTCAGCTCGTCTGAACCCGCCGCGAAGGCTGAGACTATTGGGGAACACCCCTCCGCTTGGACACCCACGAGCCGAGGCAGGTGTTTTACCCGCCCCATGGATTGAAGCTCTTTAAACCCCTTCCAGAGGGAGCTGATAGTCACCCCGCTCCCCATGGCGACGAAGAGCCACCCCGGGTCTCCCCCCTGCTCAACCATCTCATATGAAATGGTTTTCAAACCCTCCATGGAGAGTGGGTTTAGCTCCGTTGTGGCTTGATACCAACCCATCTCCCTTTCAAGCACCTTCGCCTTCTCTATCGCCTCCTCGATTGTCTCACCCGATTCGACGATCTCCGCGTTGTAGACCATCATCTGGGCGAGCTTGCCGATGTCCATTGCCTTCGGCACTATGAGGTGGCAGGCGACATCCGCCTTCGCCGAATAGGCGGCGACCGAGGCCCCGTGGTTCCCGTTCGTGGCGCAGATGAGCGAGCCGAATCCCTTCCCCGACGCGTCGGAGACTATCAGGGAGGCTGAGCGATCCTTGAAGCTGTTCGTGGGGTTTCGGGTCTCGTCTTTCAGGGCGAGGTGCTTCAAGCCGAGTGTCTCCGCCAGCCTC
>Ga0265292_1002893_pt1 | contig 11210 bp, 11 predicted proteins | sample Munlanlewell296A_FD_189080 | JGI IMG/M metagenome (GOLD analysis project Ga0265292, IMG submission 189080) | Leachate microbial communities from a municipal landfill in Southern Ontario, Canada - Leachate well 296A | ecosystem: Engineered > Solid waste > Landfill > Unclassified | place: Canada... | reverse complement strand
GTCGTCGGCGCAATCTTCTAGACGAAAGAGTCGCTTGTGGCGAATTCCGCGACCATGACCGCGCAGGTCTGGGGCGATGATGCGGAAGTGTTCGCTCAACGCTTCGAAGCAGGTAAACCAATTGAGGTCGGCAGTCGCCGTCCAGCCGTGCAGCAGCATCAACACCGGCGAGCCGGGAGGTCCTTCAACATCGCGAATAAATGTGCGACCTCGACCGGGAAGATCGAGCTGATATCCGCGAGGCAGTACTGGGGTGCGTGCGGTTTCATTCATGTTCGTTACGCCGATTGTGTGTCAAGCACTTTCACTTTTAGTTTGCCGGTCGGTGCGTCGTATGAGACGGTGGCACCCTTTTTGGCACCAAGCAATGCAGACCCAAGAGGCGAACTCGGGCTCATCACGCTGAGGCTTGCATCGGCAGGACGTTCCTCGACATGGCCGATGAGGAATCGCTCGGAATCGGATTCGCCGTCGTATTGCACGGTGACAATCGCACCTAGCCCAACGACCCCAGCCGGTGCTACGGCAACGATTTCGGCGTCCTCCAGGATCGATTCGAGTTGCCTAATTCGGCCTTCCATATGGCCCTGTTCGTCCTTGGCGGCGTGATAATCGCCGTTCTCCTTGAGGTCACCCAATTCGCGCGCCCGCTCAATCTTTTCTGCGACCTCAATGCGCCCTCGCGTGGTGAGATCAAGGTGTTCATGGGTCAATCGCTTGTGCGCAGTCGCCGACAATTGGTGTGTAGCCATCTGCAAAAGTTTATCGGCGCTGATGTCGGTGAATGCGCCAACCCGAGACCTCTCGTAGCCTGTATGACTGTGTCAAGTTCATTTCCGAAGTCAGTGTTTGCACATTCGAAGGCATCTTCGGGCGCGCATCGAATTGCGGTGATTGGCGGCGACGGAATTGGACCGGAAGTTGTTGCGCAAGCGCTAAAAGTTGTAGTCGCCACAGGGATTGACGTCGCCATGACCGAATTTGATTTGGGAGGAGCGCGTTACCTGCGCGACGGCGAGGTGCTATCCAATGACACATTGCAGACGTTGCGCGGATTTGATGCGATATTGCTTGGCGCAGTTGGCACACCGCAAGTTCCGCCGGGAGTGATCGAGCGCGGGTTGTTGCTGAAATTGCGTTTCGAACTTGATCTGTACATCAACCAGCGACCATTCGTCGGAATTGGTCCAGGGCAGAGCAAACCACATGATTTTGTTGTCATTCGCGAGAACACGGAGGGCGCCTATTCGGGCGAGGGAGGGGTGTTACGCAAGGGAATGCCCGACGAGGTCGCAACACAGGTGAGCGTGAACACGGCCCATGGAGTTGAGCGATGCATTCGGTACGCATTTGAACTAGCCGCCGAACGACCGCGTAAGCATCTCACGCTCGTGCACAAAACAAATGTGCTCACATTTGCCGGTGACTTGTGGCAACGAACCTTTGATCGCTTGGCGAAAGAATTTCCGACAGTCGGAACTGCGTACAACCATGTTGACGCGGCGTGCATCTACTTCGTGCAAGATCCTCATCGGTACGACGTGATTGTGACCGACAATTTGTTCGGCGACATACTTACCGATCTCGGCGGGGCGGTGAGCGGAGGAATCGGAGTGGCATCGTCGGCCAACCTCAATCCGGCGCGCACAGGGCCATCTATGTTTGAGCCGGTTCATGGGTCGGCGCCCGACATCGTGGGGACGGGAAAGGCCAATCCAATTGCGGCAATATTGTCGGCGGCGCACATGCTCGAATTTCTCGGCGAACAAGGGGCAGCTGAGCGCATTCGGGCGGCTTGCGTGGCGCCGATGGCGGGAAGTACGGCCGAAATTGGTGAACAAATTGCGACAAGACTTGCCAATTAGTTGCGATAGTTTGTACTCATGCCAATAGAAACCACACCGAAAATCTGGATGAATGGCACTCTTGTCGATTGGGACAAGGCCAATGTGCACATACTCACTCATACGTTGCACTACGGCACGGGAGTATTTGAAGGCATCCGCGCCTACGAAACACCAAGGGGCCCGGCGGTATTTCGTCTCACAGACCACATCAAGCGATTCTTTAACTCTGCCCACATCATGGGCATGGAGATGACGTACACGCCAGACGAAATCGTTTCTGCTGTGAAGAAGACTGTCGTATCTACCGAACTCGCATCTTGTTACATTCGCCCGCTCGCGTATTACGGATATGGCGAAATGGGTCTCAATACTTTGCCGTGCACGGTTGACGTGGCGATTGCATGTTGGCCATGGGGCGCATACCTCGGTGACGATGCGGCAAGCCGAGGGGCAAGGCTGAAAGTCTCTTCGTGGACTCGTCACGATCACAACACGATGCCTCCGGCTTCTAAGACCGTGGGTAACTACGTCAACTCTTCGCTGGCCAAGGTTGAGGCGTTGAAGGCTGGTTACGACGAGGCTGTGATGCTCTCACCGAGCGGATTGATCGCAGAGTGCTCTGGTCAAAATTTGTTCTGCGTGCGTAACGGAGTGATCATTACTCCACCCACCGCATCGGGAGCGCTTGAGGGCATCACCCAATCAAGCGTCGCCAAAATTGCCACTGATTTGGGATTTGAATTGCGCGTCGCCGATCTCTCACGCAGCGATCTGTATATCGCCGACGAAATCTTCATCTGTGGAACTGCGGCGGAGGTTCTCGCCGTGGCTTCGGTAGACGATCGCGAAGTTCCGTGTCCTGGTCCAATGACGAAGTTGATTGCCGAGACGTTTGCCTTGGCCGTTCGAGGCAAAGACGCCCGTTATGCCGATTGGCTCGAGTACGCCGTTTAGGGTCCAAGACAGCGCCTTATCCCCAGATTCATCCACAGATTTTCCACATCTCGGTGCGGATCCTGTGGATTTAGGGCGAGTTATGCACAATTTCGAGGTCCCGTGGCGTTGGCATTGGGTCGTCGAGACGAGACAATGGACCTTGTGAGCATGATCATTATTACCTAGGTGTATGTCGCGAGACGTACACCAGAGCCGCCCAACGGGCGGCTTTTTTGTTTCCCGGAATCGAGAAGTAAATGAAAGCAAGCGACAACCAAGTCGACAACACGGTGGAGATCTTTGACACGACTCTGCGCGATGGCATGCAGGTCGAGGGTGTGTCGGCAAGCGTGTACGACAAATTGCGCATTGCCGAACAACTTGATTCGCTCGGGGTTCATTTCATCGAGGGTGGATGGCCGGGTGCGAATCCAAAGGACGTTGAGTTCTTTGCCCGGGCCAAGAAAGAATTGGTTCTCAATACTTCGACACTTGTTGCTTTCGGGTCCACTCGAAGACCGTTGGGAAAGGTGGATGACGACTCGACGCTGCGGAATTTGATCGAGGCCCAAACGTCAACTGTGTGCATCGTGGCCAAGGCATCGGATTATCACGTCGAGCAGGCGTTGCAGACAACACTTGCCGAGGGAGTGGCGATGGTTGTCGACTCCGTAAAGTATCTGACCACTCACGATCGGCGTGTGATGGTCGACATGGAGCATTTTTTCGATGGCTACAAGAGCAATGCGGAATACTCACTTCGCGTGCTGGAGGCAGCGGTGATGTCAGGGGCTACTCATCTTGTTTTGTGCGACACAAACGGTGGTTCGTTGCCAGATGAAGTGGGCGAGATCGTCGCCGCGGTCAAGACTCATGTTGGCAACGACGCAATCATTGGAATCCATTGCCATGACGACACGGGTTGCGCAGTGGCAAACTCGCTCGCCGCTGTTCAAAGCGGTGCACGACATGTGCAGGGGACGCTCAACGGTCTCGGCGAGCGCACCGGCAACACCAATCTGACGACGGTCATACCCAATCTTCAGTTAAAACTGGGCTACGAGTGCCTGCCACCAGGACGAATCGAGCGATTGACAGCGGTTAGCCACCACGTGGCGGAAGTCTTGAATCGCCCGCTCAATCCGCAGGCGCCGTATGTCGGAGTGTCGGCATTTGCCCACAAGGCCGGATTGCATGTGTCGGCGATTGCCAGGGCAAAGGATGCGTACGAACACATTGCGCCGGAACTGGTGGGCAACGGAACGAGATTTGTTGTTTCCGAAATGGCTGGTAAGGCAACAATTGCGTTGAAGGCTGATGAACTTGGCCTGCCAATGGATGGTCCGGCGGTTAACCAAGTCATCGATGATCTCAAGCGACTTGAACATGAGGGCTATCACTTCGAGGCCGCGGACGCATCTCTCGAGTTGCTCATGCGGCGGGCAACGGGATGGGAACAGAACTATTTCAAGGTCGAATCGATGCGCGTGATAACCGATGAATCGGCAAACGGCAGTTTCACCACAGAGGCGACCGTCAAGGCGTGGATCGGGGATCGGCGCGAAGTGTGCACGGCCGAGGGAAATGGTCCTGTCAATGCGATCGACAAGGCGCTCCGCGCCGCGTTGAGCGAGAGCTATCCGCACATTGGGCGAGTGCATCTCACCGATTACAAGGTAAGAATTCTCGATTCGGCTTCAGCAACCGGTGCTGTCACCCGAGTATTGATTGACGCCACCGATGGGATTCGAAGTTGGACAACAATCGGTGTGTCGCCAAACATCATCGAAGCGTCGTGGCACGCACTTGAGGAATCGCTCGTCTACGGTTTGCTGCACTCGACCGACAACTAGTCTTGCGTGGCGATGGCAATTCCAAAGTTCACGCCTACTGATCCGACCGATAAGCCGCGAACGTATTCGTCGCCGGATTTCGTGCCGGAATCCTGGAAATCAGATCGCAAGGCCGAAATAGTAGGCCGACGACAAATGGGAAATGGTTTCGGTAATCCCGGTCCAGATCAGGGATATGTGCTCACACTGGCCGCGCTTGTGCGCGATCGGATTCGTGTACAAACTGGCGAGTCGATCGACGACGCGATTGCCGGTTCGATCACGATCGCGCTTCGTCGGGCTTCGCAATTTGGGCGGGCGCCCGTGATGGCCGACATCATGATCGCGCTGACGATTTGGGGCTGGCTATTGGACAATCCACCCCACGACCTCGCCAACCATCGCCGCGAATTGTTTGAGGGTTTGGCAAACACGGCGCATCACTACGCGGAGTCGCGTGTCATCGCCGACATGGTTCCCGAAACAACCTTTCGAATTCCACTGGAAAAGCTGTCTTCTTCGATGCCAATGTCCTGGCGAGCGCTCACTGGCGCAATCAAAACTATTTAGATTGCGAATTTTTCCAAGTCGGATAGGGACACGAATTCAAGTGAGCGCACATGGGTGGCTCGCAGATCAACCTGTGGTGCCCGACCAGCCTCGAAGGCCTCCTGCCATCGCGGCGCACAGAGGCACCAATGATCTCCGGCTTTCAGACCATTGAATCCATATTCAGGCATCGGAGTGCTCAGATCATTGCCCACAGATTTTGAGTAAGCCAAAAAACTATCCGTCATGATTGCGCACACGGTGTGGATGCCAACGTCGTCGCCGCCCGTTTCGCAACAACCGGTGCGGTAGAAACCAGTCATCGGAGAGGTGCAACAAGTTTCCAACACATCGCCATACACGTTGGTCTGATTTCCGAGAGCCATTATCGATGCGTTCCTTTAGATGGAAACGCCGACGAGGCGACCGATGATGTATGTGACGCTCGTGGCCAAAAGTAGGATTCCAACCTGTCTTGCCGCGGTGGCAAGCGAATTTCGTCCGGCAAAGCGCCCGATCGCCGCACCGACGACGGCGGAAGCGACAATGCCGATAATGATCGAGACGAGACGCGCGGCATCGCCGCTGCCGAAAAACCATGGAATGACCGGCAACAAAGCACCCGCTAGAAAACTGACCAGCGAGAGAAGTCCAATAAAGATCGGATTTGGCAAATTGGACGGATCCAGTCCGAACTCTTCCCGAGCATGTACAAACACGGCATTCTTCGGGTCGCGCATGACCTCGGCGGCGCCGGCTAGAGCCTGCGTTCGCGACATCCCATGGCTTTCATAGATTGAGGCGAGTTCGGCCGTTTCGGCCACCGTGTTGTGTTCGAGCTCTCCCAGTTCAAGTTTGAGTTCGCGTCGCACCAGATCGTTCTGCGCGCTGATCGATACCCATTCACCTGTGGCCATGCTTGCGGCGCCCGCCACGGCCGCTGCCAGCCCAGCGAGCCGAACGACCGATGCGCCTACTCCACTTGAAGCGAAACCGATGATCAATGAAACATTGGAGACGAGCCCATCGCTAAAGCCGAACACGCTGGCGCGTGCGGTACCACGACCGAGTGCAATATGAGCCGGGTGATCGCGCGATTCACTGCCCAGTTCGCTCATACGCATAACGCTAGTGGCGCATTGCTCAGTGAGAGGCTCGGATAGCCTGAGCCATACATGGCATCAGCAACACCGCGCTATCGATTTGCGCCGTCGCCGACCGGTTTTTTTCACGTGGGTGGGGCGCGCACTGCTTTGTACAACTGGATTTTGGCATTGCAAAACGATGGCGTCTTCGTTTTGCGCGTTGAAGACACCGATGAGTCGCGCAATCATCCACAGTGGACGCAGGGGATCGTTGACGCGCTTGCGTGGATAGGTATTGACAGCAGTGATCGACACTTTGAGGGGCCGTATTTTCAGTCGGCGTATGCCGTGGAGCATGTTGCCGCGGCAGAAGCGCTCGTCAAATCTGGGCATGCCTACTACTGCGATCTGACGACGGAGCAAGTTCAGCAGCGAGCGAAGGAAAAGGGACTCAATGGTTACGACGGTTATTCGCGCGACCGCGGATTGGGCCCAGGTCCCGGTCATGTGTTGCGATTTAAAGTTCCCGAAGGCCAAACGGTTGTCCGAGATGTTGTCCGTGGCGATGTCGATTTTGCCAACAACACGATCGAAGATTTCGTATTATTGCGCAGCAACGGATCGCCGGTGTTTTTGCTAGCCAATGTGGTCGACGATATTGCGATGAACATCACCCATGTCGTGAGGGCCGAGGAACATCTTCCCAATGCTCCAAAGCAGCAGATGTTATGGAATGCGTTGGGTGCCACGCCGCCAGTGTGGGCGCATGTGCCGGTGTTGGTTAACGAACAGCGCAAGAAACTATCCAAGCGGCGAGACAAGGTTGCAGTTGAGCAATATCGCCAGGAGGGAATACTTCCTGCTGCAATGGTCAATTATCTGATGACGCTTGGGTGGGCGCCACATGGCGACACAGAGATAGTGCCGTGGTCGCAGATTGTTGAAGAGTTCAAACTGGAAAGTGTCAATCACTCTCCGGCGTTCTTTGATATCAAGAAACTGAACGCATTCAATGGCGAGTACATCCGCTTGATGTCGCTCGATGAATTTATTGCCGCATGTCAGCCGGTACTCAATTCCGAACAAGTCCCGTGGCCGGCGAGTCGATTCGACGCATCCGTGTTCAAGGCGATGGCACCCCTCGTGCAGACTCGCGTTGCAGTGCTTTCGGAAGTGCCGGCGCTAGTTGATTTTCTATTTTTGGCGGAACCAAAAATCGATGAATCCGCATTCGCTAAAGCATTCAGCTCCAACTGGGCGACCGAATCATTGAGGAAAATTTCCATTCGGTTTACGAATTGCACTTGGACTGCGGACGTATTGAAGTCGGAGGTGGAAGAAGTCGGAATTGAAATCGATGTGAAACTCGGAAAATTGCAGGGGCCGCTACGAATTGCGATCACTGGGCGAAGCATTGGCACGCCGTTGTTCGAACCAATCGAGCTTCTGGGTCGCGATGAGTCGCTTCGCCGAATCAACTCCGCATTGCAACGCGCCAATCGATAGGCGGCCGATGTGAAGCGAGCGCTGCGAATTTTCGGCGTCGCCATTATTTCACTCGTCCTGTACTTCGGTTTCAATTTGTTGCAGGTGTGGTGTGTCGGTCGGAGTGACGAGGCCCGCAGTGTCGATGCGGTCGTGGTTCTCGGAGCTGCGCAATACGACGGGCGACCTTCGCCTCAACTCGTGGCCAGGCTCGACCACGCCATCGACCTGTGGCGCGACGGCACATCAAAACTGATCATCGTCACGGGTGGCAAGCAACTGGCCGATCGGTTCACGGAGGCAGAGTCTGCTGCGGCTTACCTGCAAGACAACGGCGTTCCTGTTGAGGAGATTGCGCTGGAAAATAGTGGACGGACAACACGCGAATCGTTGCTTGGCGTGCGCCAAATTCTGATCGCCAGAAAGCTGCATTCGTTGCTCATCGTTACCGATCCGTATCACGCATTACGGGCTCGCATGATTGCACAAGATTTGGATATGCAGGCGTATGTTTCACCGACACGAACTAGCCCGGTGCGGGGGAGTGAAAACTTCCGCCGTCAAGTACGCGAGGCAGGCGGTATCGCACTGAGTAACGTCATTGGCTTTGCCCAACTGGAAAGATTCACTCGCTAGCCTATTAATGCTCCGCTGGGGAGTGGTGTAACTGGCAACACAGCAGATTCTGGTTCTGTTATTCAGGGTTCGATTCCTTGCTCCCCAACTTCTGTTCGGTCGGCAAGTGCAAGTTGGTAGCGTGTTGTGGCTACTTGGCCCCATCGTCTAGTGGCCTAGGACACCACCCTCTCAAGGTGGCGGCACGGGTTCGAATCCCGTTGGGGCTGCTCCGCGGTTTTGAAATTTACCGAAAATTTGTGAGCCGTTAATCGCCCCCGTCATAGGGGTTCGCGGTTTGTGTCTATAGTGGCTGGCTATGACAACACACACATCACGCAATCGCGTGTTGAGGGGGTTCGCTGTACTTGCCGCCGCTGGTCTTTTGATTAGCGCCTGTGGTTCGGATAGTGCGTCAACCGACACGTCAGCACCAGACACAACCGCCGTTACGGACACAACGTGTCCGGATTCGGCATTAGTAGACGCGGCAAATGCCGAAGGACAGGTGAACCTCATAGCGTTGCCAGACAACTGGGCAAACTACAAGGGAATCTTGCAGTCATTCCGCGACAAGTACCCGGACATCGCCAACCCAGTTGCCAACCCAGATGCCTCTTCGGCTGATGAGTTGACAGCAGTGGAGACGCTTGCCGGTCAGCCCGACATGCCAGACGCACTCGACGTTTCGCCTGCAATTTCGCAGGATGTTGATGCAAAGGGATTGTGGGAGCCATACCAGCCGTGTGGTTGGGATGAAATTCCAGAAGTAATGAAGGACGCCGACGGAAAATGGGTGGCGGCTTATTACGGCATCATGGCTATTGGAACAAACACAACAATTGTGGCCAACGCACCAGATAGTTTTGAGGCACTTAAAGATCCGCAGTACAAGGGTCTCGTATCGCTGAACGGTGATCCACGTCAATCTGGAGCGGCATTCTCGGCCGTGATGGCAGCATCGCTTGCAAATGGTGGTTCGTTCGACGACATTTTGCCGGGCATTCAATATTTTGCCGAACTAAAGAGTCTCGGCAACCTTGCTGGTACTGATGTCACCGAAGCCCTAGTAATTTCTGGTGAGACACCGGTGTGGCTCGACTGGACATACAACTATCCAGGTCTTGCACCAGCACTCGCCGAAAACGGAGTCACGTTGGCAATCCGTGTGCCAACCGACGGCGTGTATGGCGGTTTCTATCAGCAAGGCGTGGTGGCAAATAGCCCACATCCAAACGCAGCGAAGTTGTGGATTAACCACATCATCTCTGACGAGGGTGCTCTCGGATATCTCGAGGGAGGAGCAATTCCAGCCCGCTTTGATGCTCTCGTTGCCGCAGGCAAAGTGAGCGCGGAGATGATGGTGAATCTTCCAGCGCCAGAGCTACTGGCCGGGCTTGCATTCCCAACACCTGCCCAAATCACTGCAGCCAAGGAAATCCTCGCCGCCCAGTGGGGTCCACTGGTCGCAGACCAATAGAACTGGACCAATAGTCGTTGGTGAGTACAGCACCGATGACCGCATCTAGTTCGGAAGACTTGAGGGGTCCGTCGTCAAGACGGACCCCTCAACAATTTCTAAAGTCACTTCGTGGTTGGCTACCGGTTGCACCGTTCGTACTATTCGTCGGGATTTTCTTACTACTCCCGGCCGTCGTAGTTTTCCAGAAGGCATTGGCCAGAGTGGACGAAGTAAGGGCGCCAATGATCGAAGCGATCAGTGGCCAATACCGCGACAGTTTCGTATTTAGCATCAAACTTTCTGCCATCACCGCGGTATTGGGTGTCATCTTTGGAACGATGGTCGCAGCGTCTATTGTGCGACTCGGTCATCGCCGCGGACTGCGCAACGCGATGACCGGTTATTCGGCGGTGGCAGCAAACTTGGGTGGTATTCCCTTGGCGTTTGCGTTTCTTGCTTCGCTTGGTGTGCAAGGTCTAGTGACCAAAATCTTGAAAACTTCGGGAATTGATATCGTCAGCCACGGTTTTAGGATCTCTAATTTCTGGGGAATTGTTGTCGTCTATTTATATTTTCAAATACCCCTGATGACTCTCGTCATGTTGCCGGCGATCGACGGTTTGAAGTCCACCTGGCGAGAGGCAGCGGCAAATCTTGGTGCCGGAGATCGTCAGTATTGGCGATTTGTTGCGCTCCCGTTGCTTCTGCCGTCTCTCATTGCCGGTTTTCTGTTGTTATTTGCAAATGCGTTTGCCGCATACGCCACTGCATATGCATTGTCTTCGGGTGCGTCAAAGTTGGTACCTGTTCAGATTCGATTTTTTCTGCAGGGAAACACAATTACTGGTAAATCGAATCTTGGTTATGCGCTCGCCGCGTGGATGATCATTATCATGACCGTTTCGATGCTCGGTTTTCTCCTTCTACGTCGTCGTGCCGAACGGTGGCGGCGATGAAACGACGCAATATTCTGGCCAAGTTGGTGCTAATTATTGTCGGACTGTTTTATGCCCTCCCAATGATTTCGATGGCTCGCTTCGCCTTTCAGCGAATCCCGGTGGCCCTGCTCGGCTCGCACAACTTGTTCGACCGGTGGACAATCAAACCACTGTTCGCGATGTATCAAAATCCACTGTTTCGTGAAAGTGCATGGCTAAGTCTCAGACTTGCACTTCTCAGTGCATTGGTGACTCTGGTAGTCCTAGTACCGACCGTCGTATATGTGCATGTGAGCATGATGAAGGCGCGTCCACTCATCGAGATAATTTCGATCTTGCCGTTTGTGGTTCCGGCTATTGCACTTGTCGTCGGCATTTCGGGTGCTTTTAGAGAGATTGCCCCATGGTTCATTCGCTCCAATTACTGTCTAGTGCCTTTTTATGTCGTCATTTCATTGCCG
>Ga0265292_1002892_pt1 | contig 11210 bp, 14 predicted proteins | sample Munlanlewell296A_FD_189080 | JGI IMG/M metagenome (GOLD analysis project Ga0265292, IMG submission 189080) | Leachate microbial communities from a municipal landfill in Southern Ontario, Canada - Leachate well 296A | ecosystem: Engineered > Solid waste > Landfill > Unclassified | place: Canada... | reverse complement strand
CGGTTCCGCTCCCCGCCGCGAGCCTGATCGATCTATGAATCGTTGGTCAGGCAGAGGGATCGCCACTCCGAGCGGCGAAAAGGGACATGCGGACGGACACGGCAACGATGAGATCATTTCTGAGGCGGGTTTCAATTCTGGCGGCCCTTCTTACGGCCGTCTGGGCACTGCTGCCTGCACCGGGTAACGCGCAGATCCCGATTCCCGGATTCAAGAAGCCGTCCCCGAGTCCGACTCCGACCACGAATCCCACGCCCACCACGAACCCGACCCCCACCACGAATCCCACGCCCACCACGAACCCGACCCCCACCACGAATCCCACGCCCACCACGAACCCGACTCCGAATCCCTCCGCGAGGCCGACGTCGTCCTCGACGCCGCGCCCGAAGGCCTCGTCGACCCCGACGAAGGGAACATCCGGTGGATCGAAGTCATCCGCCCGGAGGTCTTCGTCGGTGCGGCGGTCACAGCCGACGCAGCGATCCCTGGGACCCACCTCGCCTTCGACCTACTCTCGTGAACTTATGACCTGGCTTACGCGCGAGAAGAGCCCGGCTCATACGACGACTCGCCTGCTTGAGTTGATGCGCGCCGCAGGGATGAACTCAAGTTCTCCGCGCGACCTCGGGCGCGCCTTCGGCCGGTTCCCCGTCCTCGGGTATGTGTGGTACCAGGACGACTACGGCGCGCCGCGCTACCTGCCGTCGTTTCATCCGCACGAGGGGACGGATCTGTTTGCGGTTTCAGGCACGCCGGTCACCGCCTCGGGAGACGGGTACATTTGGAAGGTCGCCCAGGGGGGAACCAGCGGTAACGCGATTTGGTTGATGACCCCCAGCGGGCGGTACTACTTCTACGGGCATCTCTCCCGAATCGCTCGAGGCATCGCGCCCGGCAAGCAGGTTTCCTCGGGTGACATCATCGGGTTCGTCGGGGACACCGGAGTCGCGAAGGGAACCTACCCGCACGTGCACTTCGAGGTGCATCCGACCGGGACCACAGACTCGGTGAATCCGAAGAGGATCCTCGACGCATGGTTGGTCGCGGCCGAGAATCGCCTCGCAGACGCGTTGGGGGCGACGGGCGCCGATATCCCGACGCTCGGGGCTGCCAATTGGGGGACTCTCTTCGATTTGTTTGCCGACCCGAACTCGCCGCCGCCCGCGCTGTGGACGGCAGGGTTCGGCATGTCGGGAGCGACGATTGCCCTAGCTGATCTGGCGCTCGCCGGTCCGCTGTCCGAACACGATTGGACGTCGATGGACCCGCCGGTCGTTGGGGACGGCCCAGCGGGAACGCTCGACCCCGCAGTTCCCGCGTATCAGCCGCTCGGCTTGCTGCTGGCGGCGCTCGACCCGGTTCGCACCGGCGACTGATTCCTCTTCGGGAAGAGGCGGAGCCACGCCAATCCTTTGGTAGGCTCGCGGTGCCGTACGACAGGAGGGATCGCCATGGCCAAGGGCCGCGACAAGCCTAAGAAAGAAGTCAAGAAGCCCAAGCAGCCGAAGAAGGGCGGGAAGAAGTAGCCGCCGACTTCTCCGAAGGGCGCCACAACTGTGGCGCCCTCTGCACTTCCGGGGCTGGACTGCGGATCAGAATGGCGCGCGCAGGATCAGTTCGACGTTGCGGTCGATCGGCTGCCCCGTCGCCTTGCTCTTCTCCAAAGCCGAGAAGTTCTTCCCTCCGTTGGCGCCCGACTGAGGGTCGTTGTACGACAGTTCGCGCGAGATGCTCGCGAGGTCGATGACGTCGAATCCCGTGCCCGGACTCGCCGGCGCGACGTGGTCGAAGACGGTTACCCAAACAGACAGCGTGCTGTCTTTGTTGTCGAGCAGCTCAAGGATGCGCGACTGTTGCGGCCAGTCGATGTGTGACGCCGTCGCGATCTCCCAGAACCCGTACGAACCGTCGGGGCCCGGGTGCGCCACGATTCTGTTCTCGTGGACGTGTCCACCCACGTACAGCACGATGTTTGGGAATCGCGCGAGCAGCGCCGTAACTTGATCGCCGAGCACGCGTGGCTCGGTCGTGACCGGGCCGATCAGGGGGTTGTCCATCGAGTACAAGCTGTGGTGCCCTGTCAGGATCACAAGACGGTTGGTGTTGCCCGTGGTCGCCCAGTCGCCCGCAGGTGTGAGGTACCGGGAGTGGCACGAGATCAATTCGCTCTCCAGCCATTGCATCTGTGCGGCGTCCAGGCTGCCGTTCGCGTAGCCGTTCGGGTTGACTGAATCCAGGACGATCAGCCGCACGTTGTTTCCCTCATTGCGGGCGTAGTAGCCGGTGCCGCTTCGCAGGTTCTCCTGCGTGAACCCGTGTCCGACCGGGCCGGGCCGACTTGGCGTCGCGAAGTGCTGTGCGATCCAGTCGCGCGTCTTGAGGATTTCGCGTTCGCGGTCGGGCGTCGCTCCTCCCTCCGGCTTTGCTCCGCTGGTTGCTATGGCAGCGAAGGGGACACCGGCCGCCCCTTCAGTCGGGCAGTTCCCTTGCCACAGCGTGTCGTGGTTTCCCGTCATCGACAGCCACGGAACTCGCAGGCCTTCGGCCATGAACGGCGCAATCGACGCTTCGAGCAAGCCGGGAATGAGCGGGAATCCGAACTGGATTCCGTACTGGTCTCGGGATGGGTCGTCGGGATGCCAGTAAGCCGGGTTGGGATACGAGGCTCGTTGTACGCCTTCGTAGACCCCCTTCGTTCCCGAGTCCGGGGTGATCCGCCCGCCGTCGAGGATGTCGACGAACCACCGAGCTTCGTTGAGCTGGGCGTTGTCGGCCGCGTCTCCGCCGGCGAGCACGAAGTTCATTGCCGCCCCGCTCAGGGGGCTCAAAGGGATTCGGTTGACGCGTCGCACCATCGCTTCGAGGACGTGCGTCGTCAGGGGCTCGTGCGGACGCCATGCGGAGTTGAACGGGGCCGGCGACGGCGAGAAGCTCGTTGGGTCCAGGAACTCCGGCCGCAGTGGGGACTGTGTGTCGATGATGTGGATGTCGGTGAGGTGCGCGAAGTACAGCAGCGAAACTCGCGTGGTTTCACGGCCGGCGCGCGCCGGCGCCATTTCGTCGCGAACCAAGTGCGGCTCGCCGGCGCCGCCGTCTCCGAGCCGGACGTATCCGGTCGCCCCGAGGGCGCGAATCGTCTTAACCACCGTTGTTTCGTCCCACGGACCGTCGGCGAACGCTGGAGTTCCGAACAGCCGTCCGGCGCGCGTTCCCTCCAGCGCCGCTACCGCGCCCGCGCCTGCGATCGCTCCCAGGAACTGCCGCCGCGTCCAGTTCATGCCATGTCTCCCCGAGTTCGACCTTATGCCTTCCCAAGGAGTATTGGCGCCGTGGCGGGGATCTCCTGCCGATCGCGAACATGCGACGCCCCGACCCGTCATCGTGGCGGGTCGGGGCGTCTGGTTCTTCGTTGCCTACACCTGGGGGATTACGCCCAGTTGCTGCAGCATGGTCAGGTTGTCGTCGACGGCCCAGTGCTCGACGGCTTTGCCGTTGTGGACTCGTATCCAGTCGCACGAGTCCCACGAAATCCGTTTGCCGGTGGCCGGAAGACCCATGAACTCGCCGCTGTGCGTTCCGTTCATGGTGACCCTGCATGCGGCGACGTCGCCCTGCGCGATCACGTCGTGCACCTCGATCGACAATGAACTGAACCCGGTGGTCAGATCGCGAATGAGGTTCTTCACGCCTTCCCTTGTGGGTTCGTAGCTGCTTCCCGGTGGGAGCGTGTGCTCCACGAAGTCCGGCGCGAGCAACTCGTCGATCACGTCCAAGTTCCCGTTCTCCATCACTTCCTTGTAGAAGCGTGGGATCAGGTCGCGTGTCTCCAACGCATCCTCCCTTCCCCGTCGACGGTCCGACGAGTCAGATGCCGCGCGCCGCGCGCCCGCGATTCCATAGCCCAAGCGGGCGGTTCCGGGAGGGGAGGAATCAGCGATAGTTCGTAAATTGAAGCGGGATGCCGAAGTCCTTCTCTTTGAGAAGTGCGATCACGCTCTGGAGCGCGTCGCGGGTCTTGCCGCTCACGCGCAACTGATCACCCTGGATCGCGACCTGGACACCCTTGAGGTTTGCCGCCTTGACGGTCTTGACGATCTCGCGGGCCTTCTCGTCGGCGATACCCTTGTTGATGGCGATCAGCAACTTGAACGCTCCGCCGCCGGTGGGCTTGATCTCGCCGCACTGCAGTGCCTTCAGCGAGACCTCGCGGCGCACACATTTCTCTTTGAACACCTCAAGGGCGGCCTGAACGCGCTGCTCGGCGTTGGCGGAAATCGTGACTTCGAGTTCGCCGGACCAGGCGACATCGGCGCCGGTTCCTTTGAAGTCGAACCGCTGCTGTAGCTCCTTGCGCGCCTGGTTCAGCGCGTTGTCGACCTCTTGGCGGTCGATCTCGGAAACGACGTCGAACGAGGAATCTTTCGCCATGGCGTTGGGAGGGTACACTATCGATCCGCGCCTCGGGCAACTGGGGGGCTTGGGAGGATACCGAAGCGGCCAAACGGGCCTGACTGTAAATCAGGTGGCACAGCCTTCAGAGGTTCGAACCCTCTTCCTCCCACCAACAGGAACGGGATCCGTCGAAGCGATATCGGCGGGTCCCGTTCTTGGTTCTCGGGCCGGAACCGGGCGCGCGGCTTCGATTCAGTCGGCATCATCCGGGTAACGTTGTGGTGATGAGCGCGCGCCTGCAAGAGATAATTGCCGACCGAATTCGCGAGCAAGGCCCGATCGGTTTTGACGAGTACATGCGCGCGGCCCTGTACGACCCCGAGGACGGGTTCTTCTCGCGCGCGCCGGTTGGTCGCCACTTCGTAACCAGCGCGCACGTCTCCCCTGTATTCGGCGCGCTCCTGACGCGCGCACTGCGCGAGGCCTGGAACGCGCTCGGGCGTCCGGAGCCCTTCATCGTCGCGGAGGTAGGGGCCGGCGACGGGACGCTCGCACGGCGCATTCTGGAGGTTGCGGCCACCGACGCGCCCTTCGCCGCCGCCGTTCGCTACCTAACCGTCGAACAGGACGCCGCGGCACGCGCCGGGCTTGAGCGTGCCGGGCTCCCGGCTCTCGAGGCGCTGCCGCAAGAGCCATTCACCGGATGCTTGATCGCAAACGAGCTTTTGGACAACCTGCCGTTTCGTCTGGCGCGCGCCCGCGATGGGCGAACCGTCGAGGTCCGCGTCGGGCTGGCCGGAAACGACTTGATGGAAGTGGAGGTTGCGGCACCCGACGACCTGGCGCGCGCGCTTGACCCGCCGCTTCGCCCGGGAGAGGAGCGTCCCGTGTCGACGACGGCAGCCGCCTTCGTCGAAGACGTGGCCGGGGCGCTCGGGCGTGGATATGTGTTCGTGTTCGACTACGGATTCGCGTTCGGCGAAGTTCCGGAACCCGTTCGGGGGTATCGGGAGCACCGACTCGTGACGGATCTCTTGGCCGATCCCGGCGCGACCGACATCACCGGCCCCGTGGATTTCGCCGCTTTGTGCCGCACCGCGCAGGGATTCGGCCTTGAAGTCCACGGGCTCGTGACCCAGCGAGAAGCATTGATGGCACTTGGCTACCGGCGCCTCCTCGATGACATGCGGGCCGAGCAGAAGTCGTTGGAGGATACCGGCCGCTGGCGCGAGGGGATCGCAATGTACTCGGCGCGCGGACAGGCGTCGATGCTCGTCGCACCTGATGGGCTCGGGGCGTTGAAACTCGCCGTCCTTGCAACTCCCGGCCTGCCCGTCCCGAGCGCCGCGGGCTGAGTCTCAGGCGTCTTTGGCGCGCGCGCGCCTGGCGGCCTTAGCTCGCTGCTCTTCCTCCAGGCGCACCTCGGCCTCTTCGGGCGTCGGGGCGGTTCCTCCAAGGTGGGCCGGGAGCCACCAGCGATCCTCGGGCCCTGCCGGCGTCTGCGGATAGGACGACTGCGCCTCCTGGAGCAACTCGCGGATGCGATCCATCAGGCGCGCGGTTGCGGCCTCGGGATTCTCGTCGGGGGATAGGTCTATCGGCGCTCCGATGTTGACCATGATTGCGACACCGCGCTGCATGTTTCTCGGGCGCCATTTCGTGATGATCCGATGGGTTCCCCATACCGCGGCAGGGATGAGCGGCGCGCCCGTAATCTGCGCCATGCGAACGGTTCCGGTTTTGCCGGCGCGCGGAACGAACGACGGGCTGATGGTCGCCTCCGGGAACATCCCGATGATTTCTCCGCGCCTAAGCGCGTCGATCGCTGTGTCCAGACTGTCTTTGGCGGCACCGAAGCGGTCCACCGGAACGTGGCGCATCTTGCGCATGAGCCAACCGACGAAGGCCTTGTCGAAAATCTCTTGTTTTGCGAGAAAACGAACCAGTCTTCCTCGCCCTCGCGCCGCGAACCCGGAGAAGATGAAGTCCAGGTGGCCGATGTGGTTTGTCGCCAGAATCGCAGGGCCTTCGGTCGGGATGTGCTCCTCGCCGGAGATGATGACCTTCCAGCGCATGGTCTTGATCATGGCGAGGACACCGCCGATGACGCTTCGATACACAGGTTCGGCCACGAGGGCTCCGTTCGCTCGGAGAGAGGACTGACGTCCCGATGCTACAATCCCTTCCCTTCGCTGGCGTAGCTCAGGCGGCAGAGCACGGCTTTGGTAAAGCCGAGGTCATGGGTTCAAGTCCCATCGCCAGCTCGGAAACGTGCCCTTCCGGGGTGCGGTAAAGTTGCGCCCGAGGCGGGGTAGCTCAGGGGCAGAGCAAGCGGCTCATAATCGCTGTGTCGGCGGTTCGAATCCGCCCCCCGCTACGAAGGGGTATACTGCGCGGGCCTTTTGGACCTGAGAGGAACAAGTGCCGAAGAGCGAGAAGCGGCCCGGGATCACCCTCGCATGCGAGGAGTGCAAGCGCCGTAACTATCAGACAACGAAGAACAAGGTGAACGACCGCGAGCGAATCGGCTTGCGGAAGTACTGCCGTTGGTGTGGCAAGCACACCTCCCACCGCGAGACCCGCTAGCCGGGGCTCACTCCGCGTTTTGACGGCCTCCCGGCCCCGTCGTAGTTTGCGCACGGCGGAAACGCCTCCTTCCCCATAGGCGAAACTAAGGAGGACACCGTGGGTCGTTTGGACGGCAAGGTTGCCATCGTCACGGGTTCGGGACGCGGGATCGGACGTGCCACGGCGCTTCGCTTCGCCCAGGAGGGTGCAGCGGTCGTCGTGAACGACATCGATCCGGTTCCGGCCGGCGAGGTGGTTGAGGAGATCAAGAAGAACGGCGGTCGGGCCATTGCCGTGGCCGTGGACACCGTCCAGCCGGAGAACGCGCAGGCGCTCGTGAAGGCCTGTATCGACGAGTTCGGCAAACTCGACATTCTGATCAACAACGCCGGCATCACGCGGGACAAGACGTTCCACAACATGACACCCGACATCTGGGATCTCGGGATCAAGGTCAACCTCTACACCGCTTACAACACCGCGTACGCGGCGATGCCGTACATGCGCGAGGTCGCCAAGAAGGAGAAAGAAGCCAACGGCGCCGTTGCCTACAACCGCAAGATCAACTTCACATCTTCGGTTGCGGCCTTGAGCGGCAATGCCGGCCAGGCTAACTACACCGCTGCAAAGGGTGGCCTGATCGCGCTCACCAAGACGCTCGCGCGCGAACTTGGACCGTTCGGCATCAACGTGAACTGCGTGGCTCCCGGGTTCGTGGAGACGCGGTTAACGGCGGCCAAGGGCGAGGGCAACGATCTCGGAATCCCCGAGCAGACCCGCATGATGGCGTTGATGATGATCGCGCTCGGCCGCTACGGCCAGCCCGAGGACATCGCCAACGCTCACCTGTACCTGGCGTCGAACGAAGCCGACTTCGTCTCGGGCGTCTGCCTGCCCGTCACGGGCGCACAGATCGGAGGCTAGAGAATGCCAATGAACACTGCCCTAATCGGCAAGGAGTACCCGGCCTCTTCGCCCTATGAGGTGAGTCGCGAGAAGATCCGCGAATTCGCGATCGCCATCGGCGACCAGAACCCGGTCTACATGGACGAGGAGGCCGCCAAGGCCGCCGGGTATCCCGACATCATCGCTCCGCCGACGTTTCTGACCGTGCTCAGCTTCAAGTACTCGCCTCAAGTCATCGGTGACCCCGAACTCGGCGTGAACTACGCCATGGTCGTCCATGGGGAGCAGGAGTTCGAACTCTTGCGGCCGGTGCGTGCCGGCGACGTACTTGTCGGTAAGCCTCGCATCGCCAACATCGCGGCGCGTGGCCGCAACGAGTACCTGTACGTGGAGGCGGCGATCGAAACGGTGGAAGGCGAGAAGGTGGCCGTCGCGAGTGCGACGATCGTCTCGCGCGGCACGGCGCCGCAGGAGGGCTGAGATATGACGGCAAGCATCGGCTACTCCGACGTCGCCGTCGGCGACGAGGTCAAGCCCTGGACGTACAAGGTCGAGCGCATCAACCTGGTGATGTACGCAGGCGCCAGTGGCGACTTCAACTTCATCCACTGGAACGAGCAGTTCGCGAAGATGGTCGGGCTTCCCAACGTCATTGCGCACGGGATGCAGACTATGGCGCGCGTGGGGGAGTACGTCACCGCGTGGTGCGGTGACCCGGGAGCGGTCTTGAAGTTCAAGACTCGGTTCACCTCGCCGGTCGTCGTTGCGAACGAGGCTCCGACCGAGGTCTCCGTAACCGGGAAGATCGTCGAGAAGCTAGACGGCAACGCGGTGCGGGTCGAACTCAGTGCAGCCATCGGCGAACTCAACGTGGCTGCGGCCGAAGCGGTCGTCCGTCTGGCCTAGTTACGAGAACGAAGCTGCGGAAGGGGGCGCCGGTGCGCCCCCTTCGCCGTACGATGAAGGGGTGGAGAGCGCGCCCGAACACGTAAGGGAGCTTGCCCGACGCAGGCAGGTTGCTCGGAACGCGCACGACTTCGCGCTCGCCGATGCTTTGCGCGATGAGATCGCTGCGTCCGGATACGCGGTCCGGGATACGGCTGCGGGCGCAGTGGTCGAGCGCCGCGCGCGATTCGAGGCGTGCTCGCCGGAGTCGATCGCGTCGGTCCTTGTCGAGCCTCCCACGCTTGACGTTTCCGTTCACCTGCTCTACGAGGGGTTTCCCGGCGACCTCGAGCGGTTTCTTGACGGCATCGCGCGCTCGGACCTGTCGTCGGCCGAGATCGTGATAGTTGACGCGGCGTCCGGGGACGGCGACCGGATCGAGGACCTTGCGCGCGCCCACCCGGTGGCGCGGGTCTGCCATCTGGACCGTGATCCCGGCTGGGCGGTCGCGCGCAACGCGGGCCTGCGCACGAGCCTCGGGGGAACCTTGGTGATGGCCGACCTCTCCGTGGAGCCCACCGGGGAGATCTTGGAGCCCTTGCGGCGGGCCGTCGCCGAACAGACCGTCGCCGTCGCCGGCCCCTTTGGGCTCGTGAGCGATGATCTCCGGTCCTGGCACTCGTCGGACGGGCCCGAGGTTGACGCCGTCGAGGGCTACGTGATGGCGTTCCGTCGAGAAATAGCCGCGAAAGGTCTGATTCGCGACAAGTTCACCTGGTATCGCAACGCCGACATCGACTTCTCATTCCAGGTTCGCAGCGAGGGTTTGCGCGCGGTTGTGGTCCCACTGGACGTCCGCCGTCATGAACACCGGGGGTGGAGTTCCCTGTCCGACGAGGAGCGCGCGCGGCGTTCGAAGCGCAACCACTACGTGTTCTTCGATCGCTGGAAGCATCATGAGCACCTGCTGCTCGCGCGCGGGGGAGGAGGTTAGAAGCAGGACGGGTGATGTGTACGGAAGTCGCGTAACCCGCAGTCCCGTAAGCGTGTCCAACCCACCGGAGGTTATGCGTGCAACTACCGCGGGAACTTGTTGATTCCTGCCGGCGAGGTGAGCCGGGTGCGTTCGACGACATGGTGCGGGCGACACATCGATCGGTCTATGGACTGGTCCTGCGAATCGTCGGCAATCCCGACGACGCTTCGGAGGTCACGCAGGACGTCTATCTCAGGGCATGGCGTGGGCTCCGCAACTTTCGCGGGGATTCCGAGTTGTCAACGTGGCTCTACCGGATCGCCGCGAACACGGCGTTCAGCCACGTCCGCAGGCGCGCGCGCGCCGGAGTGCCCACCGACCCGGAGAACATGCCGGACGTCCCCGCAGCGGACGAGACCGAGCATCAGGCCGACGCCGACCTCATGGACCGCGCGCTGGCCCGGCTGCCCGCCCAGCACCGTGCTGCCGTCGTTCTGCGCGATGTCTACGGCTGGAGTTGTGAAGAGATCGGACGTGTGATGGGTGCGACCGAAGGAGCGGTGAAGGTGCGGTTGTTCCGCGCGCGCCAACGGCTCGCCGACGAGTTGGCGGCGTCGGGAGTCGTCGTCCCGATCAATCGAAGAAGGAAGAAGACGTCATGAGGTGCGAAGAGATCGCTCTGTACCTGCCCGGCTACCGAGGTCGCGACCTGCACGAGGCCACCGCGCGAGTCGTGGAGGATCACCTAGCCGATTGCGAGGACTGCACGGCGGCGGCGGCCCGCTTCGAGCGAGTGCACGTGGGGCTCACGTCCCTGGTCGGCCGCAATGCCGAGCCGCCGGCTCATCTGCTGGATTCGATCCTCGAGGCTGTTCACGAAAGTGGTGCGAGGAAGTTCTTCCTTCCCCCAATCCCGGCCCTTGCCGACCTGGCGCGGACGGTGCTGGATAACCGTGACGCGGTCGTCTCCGCGGCCGGAACGGCGCTGGTGGCGGCAGGGGCTGCATACGCGATGTGGCGCGCGCTGCGAGGGAGTCGCCGGATCGAACCCGCGACGTAGCGCTTCCTTTCTTCCTCCCTCCATTCCTCCCTCGGACCCTTGACGTCCCCAAGAACGAATCAGTAGCTTTGTGAGGGTTTGCTGAATTGTGGGGGGAGAATTCCGCGTCGGGCGGCCAACAACACGCAGCTTCCGTGCCGGCAACCCTGGTTTGCGGTCTGCGAAAGGAGACCGACATGCGCCGATGGATTGGTTGGGCGAACAGGTCGCGAAGCAGGTGGACCGCCGTCGGTCTTGTGCTGATGTTGGCCGTTGGGGCCACGGCTTTCGTGGTCGCAGTGGCCTTCGCCCGATCGGGGAACCGACCATCGTTTGTTGGCGCGCAGGCCTCACCTGCGCCAGAACTTTCGCCCACCCCGTCGGCATCCCCGTCGGCATCCCCGACGCCGACACCCGAGGCGTCGGGGTCGCCGGGCGTCT
>Ga0265292_1002891_pt1 | contig 11211 bp, 15 predicted proteins | sample Munlanlewell296A_FD_189080 | JGI IMG/M metagenome (GOLD analysis project Ga0265292, IMG submission 189080) | Leachate microbial communities from a municipal landfill in Southern Ontario, Canada - Leachate well 296A | ecosystem: Engineered > Solid waste > Landfill > Unclassified | place: Canada... | reverse complement strand
GCTGTTCCAATAGGGCAGATAAGAGGTGCAGCGCTTCAATTTGCTGCTGGCCGGAATCTTGCGCGATGATTTGCGCGTTGATGATCGCTTCTTGCGATTTATGAGTAAATTTATCAAACATATGTTTCAAGATAAAATATAAAATATAAAAGATAAAAAATAGGGCTTATTGCTGTTAGCACTCGTATTGGATGACTGCTAAATTTCATCTTAAATGACGTTACTCCGCTTGTCAAGAGAATAGGTGTTAATAACTATATAATTATACCATTATATCCTTGATAAGTTACTTGTGATAAAAGAAAAAGGCACGCCGCTTGGGAAATCGCGGTGTGCCTTTGAATTTTTCGTCCGCCGCTTATGCTGGAACGGGGGACTGGGTGAAGCGAGGGGCGTGGTGGCCATGGGCGCGGTTGGCTTGCCGCTTCATTTCAGCGGCGATGAGCTGCCGCACCATGAGTTGAACGTGCAGGTTCGTCCACTTGCGAATCTTCCGCAGATAGACGACCATCGGGCGCTTGTTGCGGCTTTGGAGCCGGATGCAGAGTCTCGCCAGGCGCCTCAGGCGACGGTTGAACTTTCGCTGCTCGGCGTCCTGATCGAGTTCCGCCTCGATCCTCTTCAGGTCCTTCCGGGTTGGTTCCCGTTGGCTCAGCATAAGCCAATCGGGGTGAATCTCATCTAAGCGGAACTCGTCCATGCAGTTCTCCTTTCACTCGAAATAGGCGTTTTTCGCGCCTTAGATTTGAAAGCTTGTCTATATTATACCACGTGCTTGAGAATAGAAAAGGCGCCGGATTTCCGACGCCCCTTATGCCTTTTATACCATAATTCCTCTGATTTCTCCGATTGTCAGCACTCTTTTCCCCTGATGATTTTTTACTTCAGCCGAGCAGATAAAGAAATTACGTTCCAACTTCGGTTTAGACATCTTGATTAACAAGACATCGTTGGGTCGCGCGAAACTCCTATAAACCACCCGATCAAGTCCCCGTGGAACCGGTAGCCCGTCGATTGCTCCGTGCAAGCAGAAGTAAAACAACGCTGCGGAAAGTTGGCACATCTCAATCATCTCCTTGCCCGGACAGATCGGATTGCCGGGGAAGTGGCCGTTGAAGACCGGATCGTTCACCAGCAATAGCTTGACGGCCGTCATTGACGGTTCGGAATCGTTGAAGTCGGTTACCCCGTCGATAAGGTCAATCGCTTCATCGCGATGTTCCAGGATGCCGGCATCGACGATTCCTTGTCGGGTCAGATGCACATCATGTTCTTTCACGTAAAGTGACGGGTACATGAGATACCTCCGTTTTTTATGTATTTTAAAGGCCGAAATTTGACTTAATACTCTATCCTAAATTACTGAAAATGTCAATAGTTTGAGCTTGTTTTTTAGCTGTAATTAGAGTATAGTAATACCAATATGAATCCAAATAAATTAAATATTTTTGGCATACAAATAGACACCTTATCCCGCCAGGCTGTGCTGGCGCAAGCAAGCAGTTATTTAACTGACGGTTTTCAGCATTTTATTGTTACCCCCAATCCGGAAATTCTTTTAGGGGCAAGTAAGGATGAGGAGCTTTGGTATATTTTGAATCAGGCCGACTTGGCAATTCCGGACGGCATCGGCTTGAAGTTCGCGGCCATATTATCCGGCGTAAAATTGGAACGGATTGCCGGCGCCGACCTGATGCTGGATCTCTTAGGCCTGGCCGTTGAAAAAAAGCTGAAAGTAGCGGTACTGAACTGGCAGGCTGGTTTATCCAATGGCGATGAAATCAAATCAGCCATTCAAAAAAAATATCCAGAACTGAAGTTTGAGGTTTTTGATATAAACCAAGACGGCGAAGACTTGGACCATGCGGCGATAATTTCCTTTGCGCCGGACTTATTGTTCGTCACACTCGGCTCGCCGTATCAGGAGCGGGTGATGTATCACCAGCTGCCGAAATTGCCCTCGGTCCGCCTGGCGATGGCGGTGGGGGGCGCTTTTGATTTTTTGACCGGCAAGCGCCAGCGCGCCCCGCGCTGGCTGCGCCTTGTTGGCCTGGAATGGCTTTGGCGCTTCGCACTCCAGCCATCGCGCTGGCGCAGGATTTATCGGGCGGTGCTGGTTTTCCCTTATAAATTTTTACGCTGGAAATTTTTCCTGCCTCATTTTTATCGTCCCAATGTCGTCTGCCTCTTGTATAAAAAAGATGCTAGCGGCTATAAAATTTTTATCGTGGAGCGAACCGATAAAAAAGATCATTGGCAACTGCCGCAGGGCGGCACCCACGGCGAGGTTCTGGAGGAGGCGGGAGCGCGCGAGTTGCGGGAGGAGATCGGCAACGACAATATCCGCATCATAACCGCGATCCCGGATCTCTGGAAATATAATTTTGGCGGTGATGCGGGGAAATACAAAGCGCAAAGGCGTTCCGGGTATAAAGGCCAGAAACAAGGATTATTGATCGCTGAATATCTGGGGCAAGACGCGGATATCAAAATAAATTTTTGGGATCACTCCGCCTGGCGCTGGGTGGAGGCGGAAAAACTTGTTGAAGCGGTTTTTTCGGCGCGCCAGGAATCAACAAAGCTTTTTTTGGAGAAGTTTTATGCTACAATAAGGAGCGAGGCCGATCCTGATGATACTAAATTATCAAAATGACCAAATTTGAAAAATGCATTAAGGATTTGGCCGCACACGAAGAAAGAAAAAGCATGCCATTCTTGAATCCCAGAATGCAAATCCTGGTGAATGCCGGCATCCGCCTGAATTGGATGGGGGATTATTTGGCAAATCCCAAGATTCGTTTCAGAAAAATCAAAATATCGGTAGATAAAATTCTATTTACAGGTTCAAGCCTGGCTTGGAATAAGATTTTACTGGATCGGTGCCATAAATCGGTCGGTGAATTCAGGGAACTGATCAGCAAAAATCAAACAATCAAAAAGAAGTTTATAAAAGAGGCTTCATATGGTGCAGAGCCGATCCTGTTACGCGGATCGGATGATAAAGGTTTTTATCGCGTATTTGACGGCATGCATAGATTTGTCGGCGCTGTAATCAAAAATAAAAAAACTGTTTCGGCGTATATCCCCGTTGATGAAGGGAAATATCTGCCGGTCTGCGAAGCCCATGTAGTATACGATTTGATCCGCGGTTTTCAGCGCTTCGCCAAAAACAAGCAGGGAGAAATCCAGCTATACCACGCATTAAAGCTTCTGTGCCGGGCCTACGAAAACGTCGCTGGTTTGCTTAAAACCAGATTCAATCATAAATATATAGCGGATGAGACGGTACAAAAAATCATCCGTAAAGTATTGAAGGAAAGCCGGAAGAAATAAATTTGCTAATTTTTTGGCTAGGATATAAAATAAAATTCATAACATATGTCAAAAATCAGAGTCCGCTTCGCGCCATCACCGACCGGTTTTCTGCACATCGGCAGTTTAAGGACTGTCTTGTTTAATTATTTCATCGCCAAAAAATACGGTGGGACTTTGATTTTGCGCATTGAAGACACTGACCGCAAAAGAGAGGTCGCAGGCACAGCCGAGGGATTAGTAAAAATTCTTGACTGGGCGGGTTTGCATTTTGACGAGGGGCCGACCCAGGGCGGCGAATTCGGTCCGTACGCTCAGAGCGAACGACTCCCGATTTATAAAAAATACAATGAAGAATTGTTAGCAAAAGGTGAAATTTACCGATGTTTTTGTTCGGCTGAACGGTTGGAAAAAATGCGCGCCGAGCAGGCGGAGAAGAAACTGCCGCCGCGCTATGACCGGATCTGTCGAGATTTAAGCGAGGCGGAAATAGAGAAAAAGCTCGCGGCTGGCGAGCCGTTCGTTTTGCGCCAGAAACTGCCTTTGACAGGCGAAATAAAAGTGACGGACGAGATTCGCGGAGAAATCAGCTTTGAGGCAAAGAATTTGGACGATCACGTGTTGATCAAGCAGGACGGTTGGCCGACCTATCAGTTTGCCAGCATCGTGGACGACCGGCTGATGGAAATCAGCCATGTGGTACGCGGCGACGAGTGGCTCTCTTCATTCCCAAAAAATATTCTATTATATCAAGCCTTCGGCTGGACGCCGCCGAAGTTTATCCATACCCCGCTCATTATGAATAAGGGGGGTGGCAAGCTGTCCAAACGTCAGGGCGATGTGGCGATGGAGGACTTTCGCGCCAAAGGTTATCTGCCTGAAGCTCTGATTAATTTCTGCGCGCTTCTGGGGTGGCATCCGAAAGGCGACATCGAGACGATGACACTTGCCGAAATCATCAGCGCTTTTGAGATCAAGGACATCGGCATCAGCCCGGCGATCTTTGATCTGGAAAAGCTAGATTATTTTAACGGCTATTGGATCAGGCAGAAGTCACTCTCTGAGCTCGTTGAATTAGTTAAACCATTTCTTAAAGATTATCTGTCAGCCGCAGATGAACAGGCGCAAAACGAGGAATTTTTGAAAGGAGTAGTGCTGCTGGCTCAGGAACGATTAAAGAAACTTTCGGAAATCGGCGAGCTTTCTGATTTTTTGTTTGCCCGCAATCTTAGTTATGCAGCCGAAATGTTGGTTTGGAAAAAATCAACTAAAGAGGCGACCAAGGAGAATCTGCAAAAAATCGCTGAACTTCTGGAGAAAGTGCCGGCTACGGAATGGACTAAGCATACTACCAAGGAAGTCGTGATGAATTATCTGGAGCGTAAAGAATTAAAAAAGGGCGACTATCTCTGGCCGCTGCGCGTCGCTCTCACCGGCCGCGAAGCCAGCCCCGGCCCTTTTGAGGTCGCCGAGGTGCTTGGCCGCGAAGAGTGTCTTAAGAGAATCAGCGCAGCAATAGAAAAATTATAATGATATCGATTCATCCCTTGCAATCTGCAGATTTTAGTGTAATATATACAGATTTGCCCGTACCTTGAAATTAAAAAAAATCTGACCAATTCCAGGAGGAAACGGCCATGAAAAGAAGCTTAGCGGTTTTTCTGTTTTTCTTGCCGATGTTGTTTTCTTCGCAATCCATTTCAGCGAAAAGCGATCTCGGCATGAATTATCCCCGAATCAGCAACCCGGATTTTTCCATCCGCGAAAACATTGTCCGGGTCAGTTTCGATTATTCGGACGTAGCCGGAAGTATCCGAGATGCCAGGATCACTCTCGTGGTGGCCGTTCCCATCAATAAACGGATGGACCGATTACAAGATTTCCATTTCGTTCTGGGAGGATGGAAGGGGTTCTTCTGGTCGGCGGAGGACAATTTTAAACTCACCCGCGGAAGGATAACGGCTCAGGTCAGCTTGCCGTGGTACGCCGGCATCAACCAGGAAACGAACATCAACGGCTTCGGGCTGGCAGTGGCGGATTCTCGCCGCTATATATCAAATGCCTATTTTGTCGAAGGTGAAATAATCCGGGAAACCTGGCTGGCCAGAATATCCAGACTGATTAAGGAGGCATTAAATTGTCTTTCGCTATTTATGCTTTCGGCTCATTCAAAATAAAAAACGGGGGGTGGAGAGATGGGAGAACTTATTGTTCTCGTACCGAAACCCAAGCGCGTACCGAATCTGCAGGGCGATCTTTGCTCAAATCAATTAAAAAGGGGAGGACAGGACGATGGAAAGGCCGATGGAAGATATTGAGGACGTAAGTCTGGGCATTGTTTATAGTCAGGATGGACTCAACTATTACTCTATCCTGCCAGTCAAAGATGCCAGAAGCTACGAACAGTTCGTGCTCAGCCTCGGTTGTACAGTCAAGAAAGTCTACATCCTTCGTTCCGAGGAGCGGATGCGCGCTTTTATCCAACTGGAGAACGATTATCGCAAAAACGTCTGGGCCGCCATGCCCAAGGCGCACCTTCATTAATTTTGAAGTCAAAAAAAGGAGGTGCATATGTTGCGTGATTTTTTTGTGTTAATCGCACCGCTGGCGATCGTCGTCGCCTTGTCGATTCTTTACGGCATCGTCATAGAAAATCGCCTGCAGCAAGAAAGGGAGGAGGTGGAGAATCTGCGACAGGGATTCGAAAAAATCACCTGGGATGGAAGGCCCCTTCCTGTGCCTGAGGAGTCCTAGACATAACCCAGTAACAAGCCGCCTGGTTTACCAGTGCGGCCTTTTTATTTTATGGCAAGTTATCAGAATGGAATTTACTTACAATAACGACATACAAAATAAAATTTCAGCCGGCACTAATCCCGCCCGATTTCTTTTCTTCAGGCGGGTTTTTCGTGGTATAATATAGAAGAATTTTCGGTCGGAATGATGGATCCATATAAATTATGTATTATCTATATATTATTAAATGCGCTGACAAGACTTTATACACCGGGATTACTATTGACTTGGAGCGAAGATTGCGGGAACATAACAGCACTAAGCTTGGCGCGAAATACACCCGCGCCCGGCGGCCGGTCAAGCTGGTTTATTCAAAAAAGTTTCGTAATCAATCTTTGGCTTTGAAGGCAGAAAATCGGGTCAAGCGGCTTTCAAGGATGGAGAAATTGGCATTAATATAAACCTATGAAAAAAAATAAGCTCCTTCTTTTTTTGGCAGTCTTAATTATTATGGGCGCGGGTGTTTATTTTTTTACCAAAAAGAGCGCGGTTGCGCCGTCGGTGAATAACGGAAACGAAAAACCTCCGGTAACACAGCAGCCGTATAAAGAGTTGATTCAGGTCGGCAGTCCGTTGGCCGGCGAGACAGTTGGCAGTCCGCTGATCGTGAGCGGCATTGCCAAGGGTAGCTGGTACTTTGAGGCAAGTTTTCCGGTCCGCTTGCTGGATGCCGCGGGAAAAGAGCTGGCGGTGGTGCCGGCGCAGGCGCAGGGCAATTGGATGACGGAAAATTTTGTGCCATTCATCGCCATCTTGAATTTTGAACTTGATGATGTAAAGGAAGGGAAGCTGGTTTTGGCTAATGACAATCCATCCGGCCTGCCGGAAAATGACAAGTTTATTGAAATTCCGGTCAAGTTTTCCTCTGACAAGACAATGGTTAAAGTATTTTTTGGCCATCCAGTCGCGGGCGATATGGAAACGGAATGCGAGAACGTGGTTGCTCTAGGCAGGTCCACCGCCAAAACGACGGCAATCGGACGAGCCGCGCTGGAGGAATTATTCAAGGGTCTGGCTGACCAGGAAAAAGAACTCGGCTACATTACCTCCATCAATCCCGGAGTAAATATTCAAAAACTGACGATTGAAAATAAGGTTGCAAAAATTGATTTGAGCAAGGAGTTGGAACAGGCGGTTGGCGGCTCCTGCCGCGTGGCCGCTATCAGCGCGCAGATCGCCGAAACCTTGAAGCAGTTTCCGACCGTTGCTTCGGTTATTATTTCCGTTGACGGTCGGACGGAAGATATCCTTCAACCGTAAAAAAATAAATATATGTCACAATACTACAACGGCAAACGAACTAAAAATATATTTGATCCTACTAGCAAAGAACCGTTCAAACTCTCGCGGTCAAAAATTGATTTGTTTTTGAACTGCCCGCGCTGTTTTTATCTGGACCGGCGACTTGGCGTTTCCCAGCCGCCGGGCTTTCCTTTCACCTTGAATTCGGCCGTGGACACTCTCCTGAAAAAAGAATTTGATATTCATCGCGCGGCCAAGACCGCCCACCCGCTGATGAAACATTACAAAATTGAGGCGATTCCGTTTGACCACGAAAAGATGAATGACTGGCGCGAGAACTTTGTCGGCGTGCAATATCATCATCGTCCGACTAATTTTATCATTACCGGCGCGGTGGATGACATCTGGCAGTCGTCCTCGGGCGAGCTCGCGGTGGTTGATTACAAATCAACCAGCAAAGATACGGCAGTCAGCCTGGATGCCGATTGGCAGATCGGCTACAAACGACAGATGGAGGTTTACCAGTGGCTGATGCGCCGCAATAACTTCAAAGTTTCCGACACCGGCTACTTTGTTTATGCCAATGGCCAAAAAGACCGCAAGGCCTTTGACGGCAAGCTGGAGTTTGAGGTGACAATTCTTTCATATGCCGGTGATGACCGCTGGGTAGAGCAGGCGATCTCGGACGCGCACGCCTGCTTGATGAGCGACGCGTTGCCCAAGAGCTCTCCGGATTGCGACTATTGCCGCTACCGCGAGGCGGCGAGCGAGGTGGAGCAGAGTCGGAAATAAAAATTTCAGAAAAATCGCGGAAATGTCGTAAAGCAATGATATAAATTATTTTTAATTATGTACAACGTTCACAAACTCGCGGAAATACTCGCGTTTCAAACCGGCGCGGTGGTGAGCCGGACAATTATTGATAAGCCGGCCGGCACGGTCACCCTTTTCGCTCTTGACGCGGAGCAGGGACTGTCCGAGCACTCCGCGCCTTTTGACGCGCTAGTCCAGGTGTTGGAGGGTACGCTCGTTGTGCGCGTCGGCGGACATGAACACGAGCTCGGAGCCGGCGAGATGATTGTTATGCCGGCTGATGTGCCGCACGCCCTGCGCGCGGCAGTTCCGGCAAAATTTCTGTTAACCATGATTAAGGCTTAGTGTACAAAATATTATTAATTGAATAAAACTATGGACAAAAAAGCAGCGATCATCGCTCTGGCAGTTTTTGTACTGCTCGCAGGCGGTATTTATTATTTCCTTTTCCCGAAGTTGGAAGAAACGAACCAGACAGCTGGCGGGCAAACAACGGAAAATTATAACTCCGAGAAACAGGCGGCGACTGAACCGTCAGCGGAAACGACTGGTTCCCAGCCGGTAGGAGTGGACGCAACATCCACCGCGACCACGACCGGTAGTACGATCACCGCTACCACCACAACCGCAACTTTAGAAACTAACAAAAAAACAACTATGCCGATTGCCACGATTGTAACTAACAAGGGGACGATTAAAATTGAGCTTTATCAAAGCGACGCGCCGAAGGCGGTAGAAAGTTTTATTACTCTGGCTAAGAAAAACTTTTATGATGGCGTGATTTTCCACCGGGTGATTTCCGGCTTTATGATCCAGGGCGGCGATCCGACCGGCACCGGCCGCGGCGGACCGGGCTATCAATTTGAGGACGAACTGAATCCGGAGACCGCCTCGTACCAAGCGGGTTATAAGCGTGGCACGGTGGCGATGGCCAACTCCGGCCCGAACACCAACGGCAGCCAATTTTTTATCATACATCAGGATTACGCTCTGCCGCACGACTATACGATTTTCGGCCGTGTGATTTCCGGTCAAGAGGTGGTTGATGCGATTGCGACCGGTAAGACCGATGCCGGCGACCGACCGTTGGAGGAAGTAAAGATGTCCAAGGTCACGGTTGTTGAATAAAAGATGAATCTACAAAGGAGCGGTTTCAAGCCGCTCTTTAAGTTTGTTCAAAAATGTGCTATAATAAGACCATATGCATGCTTGTATGAAGGAGAATAAGACAAAAATAGAAATAAAATTAGTCAAAATAGCCAAAATCACAGTTGGAATATTTTTTGTCGGACTCATTTTTTGGGGTTCGACTTTTGTTTTCAGTCAGGAGGAAATGGGAGATATTAATGACCAGGTTAAAAATCTTAATACCCAAATAGCCGGCAAACGGGATCGAATCAGCGAAATTCAGCAAAAACAGGAGGAATATAGCCGTCAACTGAAAGTGAAACAGGCCCAGAAGGCTGATCTGGCCAACCAGCTTGATATGTTGGACAACCGACTGGCCAAAGCGGAGCTGGATATTGAATTAGTGGAAACGGATATTGACCGCACCAATTTGGAAATCAACAAGACCAATTTGGAAATTACCGATAAGGAGACGGAAATTGCCCGCGAGAAAGAACATATCGGCGCGGTTTTGCGCCTCCTCTACAAACAGGATCGGGCGAGCGTGCTGGAGGTGTTGTTGCTGAACGATAATTTTTCCGAGTTTCTAAATCAGGCAAAATATCTGGAAGACATCAACGGGGAATTATCTGCCGGTGTTGATAATTTGGAAAAACTGCGGTCCGGCTTGGAAGAGAAAAAAGTTGATTTGAATAAGAAAATTGAAGAGCTGGCCGCCCTGAAAAAAGATTTGGAGGGAAAAAAGGCGGCATTGGACGGCGAGAAGGAGGAGAAGGGATTCATCTTGGACCAGACCAAGTCTTCGGAGCGCGAGTATCAGCGTTTGCTGGCTTTGGCTAAGGCCGAGCAGACGGCGGCGGCGGCTGACATCGTGGCGCTGGAACGGACGGTGCGTGAAAAAATGTCTCAGGCGCAAAAGAAGAAATTGGCATTCAATGACAACGGCATGATTTGGTCAGTGCCGCAAAATACTATCACCACCTCCTTTCATGACCCCGATTATCCTTTCCGCTATATTTTTGAACACCCCGGGATTGACATTCGCGCCAAACAGGGAACCATCGTCAAGGCTGCCGCCTCGGGTTATGTAGCGCGCGCCAAAGATGCGGGCATGGGCTATAGCTACATCATGATTGTTCATGGTGATGGTCTCGCAACCGTCTATGGCCATGTCTCTAAAATTTTCGTGCAGGAAGACGAGTATGTGGTGCAGGGCCAGGCAATCGGCTTATCCGGCGGACTGCCGGGTTCACCGGGGGCGGGGCGGCTGACTACCGGCGCGCATCTGCATTTTGAGGTGCGAAAAGACGGCATCCCCACCAATCCGCAGGATTATTTACCGTAAGGAATAAAAATCAATAATCAGTTAACAATAAACAATAACGTAAAAAATCACGGCGAGCCGTGATTTTTTATAAATTATATTTGGAAATGAAAAAGGGGAGCTGCGATCGCGTCGCATGACTCCCCCCGGGTTAGGGCCCGCAAGCCCATCACCGTCCCCATGGCGGTCGGCAGGTGTATGAAAAGAACAATGGATAATGAGAGGGTATCTAATCCTCTCTGGTTCGGGCGGCCTTATCACCGCGCCAGATATTCCCGGCGAATCGCACCGTCGCGGCCATGGGCGCATTCGCACCTCTCAGAGGCACCGCTCCAGGCCAAGTTCGCGAGCGCCGCGCCGGAGGCTCCGCTCCGGTCTCGGGTTTCCGCCCTGAAACTCCGTGGGCGTTCTTATTGTACGTCAGCCGTCATGGGTAAGTGTATGTTAACAAAAATTTTTTAAGTAGGCAAGCAGTCATAATTATGCTAAAATAAAGACACGAATAGATCAAAAAATATGACTGATACAATGCTCGAATTTTTGCGAATTACTGCCGAAGCCGCAGGATTTTCCGAACCGAGAAGTATAGGCGAAAT
>Ga0265292_1002890_pt1 | contig 11211 bp, 10 predicted proteins | sample Munlanlewell296A_FD_189080 | JGI IMG/M metagenome (GOLD analysis project Ga0265292, IMG submission 189080) | Leachate microbial communities from a municipal landfill in Southern Ontario, Canada - Leachate well 296A | ecosystem: Engineered > Solid waste > Landfill > Unclassified | place: Canada... | reverse complement strand
CTTTAGACTATTCCTGGGTTTTCTAGAGAATTTTCTAATCCTCTTCTTGTGTTTTTTAACCAAATATTGATATAGTCCCATAAACCGTCCTTCTCCTTCGTATATGTATTGGTATATCGTCTCGTGGCAAACGTACGACCCAACCATCTGCGAATCAGGATGGTTTTTTAATTTTCCTGAAATTATCTCAGGACTCCAACCAATCATTAATTTTGAAACCACCCAATTCCTTAAATCCTCATCATTATCCAGTTTCTTTCGATGCGGTTGTTTAATCCTTTTCTCGGCTTTGAGCTGTGCCGAGGCAGCACGATAGATACCATCCTTATCAGTATTCCTAGACAGTTCCCGAACGATAACTGAATGGTCTCGGAACAGGTTTCTAGCAATCTTTCTAACACTCCACTTGCCTCGAATAAATATCTCTATTTTCTCCCTTTCATAAAGGGTTAAAGGTTGACCTCTCATAATGGCCAATCCTCGCTGAAATTGGCCCAGAGGACAAGTGATTGGAGTTTTGGGGTGATATTGAGGTGGTGCATTGAGTATAGAATGCAGGTTTTGTTTGGTGGTATTGACAAAAACCTTAAAAAATGATAAATTTTTCTGTCTGACTTTGAGGTTTACTCAAAGTCGACCCCCCCTCAACAAGGAGTTTTCAATGTCCCCCGACTTCCCCTTCCACTTCCCTACTCCGACCAAAGGCTGGGGCTACGAACGCCTCGAATTGACGACAGAAAGTCAACCCAACAGCGTCAATATTTTCTTCAACAAAATGGAACTCTATCAAGACTACTTCTTGGTCACCGCTGTCGGAAATTTCGAGGACATCAAAGACTTTTTCTCTCCAAAAGACGACGATCGCAGAGGAATGGATATCGAAACATTCAACGAAGGAGCTGTTACAACTATCATTGTAGCGGCGATCCTCCGTCGATTCGTTAAACGAAATCTGGTAAGCCATACCATCCGTCCCACCACCAACGAAGGGGAAATTATGATTTCCTTTGTCTTCAAAAAGTAACTTTCAATCATCTCGCAAAAGGAGAAGTCGGTTCTCGACTTCTCTGCCTACCTTGAAAAATGATTAAATCATTTTTCAAGGTAGCAAAAAAACAACCGATGTTAATCGGCTGTTTTTATTATAAAATAACGAATTGACAACGAATATAATTAAATTAAAAAAATAATTTAAAATTAATTCTTTACAAGGAGCGAACGGCCATTCGCCCCTACTTTGGAATAAATACACCCGCAATAATTCTGATGATAAATTCCCAATTCTTTACCTCGTTTTTGTGATTCCATTTCTCCGCCCTGTTTTTTAAAATCACCGGCTAAAAATTTTACTCCAACTTCTGCAGCAATTTTTTCGCCAATTGGATTAATAACTGCGGCTGGTTTAAAACGACCAACTGTTAATGTGGTGGCAAAATAATCAAAGCCAAGTTTCTTAGCCTCCTCGGCTGTGCGTTGTAAACGCAATTCAAAACAAAGCAGACATCGGGCCCCACCTTCACGCTCGGCGGCAAATCCACGAACTTTTTCAAACCAGACTTTAGGATCATATTCACCTTCGATCATTGGTAGTTTTAAAAACTCAGCCATCTGATGAACAGCTTCGACCCTTTTTTCATATTCCTCGCGCGGATGAATATTGGGATTAAAATAAAAAATTGTCACAGCAAAATCCTGCGACAATTTTTCTGGTAACCAAGCGCCGCAGATTCCGCAGCAGGTGTGGAGTAAAAGTGTTGGAGTGTTTAAGTGGTGGAGTGATGGAGTGATTGATGCCATATTATTAAAAAGTTTTCCTTACCTCAACATTAAAGATAATTATTTTTTCAAACTCTTTAAATGATTATTATTCCCGGCATTCAATCCCCAATATCTTTCTCTTAATTGATTACTAACTTCGGTCGAAATATAACCCAAATCTTCAGATAATAATAAATGAGAAACCGTTTCATGAATTGACCCACGAGCCATAATTAAAAAATGACAAAGATCGTTTGTCGTTTCTCGTCCCATTCCTTCAGCAATATTTGCAGCGACAGAAACTGCCGCAGCGCGCATTTGTGTAATAAGTCGAAACTTTTCTTCAGCGGGAAAATTTTTCGTTATCAAATAAACCTCTGAAACCAATCGTCTCGCCTCCTGCCAAGTTCTTAAATCTTGAAAATTTCTTATCTCCATAAACTCCAACACTCAACCACTTGCAACACTTCACCACTCTTTAACTTTGATAGCCGCGGCTGCTGCAGATACTTGAGCTTCATGCTTGGAAGTTCCTGTACCGGTCGCCACCAATTCCTTACCAAGATAAACCCCGATCACAAATTGTTTGTTATGGTCCGGACCTTCTTCAGAAATTACTTTATAATTCGGAGTTACCCCAACACGCTCTTGAGCTGCCTCTTGAAAACGACTCTTGGGATCTATATGCAATTGGTCTCTAAGAATCTCTGGTAATTTTACCAAAACCGTACGATGAATAAAATCCTTAGCTTCATCCCAACCCAAATCAAGGTAAATTGCCCCGATAACTGCTTCAATTGCATTAGCTAAAATATAACGACGGGCTTTTGAAGCACTGTCTTTGGCTTCACCTTTGGAAAGATAAAGATAATCTTCGACTTTAAGGCCGCCACAAATCAAAGCCATCATGTCAGCGTTAACTAAAGCTGCTCGCCAGTTAGTAAGCTCGCCTTCAGGATTTTCGTAATTCTTATAAAGATATTCAGTAACTACTAATTCAAGAACTGCGTCACCTAAAAACTCGAGGCGTTCATTATGCCCCAAACGGAAATCAGGATGTTCGTTTAAGTAAGAGCGGTGAACAAGCGCTTGACGTAACGTATCTTTATCCTTAAACGTAACGCCAAGAGTCTGTTCAAGCTGTTTTAAGTCATTCATATTTTTTATTATTTTTTCTCCACCTCTTCCTCTTCAGACTTTTCCTTCTTCGGAGGATTGATATCGACCTCTTTAATTTCACCCTTTGCCACCACATCTTTATATATAGCACCAAGGACACCGTTAACAAACTTACCCGAGGCTTCACCACCAAAACTTTTAGCTAATTCAATAGCTTCGTTAATTGCCACCTTAGATGGCACACCTGGTGAAAATTTTAATTCAAAAGTCCCAAGTCGTAAAATATTACGATCCATACAGGTCATAGACTGAATTGGCCACTCCGGAGCAAACTGAACAATAACTTCATCGATCGCTTTTAAATTTTTAATTACGCCATCGATAGTTTCTTGAACATAACCAGCATCATCAAAATTCGGAGCAAATTCGGCGCGATCATAAGAAACAATTTCCTTCAGTTTATCGCCCGAAGGTTGGTTGTTAAAATCCCATTGATAAAGGGATTGCATAACTAAGGTGCGAGCAAGGTGGCGGTTGGACATAGTGTTGGAGTGTTGGAGTGGTGGAGTGATTGAGTCGTGGAGTTAAGGAATTATTATTTTTTTTAAATAATAGGGCTTCCAACACTCCATAACTTCATCACTCTAAGACTCCATGACTTTTAATTTAAAGACCGCCTTAATAAAAAAGCGGTCTTTAAATTTATTTTTTAGTAGTTTTCTTAACCAAACGTTTGGCGGCGCGGGCGGTGTCGACAACTTTTTTACCTTTATAAGAACCACAGGCTTTACAAGCATGGTGCGGAAGAACCGCAACACCGCAAGCCTCACACTTGTTGATGGTTAACTTTTTAAGAGCAAAATGAGCAGCACGGCGGCGCTTATCCGAACTAGTTCGGCGATGACCAGGAAGACCCATATCTTTAAATTTTCAATTATTAAATTACCAATTTCCAATTAAGGAATTATTACGTCTTATATGATACCAAAAATCCTGAGTTTAGTCAATTAAAGGAGGTCTGAAGGGGCAGAAAGGTCTGAAGGGGTGGGAGGGATTTTATCAAAAACCAGCAGAAATTTCCGCTGGTTTTTAAATTCTATCTAAAATTGCCTTGAATTCCCCTTAAACCCCTTCCGCCTCTTCGTCCCTTTCACCTAGACCACCGCTACGCTGGCAACTTTGTCTTTTTCTTCCTTAAACCTCATAACCCGAACACCTTGAGTATCACGACCAAGGACGGAGACGGATTTAACACTAATTCGGATAACCTGTCCGCCGGTTGAAATTACCATAAGGTCACGAGGATCATTAGCGTCAACGATTCGGGCACTGATAACCTTACCGGTTTTGGCTGAAACGTGAGCGGTACGAATACCAGAACCGCCACGACCTTGAGTTTTGTACTCATCGATCGGGGTACGCTTACCTAAACCGTTTTCCATAATCACCATAAGCTGCGCCTGATCTTTTCGTTTGGCCATTTCAGCATTTATAACATCCATACCAATAACCACATCCGAACCCTTAAGACGAATACCACGCACACCGGCCGCTGAGCGACCCATAGGGCGAACGGCATCTTCTTCAAAACGAATCGATTGTCCGGCTGCAGTAACCAAAGAGATATCATCTTTGCCAGAAGTTGGTTTAACCCATTCCAAGTTATCGCCATCATTTAATTTAATGGCAATTAAACCGTTTTGACGAATGGTTTCAAATTCTTCGATCGAAGTTTTTTTGACCGTACCCTTACTAGTTACAAAGAATAGATATTTATAAGCATCTGATCCGGTAAAAGAAAGATATGAGGTAACCGATTCGCCAGGTGCCAAATTAAGAAAGTTAACTAAAGCCTGACCTTTAGATGTGCGAGCGGCTTCGGGAATATCATATGTCTTTGTTTTAAAGACCCGACCGCGATTGGTAAAGAAAAGGATATCGCGGTGAGTGGTGGTGCTAAACATTTGTTCGACTTCATCTTCTTCTTTGGTAGTTAAACCCATAACCCCTTTACCACCACGTTCTTGAGTACGGAAAGCATCGGGTGAAACACGTTTAATGTAACCACCACGAGTAATCATAACAACAGTCGGAACATCAGGAATCAAATCTTCCATAGCAAAGGCTTTAATACCCTGCTTAACCACTTCGGTACGACGATCATCACCGTACTGTTCTTTGATTTCTGTCACTTCGGTTTTAACAATACCTCGCAATTTCTTTTCTGATTTCAAAATCGATTCTAATTCAGCAATAAGTTTTTGCTTTTCTTCCCACTCTTGTTCAATTCTTAAACGTTCCAAATTAGCCAACTGTTGCAAGCGCATTTCCAAAATCGCCGTGGCCTGCAATTCAGACAACTTGAATTTTTTCATCAAGTTTTCACGAGCCTCGTCTTTATCTTTAGATTTTTTGATTGTCTCGATGATTTTGTCGATGTTTAACAAAGCAATCCGCAAACCTTCAAGAATATGAGCCCGATCTTTGGCACGATCAAGATCGTATTGGGTACGACGACGAATAACCACCAATCGATGTTTTAAAAATTCTTCGATGATTGATTTTAAATTCAAAACACGCGGCTGAATACCATCAACCAAAGCCAACATGTTAACGTGAAAAGTTTCTTGCAGCTGAGTCAGCTGATATAAACGATTCAAAACTTTTTTCGGGAAAGCGTCTTTCTTTAATTCAATGATAATCCGAACACCATCACTTGTTGATTCATCCCAAAGATCGCGAATACCTTCGATTTTTTTATCGCGAACTAATTCGGCAATTTTTTCCAGTAAAGTTGCCTTGTTAACCTGAAAAGGAATTTCATGAACAATGATACGAAAATTACCTTTTTTATCCTCAGAAATTTCAGTTTTAGCACGGGTCATGATTCCACCCTTACCTGTGGCGTAAGCCTGTTTAATTTCATTCCAATCGTAAATAATACCGCCGGTTGGAAAATCTGGCCCTTTAACAAATTGTAATAAATCATCAATGGTAGCCTCGGGATTTTCAATTAAATGTTCGGTCGCCTCACAAACCTCGGTCAAGTTATGCGGTGGAATATTGGTAGCCATACCAACCGCAATACCGAGCGTGCCATTTAAAAGCAAGTTAGGCAGACGAGCTGGTAAAACTGTTGGCTCTTCGTGAGTGGCATCAAAAGTCGGTTTAAAATCAACGGTGTTTTTTTCAATATCAACCAACATTTCTTCGGCAATACTTTTGAGTTTTGATTCGGTATAACGATAGGCCGCGGCAGAATCACCATCAAGCGAACCAAAGTTACCTTGACCGTTGATTAACGGGTAACGCAATTTAAAATCTTGGGCCATGTGGACCAAAGAATCATAAACCGCCAAGTCACCATGCGGATGATATTTACCAAGTACTTCACCAACCACGGTGGCGCATTTTTTAAAACGCGAATTGGCGCGAAGCCCCACCTGCCACATGGAATACAAAATGCGACGATGAACCGGTTTTAAACCGTCACGTACATCAGGCAAAGCACGACTGACAATAACCGACATGGCATAGTCCAAATAAGCATCACTCATTTCATGACTAATGTCACGCAATTCAAGTCGGCCGATCAAAGCGGTGTCGCTTAAAGGAACGATTTCACCGTCTTCATTTTTATTCGGTTGGTGTTTGGAGGTTTTCTTGATTCTCGCCATATTGATTTTCTAAAGTGTTAATCCCAAACTTTGTTAACTTATGAATTTTTGAGTCTGAAATTAACTTTCTAAATTACACGAAAGTGGTAAACCAACTTTAGGGATTAACGCTTTCTAAATTTTCTTTCATTAATTCACCCATTAGATTTGAAGCTTCGTTTCTTTGTTTGGCTGCTTCGCCAACAGCTTGAATTGTTTCATTAAGGACTGGAGCGATTTCATCGGCCGGCTCTTGCAAATCGTTTTTGAAATCAGAACCAATATCTTGCATACCTTCAGATAAATCTGCAACTTGGGAAAAATTATTTTTTGAAGAGAGATTAATATTATTCCAAGTTTTATTCAAAGAAAAAAACCATCCGCCTAACACCAAACCTATTGTCACGGTCATGCTGACATAGAAAATAATTTGGCGATCGCGCGGCGGTTTATTGATTCGCATATCAAGCACGCTCAAGAGTCATGATTAACATATCTTCTTCTGGTAAATCACGCTTGGTTACTTTGTATTTATTGGTAGTCTCCCTTTTACAAACACCTAACGCCTTACAAAAAGCATCGGCCGTACCAAAATCCTCTTTCAAACCTTCAACAGCGTGCATCATTGGAATAACCACTCTTGGTTCAAGTTGCTCAATAACCTCCGAAGCCAACTTTGGCGAAAGTACCCGCCCACCACCAGCCGGAATCATTAAAATATCGATATTCTTTAATTCGGCTAATTCATCATCGGTCAACGCACGATTTAAAGCACCTAAATGTGCCAAATGCATACCTTCAACTTCAAAACGAAAGATGCGATGGTTTTGCATACCCTTTTCGGCCAAAGGAGCATGAATTGAATAAACAAAAATCCCTTTAATTTCAAACTCGCCAGGCATGTTAACCACAAAAGGTTTGCCTTGAATTGCTTCGGTATTATTTGCGTCTTCTTCGTCATGACTAACCGCCACCAAATCAGCCGTAAGTGTGCGTGGAAAACGCAAACCGGTTTCATTAGCATATGGATCAGTTACCAAAGTAACCTCACCAGCCGGAGTTTTTGTAGTGATTTCAAAACTTGAGAGACCGTGCCAACTTATATTCATAAGGGTTACGAAACTACGAAATTACTACGAAACCACGAAATTGTTTTTCTGTCATTCTGAGCGCCGCGAGAAGAATCTCGCCGCGTGATCGACTACTTTCGTAGGTTCGTAACATAGTAAATTACGCTCCCAGTATAGCATGCTGGGGCTTCGGGGACAAGCTGGTATATGTGGTTTGAATTATCAATTATTGAATTTTCAATGTTCAATTATTGTTGTTCAATATTTTAAAAAAATAAAAAAATCCATCATTGATAATTGAATATTGGTCAAATTGAAAATTAAAATAATAATCCATCCCTATCCCCCGCCGTCGCTCATAGTGAGCTATGGCGGGCAAGCCTAACCCCTATTCCTTCCAAACACATAAATAATTAAAAACAAAATCCATCATTGAAAATTGATAATTGTACAAATTGAAAATTTCCAAAAAAAACAGGCCAGGCTTCCACAGTGTGTGGTTGCCCGGCCCTGAGGGACGGATCTAGGCGGCCATCTCGTCATCTTCCGGATTGTCGATCCAGAAACGACGGTGATGGTTGGCACGAGTCTCCTGAAGCATCAGGTCGCTGACCTTCTGCTCTCGACGTTGTTCCGGCGAATGGCGGCGAGACCATCGCCGTGCCAGACCTCGTCGCGGATGTTCCGGAAGAACAATGAGCACGACTTTTCCGATTTCATCGTCGGTGGTTTCTTCGGTCTCGGAATGAGACTTGAGATACCAGAGTCGATAGGACTCCACATACCCACGATTCTCTTCTTCGCGGCTGTAGTAGCGGTAACGGTCATCGTTGTACGTGTAGGGATCTTCGAGTTCGTTTTCAAAACTGTCATCCCACCAGTCAGGACCGTCATCGTCGTACTCGTAGCCGTATCGCTCGTCGTAGTTGTCCCCGGGATCGAGATCATCGTAGTCCTCGAGAGGCTCGTATGATCCGACCTGGTACAGATATTCCAGATTATCCAGCTCGTTTCCGATGACCCAGTCGTAGCTGTAGTTCTCGACGTACTCCCGGTAGTCGAACTCGCGCTCATCGGCCATCTCAGCCTCGAGCTCGGCGAGATCTTCGGCTTCGACGTACTCGTCCGACCAGTCGGGCTGGTCGAGCCAGACGCGGGCTGGGTCGCTTTCGCGACGCTGCCGACGCATCCGGCTGACCAACTTCTTGTGGTGTCGACGAGCCTTGGTGTCAGGCTTCGAGAACGAAGTCTTCAGTTTCTTGATGGAGACAGGACGGTCACAGAAGTCATCTTCTCCTTCTTCAGCGAACTCGGCGTAGTAGTCGCCGTAGTCACCATAGAAGTCGTAGTAGGCTTCATCGCCGTCGTAGTCGTCCTCGAAATCGTCGTCGTATTCGACGCCGGTGTCGAGACCGTCATCGTAGTCGTAGCCGTAGTACTCGTCGTAGTTGTCCCCGGGGTCCAGATCATAGTCCTCAATATAGTCCCGGTAACTCCGCTCGTTCTCGTCTTCCATCTCGGCCTCGAGCTCGGCGAGCTCCTTGGCCTCGATGACCTCCTCCGGCATCTCGGGCATGTCGAGCCAGGCGCGGGCTGGGTCGCTCACACGACGCTCCCGACGCATTCGACTGACTAGTTTCTTGTGATGTCGACGAGTCTTGGTGTCAGGCCTGGAAACAGACGACTTGTTCGGTTTCCGGATGACCGGCCGATCACGGAAGTTGGCTTCTTCGACTTCGTCGATCTCGGCGTAGTAGTCGCCGTAGTCGCTGTAGAAGTCGTAGTAAGCGTCGTAGTCGTAGTCATCGTCGAGATCGTCGTCATCGTAATCGTCATAGCCGTCGTCCTCGAGACCGTCGTCATATTCGGCGCCGGTGTCGAGACCGTCATCGTAGCCGTAGTCGTCTTCCGGGAAGTCCTCGTTCATGTAGTGGCTGTCGAGATCTTGGTGACTGGCCTCTTCGGACTCAATCTCCGAGAGGAGCTCGAGCAACCGGTTAAGAAGACGTCTGACAAGCTTCCGACGAAGCTCTGCCATGAACTCATCGAGCCAGATCTTGAACAGTCGCTCCACTACCTGTTCGAACAGATTCGGAAGTCTGGTCGACAGATCCACAAGCGTCTCGATCTCGAACGGCTCCATCTCGGCCAGGAACAAGGCGAGCAGAACTGCCATGATGCCCTCGACGGGATTTTCACGGCTCTTGTGCTGTCGGTTGTCGCCGGCTTCGTACCACCACAGAAGCATCGTCTGGTCGTACTCTTCGCTCGAGGCGAAGTCGAGGAGGTACTCCTGGTAGTCGAGCTCACGCTCGTCTTCCATCTCGTCTCCCATCTCGATCATCAACTCGCGCTCGTACTCGGCCGTTTCTTCATCCTCTTCCCGAAGCCACAGACCGGCGTTGTCCAACCAGTCCGTCTTGCGACCAAGCTTCTTCTCGGCCTTGGCACGCCTGGACTGCCAGACATCGTCGAAATAACGCTTGGCCTGATCTCGATGGGTACTGACACCGTGCCGCCGGTTGTTGTAGACCGGCCGGTCGCGGAAGTCGGACTCATCGATGTCGTAGTCAACGAGGTTGGGGGATTCCCAATCCTCGTCGAAGGTAAGCTCCCAGTCGCAGTCGACTTCGACTTCGACATCATTGACGTCGGAATCGGTGGGCTTCTTGGCGGCTCGCTGTGTGATCTCGGCCTCGGCTTCCCGCGCCATGGTGGCGTAGCGGTCTTCACCGATTTCGTTGGACTGCTCGATTCCGTACATCTCCTTCAGGGTGGCGTAGCGGTCTTCGTCTTCGTCGCTGTCGAGCCACTCGGTCTCGTCTTCCTCGAGGAGACTGACGTTGACCTCGGGATCGCCGAAGTGAGTGTCAGTCCGATCGTTGGTGTCGTAGTCATCATCAGTGGAGAGGAACTCTCCTCCGAGGGTGGCTTCGACCCAGTCGACATCGATCTCATCGCCGGGGTTCATGAACCTTCCGGTGAAGGGGTTACGGGAAACGGCGGGACGCTCGGTATAGAGCATCCGGTCGAGATCGTCGATGACGGTCTGCATGGTTTCGCTCATCTCGGCTCCTGGGTGAACTTTGTATGGTTGATTGGACATGAACAGAACGTTTCGGAAGCCAGAATTGGACAATCCGAAAACATAAAATAATATCATGTTTTTGACCCTTTGTCAAGGGTAGATGGCTTAAATTAGCGGAAAAATTGGTTGTGGAAGGGCGGCAACTGTGGCAAGTGTTGCAAATGAGGCAATTGGGGGGTGGTTTTTTATGATAAATTCGGGCACTAAAGGGCGCTAAGGCATTAAGGTTTGTTAACCCCTCACCCACGAGGCGACACCCTCCCCCTAAGGGGGAGGGCTACCCCGCACCTTTTTTGAAGAAAGGTGCGGGGAGGAGGGGGGAATAATTCGACCTACCACCTACAAGCCTAGAAAATATTAAAATAAAAATTCCATCATTGAAAATTGATAATTGCACAAATTGAAAATTTCCAGTAAACAACCACCGGACTTAGGTCCGGTGGCTTTGTTTTTGCGCCGGCGATGCCGGCAGGGCGGATGGTTAATTACTTAGAGATTAGTTTGTCAAACAACGATGGTT
>Ga0265292_1002888_pt1 | contig 11225 bp, 13 predicted proteins | sample Munlanlewell296A_FD_189080 | JGI IMG/M metagenome (GOLD analysis project Ga0265292, IMG submission 189080) | Leachate microbial communities from a municipal landfill in Southern Ontario, Canada - Leachate well 296A | ecosystem: Engineered > Solid waste > Landfill > Unclassified | place: Canada... | reverse complement strand
CATGGCAAAAGTAATAGTAGAAGACGGAGATTTATATACGGATGGCGATGAAAAGCTGGTTCTTTATACCGATACAGTACAGCTTGTGCATACAAATGACAGAGAGATCGCGCTTCTAGAAAAGCCTGTTGGTGATCCCATCGAATGGGCAAAGCATTCCCCTGAGGCCATGATGCAATCAGGAAAAGATGTAGAGATTATAAACGCCATGACCGGTATTCGGGCAGGGAAAAACGGCGTATCAGAGCCTGCTACTGTCATTCTCCATGTTCGCGTTTCTATGCGTCCGTTTACACGGGATGAAGTGATTGCGTTTGCCCAAAAATCATCCGCAACCGTTGCTGCAACCTCAGGAGGCTTGTCGATAGCCAATGGTGGACGAGCATTTTATGATATGAAAAAGCCTCTCATAGTATCTATTGCAGATTCTATGGATGACCAAAGTCCGAGAGAATTAGTCCGATACAACACGTGGGAACATATTACCAATGCAGAGTTGAAGCCCTTTATCTGCGGCGCAGTTGAGCCTGCTATCGATCGGTTGGTACAAAAAACGAAGGCTTCAAAAGTGCTATAATCCTCGTATCCATGGACACTCAAATTAGCGAATTGATAACAGCAGAAACTAGTCGGCAGCAAAATACTATTTCGCTTATCCCCTCAGAAAATTATACATCCTCGGATGTGCGCGATGCGTTAGGATCAGTGCTTACGAATAAGTATTCAGAAGGATATCCGCATAAACGATATTACCAAGGAAATAAAATTATTGATCAAATTGAAGATCTCGCAATCGATCGCGCAAAAAAATTATTTGGTGTGCCGCATGCTAATGTCCAGCCGTATTCCGGATCTCCGGCAAACAGCGCAGTATATTTTGCACTTTTAAACGCTGGGGATACGATCATGGGATTGAAGCTTTCCGGTGGCGGGCATTTGACGCACGGGCATCCAAACGTCACATTTTCCGGTAAATATTTTCATAGTGTTCAGTATGATGTCGATGAAAATGGACTTATTGATTTAAATGAGGTTTCAAAGTTAGCAAAAGAAGCGAAGCCTAAAATTATCGTCGTTGGCACGACTGCGTATCCAAGGATTTTTGATTGGGCAGCATGGCGAAAGTTGGCAGATGAGGTCGGTGCGTTGCTACTTGCGGATATTTCTCATATCGCAGGTTTAGTCGTGGGAGGAGTGCATCCGTCGCCAGTTCCATTTGTGGATGTCGTTATGACCACGACCCATAAAACGCTTCGAGGCCCCAGAGGTGCTATGCTTTTGGTGACAGATCGCGGGTTAGCAAAGGATCCATTGATGGGGGAGAGGATTGATAAGGCAGTGTTTCCGGGGCTTCAAGGTGGCCCGCATGATAATACGACAGCAGCCATTGCCGTAGCGCTTTACGAAGCCAGCAAGCCAGAATTTAAAACTTATGCCAAACAAATTATTACGAACGCGAAGGTACTAGCAGACACATTTTTAAGACAGGGTCTAACCCTGTCAACGGGGGGGACGGATAATCATTTAATGGTGGTTGACCTTCGTCAGCAAAACCTCGTTGGCAATATTGTAGCAGAAGCGCTCGAGCTTGCAGGAATTGTGGTAAATAAAAATAGCGTCCCGCATGATACCAATCCTCCCTACTATCCGTCTGGAATTCGTATCGGCACCCCAGCGGTAACCACACGTGGGATGAAAGAAAAGGAAATGGTCATGATTGGCAATTGGATTACGACGGTGATTAAAGAAGTGTCTCATTATCATTTGCCGGAAAACAAAGAAGAGCGGAAAGGGTTTTTGATTAAAGTAAAAAAAGAACTTGCCACAAATATGACGTTCGTTCAAATTGCAAAAGAAGTCTCTCTCTTGTGTACAAAATTTCCTATCCATTGATGCTTTGTTACAAATCGTGTATACTTCGTATATTCCACACACTCGAACAGTATCTCCTGTCTGGCGGAGCCAGATAGATTGAGTGGCGGTACTAAGGAGATACGAAGCTACATACACACTGTATTTGTGCTCCGTATCTATTAAAAGGAAACGGAGTTTTTTTATGAAAAATATTACACTTGAACAACTTTTAGAGGCAGGATGTCATTTTGGGCATAAATCAGAACGTTGGCATCCCAAGGCCGCTGAATTTATCTGGCAGGAAAAAGACGGCATTCACATCATTGATCTTGCAAAGACCAAAGCAGGTCTTGATGCAGCTATTGACTATCTTTATGAATTAGGGTCATTGGGATCAACTGTTATTTTTGTCGGCACCAAGCGTCAAGCGCAAGGCGTCGTAAAGCAAGCGGCAACTGCCGCTGGTGCAAGTTTTCTCATCAATCGCTGGATTGGCGGGTTTATGACCAATTGGGATGGGATTTCCAAAAATATTAAAAAAGTAAATACCATGACGGTCGATCAAGCAACAGGTGCATGGAAGAAGTTTCCTAAGCATGAGCAAATGGCTATGGCTCGCGATCTTGTCAGGCTTATGGCGGATTATGAAGGAGTGTTAACGCTTACCAAGCCTCCTGCCGCATTGGTGGTTGTAGACGTTCGCAAAGAGCAGATAGCGGTCAAAGAAGCGCAAACGTTGGGTATTCCAGTCGTTGGTATCGTTGACACGAATGCTAATCCAACAGGCATAGACTATGCCGTGCCAGCTAATGACGATGCCGTAGGATCCGTTGAGCTTTTGGTAAATGCTTTGGCAGAAGCATATCATCAAGGATTGGAAAAGTTTCAAAAAGAGGCAGAGATTACTGCTGGTAAAGTCGCACCAGTTGTCGCAGAGCCGCTTGTAGCAAATATAAATACTATTATCAAAACAGAAAGCCAAGCAGTCCCCACCTCGCCTGAAGCGAGTCAAGGCGGGAAAGAAGAAGTAAAGGTTGTAAAAGAAATCAAAAAGCCAACGAAAGTAAAAAAGTCTGTCAAGAAGTAACGATCTATGAAATTTTCTATTCATGTATTAAAAAAGCTTCGTCAGGACTCGCAAGCAGGAGTTGCTGATTGTCGTAAAGCGCTAGAAGATGCAGGCGGCGATTTTGATAAAGCCAAAAAATTGTTGGGTGAACGTGGCTTGGAGAAAGCAGCCAAAAAAGAAGGCAAAGAAACATCGCAAGGTATTATCGCTTCCTACGTTCATGCAAATGGAAAAGTGGGAGTGCTTGTAGAATTGCGATGTGAGACAGATTTTGTCGCTCGCACGGATGAATTTAAAGCGCTCGCGCATGAGATGACGCTTCAGATTGCCGCTATGAATCCTAAAAATGTTGAAGAACTTTTAAAAAGCGATTATATTCGCGATACAAAGCTCACGATGCAGGCGTTGATCAAACTTACGATTGCAAAGTTAGGTGAAAATATTACTGTCGCCAAATTTACTCGCATGACACTTGGTGAATAAGTGTGCTATTATAAATTTAGAGATGATAGATCCACTTCTTTCAAATACGCGTGACAGGATGAAGAAATCCATAGAGGTTACGCAAACCGATATAGCATCCATTCGTTCCGGTAGAGCCACTCCAGCGCTGGTTGAAAATATCGTCATATCAGCCTACGACGGTACTCAGCGATTAAAGATCATGGAAATGGCGACGATTACGACCATGGACTCGAAGACTATCGTGATTGCCCCATACGATGCATCCACAATTCAAGAAATAGAAAAGGGTATTTTGGAAACCAATACTGGAGTAACTCCCGTCGTTGACGGCGAGATAATTCGTATAACCATTCCACTTCTTTCGCAAGAACGCAGGCTTGAGTACATTAAGCTTGCGAAAGCCAAACTAGAGGCCGGGCGCATCATGGTGCGACAAGTGCGACAAGAAGGTATGAAGGAATTGAAAAAGCTTGAAGAAGCCAAAGAAATTTCAGAAGATGATCAAAAAAATGGCGAAAAACGCATTCAGGAATTGACAGACGAAATGATTGCAGACATCGACGCTATGGGCGAGCGTAAAGAAACAGAATTAATGCAGGTTTAATCGACATTATTACGCTATGACCATTACCCTTTTAATCACGATAGTCGTTTTTTTAATTCTTCTTTCAGTTTTAGTCTTTGTACATGAACTCGGTCATTTTCTTGTTGCGAAATGGGCAGGAGTTTTTGTGGAAGAATTCGGTTTTGGATTACCTCCTCGGATATTCGGTAAAAAATTTGGTGAAACCGTCCTTTCGTTAAATTGGCTGCCGATTGGCGGATTTGTGAAATTGTTCGGCGAGGATGAAGCGACTGATACGGAGTATTTAGCGGTGCAAAAGAAACTCGGAGTGAAATTTCCTGCAAACTTTTTGAGAGAACGTTCATTTCAAGCAAAATCAAAGAAAGTTCGCGCAGCCATATTAAGTGCTGGCGTGATAATGAATTTATTATTGGCGATTGGTATAACAGCGGTAATACTTACACAGGGTGTAAAAGAAGTTGTAGGAAAAGTTATTGTAGAAAAAGTAGCTGTCGCAAGTCCAGCAGAAAAAGCAGGGCTTATGGTTGGGGATAGTATTGCAGGGCTTCATGGCTATAATGAAGCGATATTTATTCCCAAAACACCCAAAGAACTTATCTCTTATGTGGGTGATCACAAAGGCACAGAGATTGTCATATCGATAAATCGTGCAGGTGCTGTTTTTGATGTTGTAGCTGTGCCTCGCATAAATCCCCCAGTAGGCGAGGGGGCATTAGGTGTCGGCATTACTGATTTAGAACTTCATACATATTCATGGCGTGAAGCGCCTCTGAAAGCAGTTGTTATCAATGCGACGCGAGCAAAAGAAATGTTTGTATCTTTAGGACAAATAGTGTGGAAGCTTGTTACCCTTCAAAAGATTTCTACTGATGTTGCGGGACCCATTGGCATTGCGCAAGTGACCGGGCAAGCCGTCAAATTTGGGTGGCAGGCGGTGTTGGAGCTTGCAAGCATTTTGTCTTTAAATTTAGCAATTATTAATATTTTACCTATACCAGCGCTTGATGGCGGGAGACTGCTTTTCGTATTTTTGGAAAAAATATTGGGGAAGCGAGTGAAACCAGCATTTGAGCGTTCCACGCATCAGGTTGGTATGATTGTATTGTTCGCTCTCATTCTTTTTGTGTCAGTAAACGACATTATGCGAATAATGAGGGGAGGCTAATATGCAAAAACTTGTTGATAATGCGTTATGGATACTTTCTCTTCTTTTTATCATCCCTACGATATTTATCATGGCATCATGGAATAGTTATCCCGGGGAGCCTATGTACGGAGTTAAGCTAGCACTCGAGAAAACGTTGTTGTTTTTTGTAAAACCAAGTTATGCCGCGGAAGCATCGCTTAACGTTGTATATACCGAGCGTCGGTTTTCCGAAGCCAAGACCCTGCTTGCAAATGATCAATCAGCAAAGGGACTTTCTTATTTATCACAGCAAATTACATCAACTACCGCTGTTATCGATCGTGCCCCTAATCAAGAAACAAAAAAGAAAATTGCTACAGAGTATGTCGCAAAACTTAAGGAAGTAAATTCGACACTTGAAGAGCAAAAGCAAATAGTGATTTCAAAAACTCCTTCATCATTTGCTTCTCCTGTTCCAACCAAGGTCATACCAACCACTAAACCCATGACTGGTGTGATAGCCGCCACGCCAACTACAAAGCCAGCGGCGATTGTGATAGCTGCTACACCAACCACAAAACCCGTGACTGGTGTGATAGCCGCCACGCCAACTACAAAGCCAGTTACCACTGCAATAGCTGCTACGCCAACCACTAAACCCGTGACTGGTGTGATAGCGATCAAACCAACAGTTATTCCTATGAATGATTCATTCAATTTGAACTCTCAAGGGTCTTTACAGTTGAAATCGGCGCAAATCACACAAACCCAACAGATTATTCAACAGAATATCGATGAACTTGAAACGATTCTCAAAGAGCCGGATAAGAAGAAAGATAAGAAAGAAGATAAGAAAAATGAAGTGAATCAGAATAATGACGATGATACTAACAATCGCGACGGAGGTAATGACCGCAGCAACGCTGCTGACGGTAGGGATTAACGCCTCCTCTTTTTATAACATTCTTCACCGTGTATACTGTATGTATTAATATGAAACAAATATTTGAAAAAAAGGAACTCAAAAAGAAATCTGAGAATCTTTCGGATTGGTATACAGATGTCATTCTTAAGGCCAAGTTGGCTGACTACGGGCCGGTCAAAGGCACGATGGTCCTTCGTCCTTACGGATATGCGTTGTGGGAGATGGTGACAGAATCTTTGAATAAAATGTTTAAGTCTGCGGGTGTAGAAAACGCATATTTTCCGATGTTTATTCCTCTATCACTTTTGGAGAAGGAAAAAGAACATGTCAAAGGGTTTTCTCCGGAGCTTGCAATCGTAACGATTGGAGGAGGGGAAAAACTGAAAGATCCTCTCGTAGTTCGTCCTACCTCAGAGACAATCATGTATGCAATGTATTCTAAATGGGTACAAAGTTGGCGTGATTTGCCTGTGCTTATAAATCAGTGGAATAACGTCGTTCGGTGGGAAAAACGTACGTATTTATTTTTGCGCACGATGGAATTTTTGTGGCAAGAAGGGCATACAGCGCACGTCACGCATAAAGAAGCTAAAGATTTTACACAAAAAGCTCTGGAGTGGTACAGGCTGATGTATGAAGATTATTTTGCGATACCGGTGTATGCTGGGATAAAAAGTGCTGCCGAAAAGTTTGCGGGTGCCGAATCGACGTATGCTGTAGAGGTGCTTATGCCGGATGGTAAAGCTTTGCAGGGAGCGACCTCGCATGATTTAGCACAACACTTCTCAAAGCCTTTTGATATCAAGTTTCAGAGTAAAGAAGGGAAGACTGAATATGTCTGGCAAACCTCGTGGGGATTTTCAACGAGAAGTTTAGGTGGGTTATTCTTAGTTCATGGCGATGACCAAGGACTTATCCTGCCTCCTAAAATGGCACCGATTCAAGTAGTGATTATGCCGATTAAAAAATCTGGGGATCTCAACGCCAACGAATTAGAATTTTACGCCAAACAGATGCAGGAAACGTTAGCCAATGGGGGAGTACGATCTAAATTTGATACTCGTGATGAACCAAGTGTTGGCCGCAGGTTTAATGAGTGGGAAGTGAAAGGCGTGCCGATCCGATTTGAAGTAGGTTTAAAAGAGTATGCGGATCGCACGGTGACTATCGTTCGCCGCGATACGGGAGAAAAGATTACTGTTTCACGAGAGGAAATGCTTATCACGACAGAAAAGCTGTTAAAAGAGATGCAAAAGGCACTTTTTGATAAAGCGAAAGCATTTTTGATAGAAAATACACGAGATGCTCATACATACGATCAGTTTAAAGAGATCATGAATACGACGCGCGGATTTATTCGTGCATTTTGGTGTGAAGATGCGGCTTGCGAGGCAGAGATTAAAAAGGAAACGAAAGCCAGTACACGTTGCTTACCGCTGAACTCAGAAACTGAAAAGGGTGTTTGTATTCATTGTGATAAGCCAGCAAATCACAAATGGCTCTTTGCCCAGTCCTACTAACCATCCATATGAGAAGTTAACAATTTATCATGTTCGTTAGAGTAGATATTTTCGGTAGATAGCTTCGGTATTGCATTTGTAAATATTTTCTCATATATTAATATATGAGAATAATATGACACATGTATCTCGATTTCCTATTCCAAAGGACGTGTATTTTGAAATCCTCGACGAGTTGTATTGGGTACTTGCCGATGTGAAAAAACCAGAAGAAATGAAGTCATTCCTTGGAGATTTTTTTACAAAAACGGAACGTCTTATGTTGGCCAAACGACTTGCTCTTGCAGGTATGATTATCCAAAAATACGATACAGATATTATCAAAAAAGTGTTACATGTAAGCACAGGAACAATTTATAGAATGAAAGAGAAATTAGATAGAGGAGGAATTGGTTTTGAATTGGGAGTAAAACGAATAATAAAACATGAAGCTTTTCAAGCATTTATTTCTGAGTTATTTAAACGACCCCATCATGATCAGGGCATACATCCTTTAGCAACTACATAATAATTCTCATATATTAATATATGAGAATTATTAAGGATGTAGATATGGTTGTGTTTCCGATATAATATACATATGAAAACGATTGTTACTCATTTAGGTCCGGATTTAGATGCTATCACCAGTATTTGGTTGGTGAAGATGTTTTGGCCTTCGTGGGAAGAGGCTAGTTTTGCGTTTGTGCCTGCTGGAAAAACGCTTAACGATATGCCTTCTGATAGTGATCCTGAAATTCTTCATCTGGATACTGGGTTTGGAAAATTCGATCATCATCAAACAGCAGATGATATCTGTGCCGCTAAATTAGTTTATGAAGAAGTGAAAAAACATCACGGTGAAGACAAAGCGCTTGAGAGAATGGTGTCCGTTGTAAATGACATTGATCATTTCCGTGAAGTATTTTTCCCCACTCCAAATGCTGATATTTGGGGGTTTGGGCTTCATACGATTATTGATGGTTGGCGGTATATGTATGCGGATAATCAGTTAAAGATTGTAGAACTTGGCATGTCAGCTCTCGATGCGATATATAAGACTATGCAAAATAAGGTGTGGGCAGAAATAGAACTTGAGAAAAATGGCAGAGAATTTGAGACCAGATGGGGCAAAGGTATAGCTTTTGAGACGGTCAATGATGAAGTGATACACGTTTCGCAAAAGAAAGGGTTTGTGATTGCCGTTCGCAAAGATCCCCGTAAATTATATTTGAGGATAAAAGCGTTGCCACTTGCAGAAATTGACCTTTCGCCGGTATACGAACGGCTTAAAAAAGAAGAACCGGAAGCGACATGGTTTCTTCACGCCAGTCACCACATGGTGCTAAACGGCAGCGCCAAAAATCCTGATATGAAACCATCCAAACGACCATTGTCAGAGATTATTGAAGTCATTAAGAGTATTTGTAATTAACCTAATTGGTCTAATTGACCTAATTTCTAAATGCCTTTATGAGTTTTTTATTTTTAGAATAATTAGAAATTAGAACACTTAGAAATTTCTTATGTCAGACTGTATTTTTTGTAAAATTATTGCTAACGAAATTCCTTCGTACACCGTGTATGAAGATGAATATACGCGCGCATTTTTAGATATCTTTGGTGCTACAGATGGGTATACCATGGTGGTTCATAAACGACACGAAGAAACGATCATTGGGTATACAGAAAAAGAAGTTGCGGACGTATTTATCACCGTCAAAAAAGTAACAACTGCCATAGAGAAAGCGTTTAGCACAAATATATTATCTATAGGTATAAATCATGGTGAGCCGCAGGGAGTTTCTCATATGCACGTTCATATTATGCCTCGCTTTGAGGGAGACGGTGGTGGTATAATACAATCACTTCCAAATAAAAAATTAATTGAAAAAGATTTTGGAAAGATAGTAGGCAAAATAAAGGCATATTTAAGTAATGTGCTCACCTAAGCTTAGCATTCGCCCTCCGATTCGGAGGGCTTATGGAGCGTACATTTGGTGGGCCTAAGAAACACTAATCCACCTTTGGCGGAAAGTGTTTCTAAGGAGAGGCAGGTGTTTATTTTTTATGGTATTTGTAAAAGCAAACCCAGGCGATTCAGCCGATTCAACCATTCGTAAGTTTATGCGCAAGGTACTCTCTGAGGGTATTTTACAGGAGTTGAAACAACGAGAGTTTTATGTGAAGCCGGCAGAGAAGCGTAAAGAGGCAAAAAAAGAGCTGAAACGACGTATGCGCAGAAATCGAAAGACATCTTACTAAGTGCACGTTCATACATGCCATTTATGGCAGGTATGATTACGGCACTTTGTGCCGCGAAGGCGGCGTAATTTGCTTTATGTTAGCTAAACTTCAAAAACAGCTAATTGTAGCTATGAAAGCCCACAACGTAATAGAAGTGGGCGCCATTCGCATGCTTATTTCCGCTGTAAAAAATTTGGCAATAGATAGGTATGGCGTGGAGGCCGAGACGAAGGTGTCAGATACTGATGTATTGGAAGTGGTAAAAAAACAAGTGAAAACGCACAAAGAGTCTATCGAGGCATTTACTAAAGCAGGGAGAGATGAGCTCGCACAAAAAGAGAAAGAAGAACTTGATTTCCTATCCAACTATTTGCCAGCGGAATTATCTGATGAAGATCTTCGTGCAATCTTATCTAAGGTGGTATCAGAATCTGGCGGATTAGAGTTTGGTCCTCTCATGGGAAAAGCAATGACCGCAGTTAAGGGCCAAGCCGACGGAACAAGAGTGTCAAAGATGCTTAAAGAATTGAGGTCTTTTACATAGGGTGTTTGATAGTGTAATCTTCTAAGTACAAATGATAACCGTACTCTTTCAAACAGAATCTCATTTTCCCGTGGACGCGCGAGCTATTAAAGATGCCATAAAAAATAGCTTAGAGCCAAGGGTGCAAAGCGACACAGAGGTAAGTATTTCAATCGTTGGTGATCGGCGGATGAAGATGCTTAACACGCTCTATAGAAAAATCGAGACAACGACAGATGTCTTATCTTTTCCCCAAAATGATCCGTCTCAACCCATGACACCATTTGTCCCACCTCCAGATGGTATGATCAGACTTGGAGATATCGTCGTTTCATATCCGCAAGCAGTTGTTGAGGCGGGTGAAGAAGATATGTTGGTTTTGGATAAAATTATTGAGCTCGTACTTCATGGATTGGAGCATTTATTAGGAAACCATCATGAAGAGTAATGGACAAGAAAAGTTCTAATTTCTAAGTACTAAATCCTAAACAATACGGGTTATTTAGAGATTAGATATTAGAAATTAGGATTTAGAAATTTTTATATATGGCTTTTTATCGAACATATAGACCACAAGTTATAGATGAGATTGATAATAAAGACGTTCATGCGACGCTTTTTTCTCTATTATCAAAAGATCGTTTGAAATTGCCTCACGCATTCTTTTTTAGCGGACCGAAGGGCTCCGGGAAAACAACTGCCGCTCGCATTATAGCCAAGTTATTTTTATGTGAAAAAATAAAAAAGTCAGGTCCGTGTGGCACATGTGCCGCATGTGTTTCTGTCGCAACTGGCAGAGCTCTTGATGTTATCGAAATTGATGCCGCCAGCAATAGAGGTATCGATGATATTCGCGCACTTCGCGACGGTATTGGGCTGACTCCATCGGCAGGAGAGTTTAAGATCTATATTATAGATGAAGTGCACATGT
>Ga0265292_1002887_pt1 | contig 11226 bp, 13 predicted proteins | sample Munlanlewell296A_FD_189080 | JGI IMG/M metagenome (GOLD analysis project Ga0265292, IMG submission 189080) | Leachate microbial communities from a municipal landfill in Southern Ontario, Canada - Leachate well 296A | ecosystem: Engineered > Solid waste > Landfill > Unclassified | place: Canada... | reverse complement strand
AAAGAGCAAAGCAAGTCTCAGAAAAGATCACAAAGATCACTGAGTTGCCTACTGATGAGGATATCAAAAAATATTTAGACCTAGGATATCTAGTGCTATGCCGAGTAAATTCGCTAGCTCTCAATGGACTGGAAGGCTATATGGGTCATAGTATAGTCGTCAAAGGCTATGATGACGATGGCCTCGTCATCCATGATCCGGGGTTACCTGCAATGGAAAATAGAGAAATAGATCTTCAATCATTCGAACGAGGCTGGGCATACCCGAATATTTACATGAGAAATCTTACAGCGATCAAGCCAAAATAAAAATATAAAGAACACCCTTTGATCGCTACCGAGGGTGTTTTTTATTTGGGTAATATCTGTGTGCGGTTTTGTTATACTAAGTGGATGAAACTGACAAAAAGACGAGTGATAGCCTTCCTGCTAGTTACCCTGGTAGTCTTTTTGTCCTATTTCACTTGGCAAGTGAGTCTTAGGTTTCTACTGGCTGAGAGCGCACTAAATGCCGAGTACTCTGCCCTAAACTTGCCTTCAGAATTTCAATTAAAAAATTCGACTTTCAGTCCCGGCAGTTGCCTAGATAATTGTCCGTCACTACAGAAAATATTTACCGTCAATGGTACGCGTGAACACTTTGGTCAAATACTTAAGCAGCGATTTGAAGCTAGGGGCTACACCGTTGACTACAGTGCAGGGGATATGTTTACCAATGCAAAGAATAAAGTACGTGCACTTTCCTCCTCTCGGCCAGAGCTTGAGACGAGAAGACGTGGTTACGAAAACAATCTACAACAACAAGACCAGTTAATTACTGAGGTACGCTTAAATCTGGAGTACGTACCTGAGTAGCGGCATTCTCACCACTGAGGGCGCTCTAGTTCGTTAGAGCGACGAGGAAATCTTGATCTAGTATCTGTTCTCGACTATACTTCAAGACATCCATGTGGGCTAAACAAAGACAATCCGGCTTTACTATCGTTGAACTCTTGATTGTGATTGTCGTTATCGGTATATTGGCAGCGATTACCATTGTGGCTTATGGCGGCTTTCAGCAGCGAGCAAGCAATACACAAACCCTTACTTCCCTTAGTGCGTGGATTAAGGGTATGAAGTTATACAAAACAGATATAGGACATTGGCCAAGTGGGTTCGGCTACGTTTGCCTCGGCGAGGGCTATAAATACGGCGTAACCGGCGAAGATACATCCGGCACTGCCCAGTGCCGCCTATCTGGAGTAAGCGGATTCACCGAAAAACCCGCCTTCGTAACCGCTCTAAAGCCCTACATGGGCAACAACCTGCCAACACCGGCATTCATCACCACACGCAACACCGACACCGAATGGCGACGAGGTCTCTCCTACTATTACGGCGGAGGTAATGGCACGGTCGTTTACATTGATGCCGCTCTGAGCGGTACCATGAGCAGCTGCCCCTTGGTGGATGGGATAACAGCTAGCCAAGCAACCTGGAACGGGAACACGGTATGTGGCTACGTTATCGGTGCTACTACTGATACTTAACGATGCCTGTTACACTGGCTGACATCCATCCTATTTCCTGATACACTATGGGCATGTCGGTCATTGATGACTATCTGCAGAACGTTCCTTCAGCCGAGAAAGCCGAGCTGGAGCGGATTCGAAAAATTGTTCACGATGCTGCACCGACAGCAGAGGAGGTGATCACCTACAGCATGCCTGGGTTCAAATATATGGGTAAATATCTTATTAGTTTTGCTGCCTTCAAGGATCATCTCAGTATCTTTCCAGGGTCAGAGCCGGTTGGCGTACTGAAAGACGCGCTGAAAGACAATATCACCGGCAAGGGGACGATTCAATTTACGCCAGAAAAGCCGCTGAGCGACGAGGTTATTAGAGAGATTGTGGAGCTTTGTGTGGGGCGGGTTGAGGCGAAATAGCGACCCAGGACTCCTTCAGTTTGTTTGATACGTCGTACCTGTAGCTGCCTGAGCGTTCCCGGTTGAATAAATTTACATAATCAAACATTACCTGTATGATCTTTACATATGGCAAAAAAACCGTCCAAAAAATCTACTACTAAAAAGACGAGCAGCCGCGAAGGTGCTAAAAAACTCTACACTACTCTTTTTATACTTGCCCTGATTCTACCACTAGTAGGATGGGGGATAGGAGCGCGCCTAAACCCTGAGGGCTGGATGTCGAATGACCCACTAACTCCCTACATGTATGTTTTTATATTCGCCGTTACATATTGGCCCGTGACTCTCGCTGCTATATTCTTGATCATCATTTATCTTCGCCTTTACATAGCAAAGGCAGGAAGCATGGCTATATTTAAAACCCTGTCTGTCTTGGCATTCATAGTTAGTCTGCTATTTTCTATCATCATAATGACAGTAGTGAGGGACGCAGATTCTAGCGAATTCACAGGCTAAACAAAGATACTCATACAAGAGGGCTCATTTGTTTGCGTCTTTAATTAGGCCTCAGATGTCTTTGTTGCCACTAATTACCTACCTTTCATTGATCATCATTCATAGTAAAGCTAGTCTGCTAACGATTACATTGGGCTGGGTATTAATACTGACTTCATATGCAATAGTGGTAATACATAATGACCTATCCGACATCGAAATAGATAAAGCGAACAACAGGCAAGACACTCCCCTTGCAACAAATTCTCTTAGTAAAAAAGATGCATATAGCGCACTCTTGGTAGCATGCGTTGTTGGAATTTTGTCTGCACTTGTTATTCATCCCTTAGCACTCGCATGGCTAATCGCTTACGTGGGTTTTGGCTGGCTTTACTCCGGGAGTCTCTCTCTAAAAAATAGAAGTTTTTTTGCTCTTACGATACTTGCTGTTTGCTACGGTGTTATGCCATGGATACTTGGCTTAATCATTTCATATGCACCGCTGGACGCAGGCGCTTTGATTATCATACTAGCATCTTTCCTGTATGTTTTTGGGATCATTTCTCTCAAAGATTTTAAGGATATTAACGGTGACAAGAAACATCGAAAAATGACAGTTCTTGTGAAGAAGGGAGCGAAGTACACTCATCGACTTATTGTGGCTCTCACTACTACTGGCTATTCGATATTGATTATATTTAGCACTCTTCGATATCAATGGGTCTTAAGCCTTGCTGGCATATCGCTAATGGCATTTAACATTCTGGTACTAGCCAGACAAGATATAATTTCAACATCGCGACTTAGGGCCAGATACGGAAATATTTCTCGTTTACTCTTCTTCTGTTTTGCGATTGCAATCTATATATTTAGATAAACGAGAGACTGTAGCGAAATGATTTTCTTGTTGAACATAGGTGCGCCAGGGTACACCCGGCAAGATAGCGCTTCGCTCCTCCGCTCATTCGCAAAATAAAATAGCTAACGCTGCTTTCTTTTTGCTTCATTCACTACGTCGAACTGGCGACTATTTTTTTTGCTTTCAGCAAAAAAGTCGCAAGTTCGGATCCTGCGGAGCAACCAAGCAAAAACCCGACCTCAAGGGTCGGGACTTTGCTTGGTACACCCGGCAAGATTCGAACTTGCGACACCTGGTTCCGAAGACCAGTGCTCTAATCCACTGAGCTACGGGTGCGTAATTATCGTGTAGTCATGTAACACCACTGCTGTCGACATACTGGTGGATTAGAGCACAGTGCTTATTGATTGTACTCGGCTCCGCCGTTGCCACTGAGCTACGGGTGCTCGTCGACGTTCACTCGGTGTTTCCGTTGTAAACTACAGGGGTAATTATAGCATAATCTGCGCATTGTAGGCTATAATCGACGCACGATGGATATTCGCACGGACATTCCCCTGAAAAACTATACTACTATGAAACTGGGTGGTTCTGCTCGATTCATAGGTGAGGCGCATACTCCCGCCGACATTGTAACAATCTACCATAACGCGCAGGCGCAGAAATTACCTATTTTCATACTTGGCGGTGGCAGCAATGTGATTGCTCGCGATGAGGGCTACCCAGGAATCATCGTCCGCAACCAAATCATGGGCTTTGAGGTAGTTAATGACACACAGGATAGCACGACACTGCGAATTGGCGCGGGTGAGAACTGGGACGAAGTGGTCAAACGCACGGTTGAAATGAACCTGACTGGTATCGAGGCTATGTCGGCCATCCCTGGCACCGCCGGGGCTGCGCCCGTCCAGAATGTTGGTGCCTACGGCCAAGAAATTGCCGACAGCCTAGTTTCACTAGAGGCCTATGACAGCCATGAGGATCGCTTCGTTATCATCCAGAATAGCGACTGCGGGTTTTCCTATCGCCACAGCATCTTTAGGGGCGAGGCACAGGGTCGCTATGTAATTACATCTATTACTATAAAGCTATGGAAGGTTGCGCCGGCGCCACCTTTTTATAAGGCTCTGGAGGAGCATTTCAAGGTTCAGTCGATCACCACCTTCACGCCCGCCGTCATCCGCGAAGCAGTCATCCAGATACGTAAAGACAAGCTCCCCGACCCCGCCCTGCGCCCAAACACCGGCTCGTTTTTCAAGAACGCGATCATAGAAAAGTGGCAGCTCGAAAGCCTGCGAGAAACCTACGATGATATTCCAGCTTACGAGCTGGATGATGAGCGTTACAAAATACCGACTGGCTGGCTCATCGAGCGAGCCGGGCTTAAAGGCCAACTGTTGCACGGCATGCGGGTTCATGACAAAAACTGTCTCGTGCTCATCAATGAAGCGGCAACGGGCTACGCCGACCTGGCGGCGGCACGCGATGAAATCATCGCCGCCGTACGAGATACCTTTCGTATTTTTATCGAACAAGAACCGCTTGAGATCAAGTAGGACTTGCTTGATTAAATAAAAACCCTTATGCTTTTGGTATGGCATCGTCGCGAGGTTTTACGTTGATTGAACTTATTATCACCATCACGGTGATGTTGATTCTTGCGGTACTGGCGGTGGTGAATCTACGTAGTACGCAAGTAAATTCGCGTGATAACGACCGAAAATCAGATGTCGAAAGCATCGCTCGCCGGCTCGATTCGCTGTATAAAACCGGGTATCCGTCGACTGTCGCCTTGACTCAATACACGTACCCTAGCCAGGCTACCGTCGTCGACGACACTACTTCTCGGCAAGCCATCTTCTCGGTACTACCCGCTGGAACGCTTGTCGATCCGCTCAGTTCGTCGACTTCGAGTATCGTTAAAGCTACCAGTCTCAATACCGGTTTACTGTCGGCTGGCGCCACACCAGTCACCCCTTTCCCTAGCTCTTCCTATCCATATGTATATCAGCCAATCTCAACGACAGGAGCGCTCTGTACCACCACCGCTCTCACCTGTCGGAGTTTCAACCTCTACTACTGGTCTGAGTCAACCCCCACGACGGCCACAGTCGTAAAGAGTATTTATCGATGAAAAATTCTACTGCACAATCCGGATTTTCAGCTATTGAACTACTGATCACACTCCTGATCGGCTTCCTGTTCATTATGATGGGATACCAGCTGTATGCCGTTTCCATTCAGGGTAGCGGTGATGCCCGGGAACAATCGAAACTGAGTAGCTTGGCCTACGAAAAACTGCGCACTATCCAGGCAACAACTGGAACGCTGACGTGCCCAAGCACGGTGGTTGATTCAACAGTCGATAACAGTAAAGCAACTATGACCACAACTATTACCTGCCCGTACGCTGCTCCCCTTACGACGCTGAAGCTCGTGGTTGTAAAGGTAAAAGCAAATGCCAGCCAAAGAGAGGTCTCCCATGCAATCTATGTCTCACGCTAACTCTAGTGATCGACGGAGCGGTTTCACATTGGTGGAGATCCTGCTAATCGCACCGATTATTATCCTGACCATCACCATCTTCATTGCACTTATTGTCAATATGACGGGTGACGTGCTGCGAACCAAAGGCTCAACCGATATCGTCCATGCCACCCAGGCGGCACTGGGTCAGATCGAAGATGACGCCCGTCTGGGCACTGAATTTGTTGCCTCTAGCTACGTCACCAATAGCCCGCAAGGAATTATAACCGGTAACTACGATACTGGTGGATCGGCTATATCTACAGCCTCGAGCCCTGCAAAATTGATCATTCGTAGCCTCACCACCACTCTCAACCCATCACTAAACACCAGGCAGCTCGCCTACAAGTCCACGGATGCCTGCGGAACGACCACAGCGACTCCCTACACTGCTGACCTTGTCTACTACCTCAAGACCAACGCTGATAGTACACAAACCTTGTGGCGACGAACCGTATTTGGCACCACCGCAACGGCTGGCACAGGGTGTCCGACACCATGGCAACTACCGAGCTGTTCACCTGGCTACACCAATACTACTGTCTGCAAGGCTGAGGACTCGAAACTACTCGACAATGTCAGTTCAATGACCGTCACCTATTACCTCGACACAGGTGCTTCATCGGCAACAACTAGCGCAACCACTGTTGCCGCCAAAATAACGCTTGGCACAACCAATACGGTAGCCGGCCGAACGAGTACCAATACTGGTGAGTTATTTGTGAAAAAAGGCAACACTAACTTGTAGCAAGAGCTTGCGCTCTCGGGGCGGGCATAGTAAACTACAAAGCATAAGAACTATCTAACTAGGGGGCAACCTAACATATGAGTCTCAATAAAAACATAAGGCAACAAGGTTTCACTATCGTTGAGCTCTTGATTGTGATTGTGGTCATCGGTATTTTGGCGGCAATCACTATCGTGGCATACAACGGTATACAGAATAGAGGGAAATTGGCTTCAGCGCAATCAGCAGCGACAAATACCGTAAAGAAAGCCGAAGCATACAATTCACTAGCTGGCTCATACCCTACTACCCTCGCCAACTTCGATGCTTACAGTGAATCTAAAATGACTTCGAGTGGTCTCGGCCTTATAGCCACACCCGCTTCAGGAACTGGTACTAACACTGTTACTTATCAAACCTGTACTGCAGGAGGCACTGGTGTCGGTGGAGGACGTGTTCAATTCTACGACTACGTAGCTGGTGCAGTCTCGACAGCGACAACTAGTATGTACATGGGTGCTCTCAACGCAGGCAATGTGGCGGCATGCACAACTTTTTCGGTTGCGCCTACTCTGACAGCTGGAAGCTAAGGCAACCATTAATGAATAAAGGGTCACCTTTCAAGAGGTGACCCTTTATTCATGTCTAGAGCGAAACTGATAGAAATTAGTTCTCGGATACTTGCGCTATTAGATGCGCATATAGTAAACTACAAAGCATAAGAACTATTTAACTAGGGGGCAACCTAACATATGAGTTTCGGAACAAAGATTAAGCAACAAGGTTTCACTATCGTTGAGCTCTTGATCGTGATTGTGGTCATCGGTATTTTGGCGGCAATCACTATCGTGGCATACAACGGTATACAGAATAGAGGGAAATTGGCAGCCGGTCAGGCATTGGGCGTCAGTCTCGTCAAGAAGCTCGAGGCCTTTAATAGTATTAACTCTGTCTACCCAAGCTACTGCCAGCTCGTTACGAACTCAATAACCCCAACTGGCGCCGCGCCAACCGCTGGCACGACTGGTGCTGGTACGTGCGTGGCCGGTGGGGTGAACGCTGGTGCCGAATCTAAGATTGATAATGTCGCCACACTAACCCCTGTATCTGCAGCCGCAGGTACAGGCTATACATCAACTGTGTCCAACAGTAATGCGGTTGCTGGCTATTGGCTCTGTGGCGCCAGTACCGGGGCAAACGTTTACTACTGGGACTTTTCTGCCACAACTCCAGCTATCGTTAAGGACTCTGCCGGTACAGCCTGCTAGTTGTTATCGACTTGAGCTAAAAAATGAGGCTATGAAAGCCTCATTTTTTTATGAATCGAGACCCGGAAGCGGGAATTGCACCACGAAGGCTTTCGTCTCTTGACGTATAGATTCCAGCGCCTTAGGGTTGTCGCGTGCGTCGATGGCTTGTTTCATCCATTCGGCAATCTGCGCCATATGCTCTTCTTTGAGACCACGTGATGTCAGCGCTGGGGTGCCGAGGCGAATACCACTTGGCCGAAATGGTGGCAAAGTATCGTCAGCCACGGCGTTCTTGTTAAGGGTAAAACCGATAGCATCAAGGGCTGTCTCAGCCACGCCACCATCAATCCCAAAGCTTTTATAGACATCGGCCAGAATAAGGTGGTTGCTGGTGCCGCCAGTCACGAGCTGGAAGCCACGTTTTTTGAGTTCATCCGCTAGTACGGCAGCATTTTTAACGATCTGGGCCGCGTAGTCTTTGAACTCTGGTTGCAGTGCTTCACGAAATGCCACCGCCTTGGCAGCGATCACATGCATATGAGGGCCACCTTGCATCCCCGGAAAGATGGAGCGATCGATCAGGGTTGGAATGTTTTCGAGGGTTTTTTCTGGTTTCTTCAGAGGGTTACCGACGACACCTTTACTAAGGATCAGTCCGCCACGCGGACCACGAAGGGTCTTATGGGTTGTCGTGGTGATGACGTGGAAGCCATAGTCGAATGGGTTCTTGGCGACACCACCAACGATTAGGCCTGCAATGTGTGCCATGTCGGCCATCAGAAGTGCACCGACCTCATTGCCAATTGCCGCAAATCTTTCATAATCAAGCTCGCGAGGGTAAGCGCTGAATCCTGCCAAGATGATCTTTGGCTTGTGCTCGAGAGCTAGTTCGCGCAGCAAATCGTAATCGATCTCGCCAGTTGCAATGTCCTTCATCTTATAGCGCACAAAGTTATACAGCTGAGCGCTACGCGTGACTGGCGCACCGTGCGTCAGGTGGCCACCGTGCGAGAGATCCATGGCCAGTACGGTATCACCTGGCTCCAGCCAGGCACTGTAGACAGCTTCGTTGGCTGGTGCACCGGAATGAGGCTGTACATTGGCGTGGTCGGCCTTAAACAGCTGCTTAGCACGGTCAATCGCCAACTGCTCGATCTGATCGGTATTTTCCTGGCCACCGTAGTAGCGACGCCCCGGATAGCCCTCGGAGTATTTATTAGTGAACACACTGCCCAGTGCCGCCATGACGTCCTTCGAAACATAGTTTTCGCTCGGGATCAGTTCAAGCCCCTCACGCTGACGTTTTTCTTCCGCCGCTATTAAATCTGCAATCTGAGTATCTTGCATACGCCTCTCCTCGTTAGTTATCTCCATTATACACTAGACACAAATTATATCGTATGTGATATAATGAGCTTCATGACCAACGATAACTACAAGCTTAAAATTGGCAAGTTAATCCAGGAAACACGCACCAGTCAGGGCTATACCCAAGCCTTTCTGGCCGACAAGCTCGGCACCTCTCAGAGTGCTATCAACCGCATCGAAAAAGGTGGGCAAAACATCAGCCTCGAGATGCTGGCACGCATTAGCGAAGTACTTTCGACCAACATCATTACTCTGAATCAGTCAGGTAAGATTAACTTTAGGGTTCATGGTGGCAAGAAACTCAGCGGTAGTATCGAAGTAAAAACCAGCAAGAATGCGGCCGTTGGGCTACTGTGCGCCTCTCTGCTCAATAAGGGTACGACGACACTCAAGCGCGTCGCCCGCATCGAAGAGGTCAACCGTATCATTGAGGTGCTCAACAGTATTGGCGTCAAGACACGCTGGCTTGACCATAACGACCTAGAGATTGTTCCTCCGGCTCGTCTGAAACTAGAAAACATGGACACAAAAGCCGCCAAGCGTACTCGGAGTATTATTATGTTTCTTGGCCCACTGCTTCATCAATATAGTGATTTTAAACTTCCCTTTGCTGGTGGTTGTGACCTAGGAACGCGTACGGTTGAGCCTCACCTCGATGGTCTGTCGCCTTTCGGTATGGACGTCGTGGCAATGCCTGGGACTGACTATTATCACGCCACCGTCCGCAAAGCCTCGCCGAACAAGACGATATTACTGACGGAACGCGGCGATACGGTCACTGAAAACGTGATCATGGCGGCAGCGCTTTACGATGGCACAACAACCATCCGCAACGCGAGTCCAAATTATCAGCCGCAAGACATCTGCTTTTTCCTGGAAAAACTTGGCGTCAAGATTGAAGGTATCGGCACAACCACTCTGCGCATCACGGGTCGTCGTTCGATCGACAAAGACGTTGAATACTATCCAAGCGAAGATCCTATCGAGGCAATGAGCCTCATCGCTGCAGCGGCTGTAACCGATTCTGAGATTACTATCACGCGTGCCCCTATCGAGTTTCTGGAGATCGAACTGGCCGTTCTGGCCAACATGGGGCTCAATTACTCCCTGTCCGATGAATACACCGCTCGCAATGGACACACACGACTCGTCGACATCACCGTGCATAAATCGAAGCTCACCGCCGCCAAAGACAAGCTCCACAGCATGCCCTTTCCGGGGGTTAATATGGACAACCTCCCTTTCCTCGGCCTCATCGCTACCATGGCGAAAGGCCGCAGTCTCGTTCATGACTGGTCATATGAAAACCGCGCAATTTATTTCACCGAGCTATCCAAGTTGAACGCCAAGATCGAGCTTGTCGACCCACACCGGGTATATATTTCCGGGCCTACGAAGTGGAAGCCAGCCGATGTCGTGGCACCGCCTGCCCTGCGCCCCTCAGTGGTGATCCTGCTGGCGATGCTGGCGGCGCCGGGCACTTCGATCCTGCGTGACGTCTACAACATCAACCGAGGCTACGAAGATTTTGCCAACCGCCTGAACTCCATCGGTGCCGAGATCGAAACCATCCAAGATATCTAGTTTTCATCTGTTAATTATGGTACTATAGGTCGTGCACAACATATGGCGGATGTAGCTCATCTGGTTAGAGCGTCGGGTTGTGGTTCCGAAGGTAGTGGGTTCAATCCCCATCATTCGCCCCATAGAAAAAACCGGTTCTTGGAACCGGTTTTTTCTATGGAACATGGCGGAGTGAACCCACGGCGGATTTTCTTCAGAAAATACGCAAGTAGTGGGTTCGCGAAGTGCAGCGAAATTCTGGAAAAGCTTGCTTTTGCCAGAATGAGCAAACGGAGGAGTCCCGACGCGTCGGGACGATATCCCTCATCTTCTATGAATAAGGATTAAATCCTCTAGAAGGTGGTTCCTTAAAACTCGGGGGTGGCGGAGCGGGCGTTTCCAGTGAATTGCGCTCATTCGCCGCTTGCGGTGGAGTGACTGGGGTCGTAGCCCCACTGACTGCGGGACGCGGCGTTGATGTTATCTTCCCCCTGTCACCGCCAAAGTTAGCACCGAGCATCGAGTGGCGA
>Ga0265292_1002886_pt1 | contig 11233 bp, 9 predicted proteins | sample Munlanlewell296A_FD_189080 | JGI IMG/M metagenome (GOLD analysis project Ga0265292, IMG submission 189080) | Leachate microbial communities from a municipal landfill in Southern Ontario, Canada - Leachate well 296A | ecosystem: Engineered > Solid waste > Landfill > Unclassified | place: Canada... | reverse complement strand
GGTCTTCGGCCGCGATCACATCGAGGAGGAGACCCGGGGAGCGCCGGGTCACGGTTGAGGCCGATTTGGACATGTGCCAAGGTTGTGTCGGAGAGCCGAGATACGAGAACCGCACGGGCCGATCGGGGGGTGTGGACCGAGCTTCTTCCGGGAGAGCTGGGGCCGAGAGCGAGCCTCGCGCTTGTGCGCCACAGGGCCTGCGGCCGAACCCCGGCTGGCGGCTGGAGACCTGGCCGCCTCATCCATGTCCGGACCGTCGACGGATATCCCCAGGTTCCCGGTCCACTGACGCTTGAAATGGGGTCCCCGACTGGTTCTGCGAGGTGAGCCTAGCGTTGGGTGTTGCCAGCCCCACTCTCACCCCACTCTGATCGAACCGCGGTGAAGGCGCCCGAGCGCATCGATTCCCGATTGCCCCCGCTCAATCTTGTCGGTCATGACCGCATGAGAGCCGAGGTCCATCTGAAGGCCGACGACCCTGTGGCTGAGCCGCGGGCTACGCCGCGTGCCACCCCTTCCAGGCTCTGGCTCGATCACAGAATGCCTCAACCTCCTCGCGCGGTGGCTGAACGTCTTCCCGGAACAACTCCACCTGCAGGAACGGTCCAGGGGCAGCGTACCGATCGCCGAGCCGGTCCCAAGAGGGCTGAACAACAAAGTGCCTTCCCGGCCCCGGTTCTCCAGGCCGTGAGACGAACGTAGAATGTTCTTCAGCGTAGCGTGTGCTTGAGTCGGCTGGAAGCGCGGGCTAGAAAGCGCGCCGCCAAGGGCCCGCTATCCGGTCACTACGCAGGGTCGCGTTGAGCCACTCGCTGGAGGGGTGTTCTAAGTGACAGCCGTCTACTCTAGTCACGCGACCTGAGTGATGCATCGTCAATCACGCGCGGCGCAATCTCGATTGACTTCAGTTCCGCATGGGAGGGCAACTCCCGGCGGGCGAGCTTGCCAGCAAGCTCCTCCGATCTCGAGTGCCAGAGATTGACGTTGAACTGCATCGGCAGGTGCGGGATCGGCGTGGGGTCCCAATTCACTCGCTGGTGGACCAGCGTTCCGTCTACGTGTGTCAACGGCCAGTGAGATCTCCCCGGAGGCGGTCACGAGATCTCCCCGGGCATGGCCACGAGAATTCCCCAGCCACGGCCATGAGATCTCCCCAGTAGTTCACTCCAGGGGCACCACCCCCTTGCCGGCGGTGGCCTGGGCCAACCGCACACTCTCACCCTGGGTGGCGCAAAGGTGAGCGTGGTGAAGCAGCCGGTCAACGGTTGCGGTGGCCAGGGTCTTGGGCATGATCTCGTCGAAGCCTGCCGGGTGAAGGTTGGAGGAGACAGCCACCGAGCGCCGCTCATAGGCGGCGTCCACCAGTCGGTAGAGTCCCTCGGCGGCATCGGGACCCACCGGCAGGAGCCCGATGTCATCAACGGCCACCAGATTGGCTCGAAGGATGCGAGCTATCGCCTTGGCGACGGTGTCGTCGGCGCGGTGGCGGCGGACCAAGGCGCCCAAGTCCTCAAGGGAGAACCAGGCGACCTTCATCCCCGCCTCTACGGCCAACTGGCCCAAGGCCTCCAGGAAGAAGGTCTTGCCGGTACCGGAGGGACCGCAAACCACCAGGTTCTCCCGCCGGTGGATCCACTCCAAGGTCCGAAGGGCGGCCTGCGTGGGCCGGGGGATGCAAGATAGCGACTCGTCCCAGACCTCGAAGCTCTTGCCGGTGGGAAAGCCGGCGGTGGCCCTGCGCTTGGCCTGCGAGGAGCGCTCTCTTCCGGCGATCTCCTCGGCCAGGAGCACTCTCAGGACCTCAGCCGCCTCCCAGCGCTGGGCCCGGGCGGTGGCCAGGATCTCCGGAGCTACCCGGCGGATGTGGGGAAGGCGCATGCGCCGAAGAAGGCCCTCGAGCGCTTCTTCCAGCGGCGGGGGAGTAGGGGTCCTCATGCTCCAAACCCCTTCCAGCCAGCGGTTCCCGGCTGCAGGGAGTGGGTCTCGCTTGCCGACAAAGACTCCCCCGGGCCGGCGGCGGCGCGGTGAGCCAGGATTGAGGCCAGGTCCCCTTCTGCGAACCGCCCGTAGACCGCGGCATGGCCCAAGGCCCAGTTGACGGCTTCGGCGCCGGAGAGCTTGGCCAGGGCCACCGCCTCGGCCATCTTGGCCCGCATCCTGCTCACCCCGGCTGCCGCGGCCTCGGTGAGCCAAAGAGCGGCTCCGTGACCTATGGCAAGGAACTCGGCCTCTGAGGCATTGCCCGCTACCGGCGTGCGGGCCAGGGAGCCTTCGGGAGCAGGCGGGAAGTGGGAGGGGCAGATCCTGGGGTTGCCCGGGGTAGTGAGCTCGTGGCGGGCCACCTCCACCGGGCCGGTGGAGCCAACGTAGGTGATGATCACTTCCTCACCGTCGCTGCGCACCCACACGGTCTCTCCCGCCAGCTCGTGCGGCGCCGAATACTCGCACCAGTCAAGATGCACCATCGGGGTGGTAAGGCCCACCTGGCGGGTGGTCCCGAAAGCCGCCGTGTAGGGGTGCTCGGGTAGCCGATGCAGGCGGGATCGCTCCTCGGCCAGCATCTCCACCGGCGGGCGTCGGGTGATGCGGTGGGGCCGGGCGTTCACCTGCTCACAGAAGACCTCGCAGGCATCCCGCAGGGCGGAGAAGCTTTCGTAGGCAGGAAGCAAGTTGGCATCGGTGGGAACCAGGTCAGCTTTGGCAATGCGCACGCTCGCCTCCACCCCACCCTTGGTGGGGGCATCGGCCGGCAGGCAGGTGGCCACGCTCAGCCCGTAGTGGCGGGAGGCGGCTACCATCTCGCGGTTTCTTACCGCGATGCGGGCGATGTGCTCGGAGGTGACCGTCTTCTCGTTGTCGGTAAGGGCGTAGGTGGGACAGCCGCCAAAGCGGCGAAGCGCCTGGTCGATGGCCCCGATCACGCTGGGAAGGCTCTTGTCGAGCAGGGCAAGCACCACCCTGAAGCGACTCCAGGCAAGCCAGGCGCAGAAGAGCAGTGTGCTCCGCCCGCCCACCACCGGCCCGGTGCCGAAGTCCCACTGGAACCAAAGGCCGGGCTCGACAATCCAGGGCCGGTAGATACGGCGGTTTCCCTTCTGCCAGTCCTTACGGGCCGCGGCTACCGCCCGGCGGGTGGTGCGCTGCGAGCCCGCATAGCTCATGGCGCAAAGCTTGTCGTGGGCGACGTCGGCGCGGATCTTGCCTTGGCTTTGCTCCATCCACTCCTCGAGCTTGGCCAGATGGGGGTCGATGAGCTGGCCTCGGTGAGCCAGCAGAAGCCGGGGGCGGTCCTCATCCCGGGCGGCTACATACCTCTCGACGGTGTGGTGATCGCAGCCGGCGATCTCAGCGGCGTCCCGAAGACTTGCCGTTAGGTCGAATGCCTCCAGAATCTCCATGATCTCCTCGCTAGACTTCATCCGGTCCCTCCTTGGGCTCTGAGGCGCTTGTCACGCTCAGTGAACCAAGGAGGGACCGCTCGTCGGCGACCGACGAGCAAAGCGAACAGGGCTTGGGGAGATCTGCTGGCCGCCGCTGGGGAATTTCGTGGCCGTCAGCGGGGAGTTATCTGGCCGCCACTGGGGAGAATCCCATGGCCGTCGTCATACGTGCCATCTGATCGCACACGGTGTCCATTCGATCTCATACCGATGGAAGCTCTTCGCCGCGTCGAACCCCAAGTCCACGAGTGCTGGGGTCCCCCTGTAGCCGTACTCCATCCTTGCGCCGTCGGAGCCAGGATTGTAGTAGACATTCACCAGCATCTTGGTGGTGTCTTTGCCGAGAAACTCGATGTCGATCTCTTGCCGCGGCGAATTGCGGTGCAAGAACAACCCGGTAATCAATCCGGAGGTAGCAGCCGGTCGCATCCAGACTGCGAAACGACCATAGAGGTAGCGTTCGTGACTGCAGATGGATGCGGAGGTGAACTCTCGCACGGAGGTTCGCTCTGACCGCAACGTCAGTCGTCCGACGGCGTCATTGTCTGCCGAGAAGTTCTCTGGAGTGAATAGCGCCAAGTTGCTCGGGAACGTGTCGTTGCGCAGCTCCCAGAGACAATGGTCCAGGTTGTCGAATCGCTTACATGTCCGATGCTGCTCCAGTTCATCTGAGCTGTCGAACACACTCTCCACCAGCGGCACGCCGTGCCACTCTTTGGATCTTGCGACCCACGGCGACGGGTCGCTTCTCAACACCTTCACCGATGCCAGTCTCTGGTGACGACCTTCGGGCTTCCCAGGTGACAGACCTCGCTGACCGAGATCCTGCTGGCGAGGATACTGGTCACCAGGGTAGTCGCAGCCGAGGAAGTCACACACTTCACCCCACTTGTCAGTGTGCTGAGCAGGGAGTACGAGAACGTGCCTTGTCATCTGGCGGAGTCGGCTGATGAGATGTGCAGTGGTGGACTCGCGCAAGTCATCATCTGAGTGGACGGTTACGATGAATCGTGCACCGCGATAGACCCTGGCCAATTCGGCCAAGTCGGGTAGTTCGAGCGAGCCGACGTTCACGTAAGCATTGAATACGCGATTGCGCTTGTTGGCGAACAGGTTCGCTCTCTCTGTCTTGGGCAAATCAGCCACATCGCTACAGCACCTGTAGCTGATAACCGACAGGACATCGTGCAGTAGTCCGGTCTTGGTGGGAACCGACAGGACATCGTGCAGTCCCCCTCTTGCTCGGACCGACAGGACATCGTGCAGTTCAGCGGATGCAGTGGAGGGCTTCGTGGATGATCTCGCCGCCGTGGGTGACCACGAGGCGCTGGGCGCGGACCAGGATAGTGGCGACCACGTATTGGTGGACGGTCTGTTCGGGCATGGGGATGGCCTCGCCGAACAGGTTGAGGATCTGGTCGGAGCGGATGAGCCGAACGACCTCGATGCGCCCGCGGCGGGGAAGCGTCTGCGGGATCTGGAACTGCGCAGACGGGTAGGTGACGAGCAGCCCGGCTTGCGCCCAGGCCTCCTCGGGCGTGCGGCCTCGAAGCGTGGAGTAGCGGTGTTGGGCGTTGTGGAAGGCCTCGAACGCGCGGGCCCGACGCTCGAGGTGGGCGAGATCGGTGAAGCGCTCGGTGCGGAAGAAGCTCTTGTCGAAGACGTCCTGAAAGTGCTCGATGGCCCCATTACGCCAGGGTTCCTTGAGCGGCACATAGCGCACCCGCACCCCCAGCGCCAGGCAGGCGCGAACAACGGGACCGAAGGCGCGCGGGTTGCCGATGTCCCCGCGCAGCGACGGATGGTTGTCGAGCTGGGCCACCTCCGGCAGCCCCAGGCGTGCCCATGCGGCCACGAGATGGCTCGCCAAGGCCCTGGGCGTGGGGTGGGCCATGGGCTCCAAGGCCACCCGGTGGGATCCCACGTCGATGACGTTGAGCGAGTGGACCTCCTGCCCACCATCCAGGTAGCGCGGCCCCACGGGATCGATCTCGTGCAGGACTCCCGCCCTGGCGCGGCCTGCTCGAAACGGGTAGGGCGTGCCTTTGGGCACGTAGCGCCCCCGGGTTCGCTGACGAGGCTTGGCGCGCCCAGCGCGGGCCAGAATGCGCTCGATGGTTCGACCGCCGGGCTGGTCGTCTTGCTCCACCCCCAGCGTCGCCAGCGCCCATGCGATGGCGGCCGTTCCCCGCTGGGCTCTGGGGTCGGACTCCAGGCGATCGCGAGCCGCCAGCACGAGGGATACCGTCTGCTCGGGCGTGGCCGTCGGCTGGCCGACGGGCGCCCGGCTACCGGTAGCGAACCAGTCCTCGATACCCGCCTCATATCGAGCTACCCACTTGTAGACCCAACGTTCACCTCGCCCCAACTCCGCGGCGATGATGGCTGCCGGTTCGCCCTGCAGGTGTCGTCGCAAAGCCTCCTTGCGCAATCCTTCTTCGTCCGCCATCCCGACCTCCTGCCTCGTTGAGGAGCAGAAGATCTATGGAAAGCTGCACGATGTCCTGTCGGATCGAGCAAGGTGGTCACTGCACGATGTCCTGTCGTTCAGGACTGAACGATGTCCTGGCGGCCGTCATGTAGCCAAGCATCGAGAGTGCGCCTGCAAGTGCAGTCAAGCCTGAGTCTCGCTCGCCAACTCCAAAGACTGGACCCTGCAGAGAGTGCTCCTCTCGAAGCAGCGGCTTCTCGCGGGCGAGCACGCCAACCTTGGAGAGTACCGGGAGCACAGAGTAGGAGTTCGAAGAAGGACAGTCTGGTCTCTGCTGGATGAGGGGGCGCTCCGTTGCGAGTACTTCAAGACTCTCGAACTGATGGTTGATCCAGAGATCTACGGGTCCACACACGGGAAGAGCGTCGAGCAATCCTCGCGCCCCTCTCGTGGAGAGTACGTACCCAGACAACTGCCACAGCCCGCGCAGGGCTCTGAAGAGCCCGTCCGCCATCGGTATCGTGGCAGCTCCTGTGAGGGCCTCTTCGTAGGAGAGGTAGAGCACATCGAAGGCCGCAGATGACTGTCGGTCTTGCACGAGTGTCGCCCACGCTCTGTCAATGCCCGCGGCGAAGCCGCGGCGAAAGCACACATCGTCCTCCAGCACGAGCGAATAGGCGCACTCGCTTGTGGCGACACGCCTCCAGACCGCGATGTGTGAGAGTGCGACCGCCACCTCCTGGCGCGTCATCTCGATACGCGCAGACTCCGCCGATGCGAGTCCTGCGATTAGAGGATTGGGTTCAACGAACAGTTGGTCGGCCAACAAGTAGTAGGGTCGCACTTGCCGGGCATCTACGGGTCCGTCGAGATACCTCGCGTCAACGGCTGCGTGGCGTCTGGTCATCTCAAGAAGCGAGACCCCGTGTGTGTCACGCAGGTTGCCGAGCTCCCTCCGCATCTGATGCAGACGGTGGAGGTATAAGCAGAAGTTGTGGATGCACGGCTTGAAGATGGACGCGGCGTACCCTTCCTCCAACTGAAAGTGATGTCGGGGACCGGCGCTGTAACGCCGGCAGGAAGGAGCACGCCGATGCTTAAGGTAGTGCAAGACGGGGCGACGCGCCAGCAGTTCGGAACGACCCTCGATGAGATCGCCCGGCGCGGCGCCGAGCTGATGCTGGGCCTGGCTCTCGAGGCCGAGGTCGACGACTACGTGGCGTCCCACCGCACCCATCGCGACGACCGCGGCCGCGCCCTGGTCGTGCGCAACGGCCACGCGCGGCCGCGCCAGATCGTCGCCGGCGCCGGAGCGCTTGGGGTGGAGGCTCTGCGCGTGAACGACACTCGCATCGACCCGGCCACCGGCGAGCGGTGCCGCTTCCGCAGCGTGATCCTGCCTCCATACATGCGCCGTTCCCCCAAGATCGCCGAGGTGCTGCCGCTGCTCTACCTGCATGGGCTGTCCAGCAAGGACTTCGTGCCCGCTCTGGCGCAGTTCTTCGGCACAGACGCTGGCCTGTCTGCGTCGGTGATCACGCGGCTGACCGCGAGCTGGACCGCCGAGCGCGAGGCGTTCGCCAAGCGCAAGCTCAAGGATCGCGACTACGTCTACCTCTGGGCCGACGGAATCCATTTCTCGATCCGGCTGGGGGACGATGCGCGGCTGTGTTGCCTTGTGATCGTGGGGGTTCGAGCCGATGGGACCAAGGAGCTCGTGGGCTTGGCCGACGGCTACCGCGAGTCCAGCGACAGCTGGGCGGAGCTGCTTCGCAATCTCAAGCGCCGTGGCATGCGTGCGCCGGTGCTCGCGATCGGTGATGGGGCGCTGGGGTTCTGGGGCGCGATCGGCGACGTCTTTCCCGAGACGCGCCATCAACGCGACTGGGTGCATTATGTGGAGTCCCGGATTATGTGGAGGAGGGCCAAGAACGCCCTATCCCGGGCGGACGTCTCGCGACGGAAGTCCGCATAATCAGAGGCTCTCCAGGAAAGCGAGAAGCGCGTCGGAAGGCCGATAGCGCCCCGGCTTGCTGTCGATCGGCGCGGTGCGAGCAAGAGCCCGCTCCTTCAAGGTGAGATCCGCGTGGACGTAGATCTGAGTTGTCTCGACCCCCTCGTGGCCGAGCCAGAGCGCGATGACCGAAGTGTCGACGCCCGCGTGGAGCAGCCGCATTGCCGCGGTGTGTCGGAGTACATGCGGCGAGACCTTCTTCGTTGCGAGTGACGGACATGAAGCCGTAGCGGCGTCGGCGTGTCTGGCGACGAGCACCGTCACGCCGTAGCGGCTGAGGGGCGTTCCCTGGCGGGTCGGGAATAGCGGGTCGGTGGGCTGTGTGTCGAGCTCATCGAGCCAGACCTTGAGCACCGCAGCCGTCGTGGTCGTAAGGGGCGTGGCCCGCTCCTTGCGGCCCTTGCCGATGCAGCGCACGTGCGCACCGGTGCCGAGCACGACGTCTTCGCACCTGAGGCCGACGAGCTCGGAGACCCGCAGCCCTGTCTGGATCGCAACCAGCAGCAGGGCGTGGTCCCGCCGGCCAACGAAGGAGCTGCGGTCCGGGGCTGCCAGGATCGCCTCGACCTCGGGGTCGGTGAGGAAGGTGACGATCTCACGCTCGAAGCGCTTCGGAGGGATGGCCAGGATCCGTTCGATCAACCCGGCGTGCTCGGGATGCCGCAGAGCCGCGAAGCGATAGAGCGAGTGGATCGCCGCCAGGCGGGCGTTTCTGGTCCGCACGCCGTTGTGCCGGTCGCGTTCGAGGTGATCCAGGAACGCGCCGATCAAGGCCGCGTCGAGGTCCTCCAGTTCGAGCTTGGCTGGCGCTTTGCCGACCTCACTCTCGACGAAGCCGAGCAGGAGGCAGAACGCGTCGCGATAGGCGGCGATCGTGTGTGGGCTCGCCCGGCGTTGGGCCAGGAGCCGCTCGGTGAAGAACGCCTGAAGCGTCGGGGCGAGCGCGCTCATGGCCGTCCCTCCCTCGCGGCCTCCAGACGCTTCGCTGCCAGGCCGAGTAGTTCGGGCGCCGCCGACAGATACCAGTAGGTGTTCGCGGGATGGACGTGGCCCAGGTAGGTCGACAGCTGAGGCAGGCGCGACTCGACGTCCCCGCCGTCCCGATACCAGTCGATGAGAGTACGCACCGCGAAGCTATGTCGGAGATCATGCGGTCGGGGACGGCACGCCGCCGAGCGCCTCGTGATGCCCGCGTCGCGCACGAGCGCGAGAAAGGTGAGATGGAAGCCGTCATAGCGGAGTCGGGTTCTCGCGAGCGAGACGAAGAAGGCCGGCGAGCTTGACTGTGGGCAGAGCTCATCCCGCCGCCTCGCATAGGAACGAAGTGCCGCCGTGGTGCTCTCATGGACGGGTAGCTCACGGGACTTCCCAAACTTGGAGTCGCGCACGAGAAGGACCCCATGGACGAGATCGACGTCGTCGCGATCGAGCCGGAGCGCCTCGCCTATGCGCATCCCGCTTACCCAGAGCAGCCCGAGAAGCGTGCCAAAGGTCGCCCGGCGAAGCGGTGAATGAAGCTTCTCAGCCGCAGCCATCAGCCTGCGCACCTCGTCCTCGGTGTAGAGGTAGGGGGTCGCCCGGTGGCTGCGGTCCGGGAGCAGATCGGCCGGCGGCACTTCGGTGTGCTCGTCGAGAAGGGCGAGGTGCTTCGCAAATCCACGCACGATCGACAGGCGCCCGGCGAGCCAGCCACGGTTCCCGCCCTTGGGAAGCGTCGCCCAGTCCAGCGCGATCTGGATCGTGATGGTTTCCGCGCCGACGGCCTCGCAGTAAGCGACGAACTGGGCGAGCAGCTTCTCGGGTCGTTCGAGCTTGAAGCCCATCGAGCGCCGCAGGACCAGGTAGTCCTCGACGGCTTGTGAGAGCGCGCTCATCGCGTCACCGTCCCGGCGTCGGTTGCCGGCCAGGGCTTGGCGAGCGACCGGAGCGAAGACCGGTCGACCTTCGCGTAGATGGCGGTGGTGAGAACGCTTCGGTGCCGCAGCACCTGGCCGATCTCTGTGAGACCGGCCCCGGCGGCAAGCATCTGGGTCGCCGCTGAATGCCGCAGCCGGTGGGCGCTCACCTCGGGGATCCCCGCGCGCTTGCACGCGGCGATCACGATCGCGGTGATACCGGTAGTGCTGAGCCTGCGGTGCGGCGCCCGGACTCGGGTAAAGACCTCACGGACCTCACAGCGCGGCCGGCCACGCCTGAGCCAGCTGGCGATCGCTTCACCGACGTCGGTTGGAAGGGGGAGGCGTTCGTGCTTGGGACCCTTGCCCCGGATGAGCAGCTCACCTTGTCGCCAGTCGACATCCTCAAGGCGCAGAGCAGCCACCTCGCCGGCACGAAGTCCGAGGCGGGAGAGCAGCATGAGCGCGGCGAAGTCCCGCCGACCGAACGTGGTTCGCCGGTCGCAGCTCTGAGGTAGTGCAGCAACGGCGGCGGGCTCGAGTGCTCTCGGCAGTGCGGCCAGCCGCCACGAGGCGATCTTGGGGACGGCGTCGGCGAGTGGCCGTGACGTGTGGCCGGTCAGATGGCAGAACCGCAGGAAGGCACGAAGCCCCGCGGTGACGTAGCGGGCGGAGCCGGTGCTGCGGTGCCGACACTCCTCTCGGACGAAGTCGAGGATCTCGGATGCGCTGAGATCCGCAAGACCGAGGCCCGCCTGCGGCCGCGTGGCGAGGAACAGGCGGGCAACGTGGAGATCGCTTGCGACCGTCGCAGCCGCGAGACCTCGTTCCTCGACGAGGTAGGCGCGGAAGTCCTCGAGCAACTGCTCCGCCGGCGTGGTCGGGATAGTCGGTTCAGGGAGCGGCACGGCCCCCACGCCACGCAGGTGCGCAAGCAGCGGTGCGACGCCCTTCGGCGAGCACCACAGGACGTAGCCGGCCTTACGGCGTGCGACGAGGAACTCCTCGACTCGTTCGGGGGTGAGATCGCCGACACCCAGACCGCCCGCTCCCAGCCACCGGCTGACGTGGGCCATCACACGGAGCTGATCGCACACCGGATGCAGCAGGTAGCCCTGCGCTTCGAGCTCCGCACGGAACCCGGCTGCGTAGGGCACGAGCGGGCCCGTCACCCTGACCCGCGAGGGACTTCCACCCATCACTGCCTCCTCTCCTTGACTGCGCGTGGAGAGGAAGCATCCCTTGCTCAGGAGGGTTTGGTTATGTGGAGTGGCTCAGCTCGCGAGGAGGTCGTGAACAGCGGCAATGCCAGGAGACATCCCCGACATCCACATAATCCGGGACTCCACATAATGCACCCAGTCGCGTTGATGGCGCGTCTCGGGAAAGACGTCGCCGATCGCGCCCCAGAACCCCAGCGCCCCATCACCGATCGCGAGCACCGGCGCACGCA